>Ga0182030_10009568_pt1 | contig 19825 bp, 10 predicted proteins | sample 812S3MmetaG_FD_121299 | JGI IMG/M metagenome (GOLD analysis project Ga0182030, IMG submission 121299) | Permafrost microbial communities from Stordalen Mire, Sweden - 812S3M metaG (Illumina Assembly) | ecosystem: Environmental > Terrestrial > Soil > Wetlands > Permafrost | place: Sweden... | reverse complement strand
GACTTTACAGACTCAATCCTCCCAGGCCGCTTAGACACACTCATCAAGTGCCCACCAAAAAGGTAGTGGGCACTTCGAAGATCACTCGTCAGCCAGGTCAAGAGGGGAGATCGGGACGCTTACCGCGCAGCCCTGGCCCTGTGTCTTTTACAACGATCTCGATCTGGCCGTCCTCACGCAATTGAGACTTCACCGTAAGCACCCCGCCGGTGTCCTTCATCGCCTCGATGCCATTCAGCATCAGGTTCATGAGCACCTGCTGAAGTTGCACCCGATCTGTCACGGTCATTGTAAGATCGTCTTTCAGATCGGTGCGGATCGATACTCCATGGCCTCTCGCCTCACCTCTCATCATCGCGGCCATTTCGCCGACGACCTCATTTTTCGCGACCAACTCCTGTTTCGGAGGTGCCTTCTTGTACAACGATCGCAGACGGTTGATGATTTCCGACGCAAGAGTGCCGGCTTCGATGATTTTCTCTGTCCCTTCGCGAACTCTCGTCAGCTCAGGCGGGTCGTGCTGAAGCCACCGCAAAGACGCCTTGGCATTAAGGGTTGATGCCATGATGGGTTGTGCGAGTTCGTGCGAGATCGATGCAACCAGTTCTCCCATTGCGTTGACCCGGCTAATATGAGTAAGCTCGGCCTGGAACTGTTCGGCACGTTTGCGGTCTTCAATGTCCGTTGCCGCGCCACACCATTTCACAATCTTTCCGCGCTTGTCCCTCACAGGCACTGCGCGTATTGGCGAGATCGACGTGACCGTCCTCAATATACCGGATGTGAAGTTTAACCCTATCGGCTCGCGCGGCATCGGAGAGATTGGAATCACTGGAGCCGCAGCAGCGGTGGCGAACGCAATTTACAACGCGACTGGTAAGAGGATAAGGGAATATCCGATAACCCCAGACAAGATCATGACAGCTTAGAGCAGCTCAGCACCTGCTACGGAATGGGCGGCTTCCAGTCGGAAACGGGAGGCGGCGGCGGTCAAATTGAGACCGTCTCCTGTTCCGTCCTCTTCCCCGAACCCCGTTCATGTCTTCGAATGTGGGCGCGGAGACGGGAAACCAGGCTCGGAATCGAAGCCGTTTTCGGGAGGAAATCATCTGCGCCGGCGTCGAGCGCGGCTGTCTCGTAAAACTCCTCTCCATGGCCGTGAACATCAGAACCGGAGCGGGTATGTCTAACGCGCGGAGTTGGCGAATCACTTTGAGACCATTTCCTGACCTGGGGTGTCGTCCCCGCTCAGATCGAACGTTGAACTCCACCAAGATGGCGTCGAATCGAGCCGTCTCGGCACGGGACAGTCCCGGCTCAACAGTAGGGGCCAGCCATTGCCCGATAAAGGGAACTTCCCCAACGATGTTGGTTCCTACAGCGGTGGCGAAGTAGGCGCTCTTGTCCTAGGGAAGCAGGTACCCAGTAAATCCCATTCCGAGGACCAGAAGAGAAAGGATTGCACCCACGATCCAGAGCAGTTCGCGCCTGCCTTTGAAGGATCCATAAATGAATGTCTGCAGGAAATGAAGCGCCAGAACGATGATCATCGCGCTGGAGCCGTAGTAATGAAGACTGCGGAGAAATTGGCCGGCGGCGACTTGCTTGGTGATATAGGCGGCGCTGGTATGTGCCGACTCTACGGAAGGGACATAATAGAGAGCGAGACATAACCCGGTAATCACCTGCGAGATAAAGATAAACAGCAGACCGGATCCGAAGATGTAGGCGATCCGCGTGCAGTATCCCCAGAACAACTCCCGCGGCACCTGCTTGCTTTGCCATCTCGACCTGCCGTCGCATTTGGTCAAACTCCGCCTCGGTCGGGGTAAAGTCCCCGCCGCGGGTGCGAATCAAAACATGGACGGGTATCGAAACAGACTTGACGACCGCTCGCACCAGATCGAATGGCGGTGTGAGGCCGCCGATCGACAGTTCAGTGCACAATTCAATCCGATCGGCGCCTCCAGCCTCGGCAGCTTGGGCAGACTCGAGGCGTTCGGCGCAGAGCTCAAAATGGCAATCCAGCATGGGAGAACGAGACACCTTTCTTTGTTTTGAAGATCGTTCCACAGGTCTTGACGGCGCAGACTCAATGAACCGTCTGGAACCTCGACAAGAAACTGTTGGTATCGACGCGCTTCACCGAGCGCAGTTTCCCAAACGATGCGGAGTTCTTAGAACCAATCCAGAACCCACGATTGGGGTGAGGGGGACGGACTTTCGCCCGCACGCAAAAGGCAACAGAAGTAGTAGTTTCAGCCGAAGTTCAAAACCAACTCTGGACAGGCAAAAGCAGGTCCCCTTCAAGCCCAAAAATTCCGGGCATACGGTACAGCAGAGGAAACACGTTCAATCGAATTCGAGCGGATGCTTCGCGACTTTGCCGCCCTGCCCAACTCGGCCTTGATACCCTGGCACTCCATTCAGCAACATCGTTTGCACATCTCGCATTGGTTATTATTCGCGAACCGCTTTCACTAAGTCTGTTATCCCTGGCAAGAACACGAAGCGTACGAGAGCAGAAGGCTTACCGACTTCGTCAAGCGTGTGAATCTGGCTGGCCTTCCAGTTTGCCGGAACCTTCTGCTCGCCGGCAATATACTGCAGCGCCTGTTGCCCCATGGCGGTGAGTTGCAGAAGTTGGTCGGCACGAAGGGAGACTTCAACAAGGCGGGGTGAGGTCAACATCTGCTGGCGCACTGTGGGAACGGCGTCTGAGAGCCTTGTGAACCACGTGGAGATCGCGGTGCGATCCGCTGTGTCGCCTCTCGGATCGGCGAGGAACCGCTTTACACACAGCTCGAACCAATGTCGCGAGGGAGGGTCGGGGCGAACGGCATCGACTAAACTGTCAAGTGCTGTGAGTTGATCGGTATGCTGCGTAAACGACCGCTCTCCAAAACTAACCGGTTCGAGAACTGAGGCAAAAGTGCGGAGAGACTCAATCTCTTCGGTGCCTGCAAGTTCGCGTAGTCCGGAATCATCCGACTCAAGATGCGTCAGACCAAGACCTTCGAGTTCAAGAGAGACAGGGATGAGGCGGCGATACATATCGTCCACGTCGCGCACATTTTCGGGCGACCACAGGCGCTCGGCGATCGCAGCGGTTCGAGGCCAGATCCGCGAGTCAATGGTGCGTGCGTAGACGTGCTCTCCCCACATACAGACCTCACCGCCAAGGATAAGTTTACGCTCGTCCGGTGTAAGGTCGGAAGAAGATGGAAGAGGATCGGCGAGGTAGTACGTGCCTGCAGACTGCATGCGGTCGAGATAGTAGGGTGCCGAGAGGACACCTTTGTATCCCAGCTTTGCGCCCTTGAAGAGCGAGGCCTCACCGCGCCATGACTGCACGACCACATCCTTGGGCAGGCCTGGGCTGAGAACCTCGTCCCAGCCCATCATATGTTTGTGCAGACCGGAGATGATCTTGAGCACGCGGGAATTGAAGTAGGCCTGCAGTGCGTCGTTGTCTTTCAATTCGTGGGCTTTCATGAAGGCGAGGATATGTGGGTTCGTCTTCCAGTCGGGAGCGGGCGTTTCGTCTCCACCAATGTGAATGTAGGCGTCAGGAAAGATGGACGCCATCTCCGCCAGGAAGCGGCCAATGAAAGCATAGGTCTCCTCGCGTGTGGGATCGATGGCGTAATTGCTGACACCGAACTCGCGTCGGATCTCGTCGGGAATGCTTCCACTGGCGAGCTCTGGGTAGGCAACGAGCCAGGCGGTGCTGTGCCCAGGCATTTCAAATTCCGGCACGACTCGAATGCCGCGTGCGCGCGCATAGGACACAATCTCCCTGGCGTCCTCCTGTGTATAGAAGAGCCCGTCGGATCCCCTGGAGGTAAGCTTGGGATAGATGCGGCTCTGCATGCGGAAGCCCTGGTCCTCTGTGAGATGCCAGTGAAAGACGTTGAGCTTGACGGCTGCCATGCCGTCAAGGGTGCGTTCGATAACGGCGACAGGCTCGAAGTGGCGACCGCAGTCTACCATCAGGCCGCGCCACCGAAAACGCGGGGTATCGTGAATGGTAACTGCGGGAATCACGTAGCCGCTGCCATTCGGCTCGACGAGCTGGATCAGGGTTTCTAGACCGTGCATGGCGCCGACCTCGGTTACAGCGTCGATTTCGGCTCCGAGAGGGGTGACGATGAGCGAGTAGCTTTCGTTCTCGTCCAGGGATTGGACGGGGGCGGAGGCCTGGTCAACCTTGACAATAAGCCTGGTCCTCCCAGAAACTCCGCGCCCCGTATGCCGCAAACCAGTAGCCATTTCGATACGCCGCACAGCGCGGTCGATGGCCTCGGTGAGACGAGCATAGGAGACGCCCGGGACCTCGACAGCGAATGTGGAACCAAGAGGAAGCCAGCCGGAACCAATCGACATCTCTGCAGGCATGGGCATCGGGTTGTTCTGAAATTGAGTTTGTGCTGTTGCCGATGCGTTGCAGGTGGCAGCCGCAAGTACTGCGATCGCACTGAATCTCAATATTTTCAAAGCAATCTCCTTATCATGCAAAATTAGTGATGCATCCAGTGCGGCTATTCCTTACTTGGCTCGTCTTTGCCAGGAATCCAAAGTGCGTGGTTGATCGTCTGCAGTGCTGGCAGTCTGTTTGCCTGCAGATCAAAGATCACAAGCGAATTCTGCCCTTTCTTCAGCCAGCTTCCGGGTAGGGAGAGGCTGGCCTCGGGACCGACGCTCCACGCACGGCCGAGGGGCACGCCGTTGACCCAGACAAAGCCTTTCTGAATCGGAGTGGTATCGAGAAACGTATCTTCCGCCACGGAAGGAGAAACCAGCGAGGTGCGGAAGAAGCAGGGTCCGGTGCATGACGATCTGCGGTATTGAAGATTCTCGGGGTGGTCCATCGGAAGCGAGAAGATGGACCATCCGGTCAGTTCTTTGTTCGCGAGCATAGCGTGGTTGAGGATGCCTTTGCTCTCATTGCGCAGCGCGACGTTATAGTTGATTCGACCCGAATTTTCAACCAGGATGGCTAGCTCCCGGCCCGTGGAAGAGGCGGGAATGTCGAGAGATGCCTGATTCAGCCTGCGGTCAAGGACGCCTACGAGCTTGCGGTCAAGATAGACGCAAGCGTAGTCGTGCAGGCCATCCAGCACAAGTTGCCCTGTTTGCGAGGCGTCAAGATGAGTGGTGTACAGAATGTACCCGTAGGACTGACCCATCTCCTCCATCGTCATGAGTCGCGGCGAGGAAATTGGTTGTGGCAGGTTATCCCACAGCGATGCCGACTCCTCTGCAGATTGAATGGGGTACGTAGTGGTGGAAGGAATGGTTGGCACGGGCGGAGGCGCGACACCGGTGACACGAGTGATGGCGTTGCGGAGCCTGAAGTACTTCTCGCGGGGCTCACCGCGTTCGCTGATTGGGGCGTCATAGTCGTAGCTGGTAACGTCGGGCTGGTAGTCCTTGCCATCACTGTTCGCGCCGTTCATCCAGCCGAAGCTGGTGCCTCCCCAGAGCATGTACAGATTGATGGAGAAACCTTGTCGAAGCAGCAACTCAAACTCGGCTACCTGTTGATCCGTGTTGGTCGACACGTGATTACGGCCCCAGTGGTCGAACCATCCTGACCAGTATTCGCCGACCCAGAGTGGCCCATTGGGGCGGAAGGCGCGGACGCGCGAAGTCTCCTGGCTGGCAGCTCCTGGGCCAAAGTTGACTGCGGCAGGAAGATCGGGAAGTGAGCCGTTGGGCTGCTGGTCACCGCCATCGGCGGTGTAGAGCAAGGTGGGATGTTCTTTGGTTCCACCCATCCCGCTGTCCATTACTATCTGGCGAATGGCCTGCATGTATTTGGCGTCCTTGCCGAAGGAGCCGTATTCGTTCTCCACCTGGACCGCGATAATGGGGCCACCGTTGGCGAGCAGGAACGGCTTGACAACAGTGCCCAGATGCTGGAACCAGTTCGCTGCGGGCTCCATAAATTTGGGGTCGAGAGAGCGAACGACAGTAGTGCGATCCTTGATGAGCCACGAGGGATACCCGCCGAACTCCCACTCAGCGCATACGTAGGGGCCGGGACGCAGAACGACGTATAGGCCCTCTTCCTGGGCGATTTTGAGGAAGGCGGCAAGGTCAGTCTGCCCAGTGAAGTTGAAGCGGCCTGGTTCCGGCTCATGGAGATTCCAGAAGACGTAGGTGGTAACCGTGTTAAGCCCCATGGCGCGGGCCAGGCGCATAGCGTACCGCCAACGTGCACGCGGGATGCGCGCGTAGTGCATCTCACCCGCCAAGATCTGAAACGGATGCTGATCGAGTTGAAATTTGCCGTTCTGCAACTCAAAGGTATGCTGCGGCGTTGCGCTCTGTAGCGAGAGAACCGCGAAGAGAAAAACAAAGACGACCAGCCGGTACTTTTTCATAGAACTCCGATGGATGGAATGACGTGAATGTAAGCAGACGCTAAAGCTTTTGCAGTAAGATGTCCCCACTGGAGGCTCCCTCAACCTGTCCTGACACTCGAACTTTTTCTGCTACGCCGGTAATATCGAGAATCAGCTCATCTCCTTTTCCGTTGGCTGGTTTGACAAAGTTCGGCTCCGCGACATCGTCCAGTTTGAGCACAACGCTCGCAAAACCGGTAACGGTTCCAGCGCGTGGCACAAAGCGGAGACGATACTGCTTTGCGGCGTCGATCTTAGAGGTCAAGTCAATGGAGAAAGCATGGTCGCTCCAATGACCGACCAGGTTAGCCGCCCAGATTTGCGGCGCGGCATTCCAGTCGCTTGGTGGAGGATAGCCCGCATAGTAGACGGCCACATTGCGAAAGACCGGTATTCCCGCACTTTGGTTGGTCACGATTCGCACTGCGTCCACGAGAGCCGGTTCCACAGGTTGAATGCGCTTGTTGCCAATGGCTGTGCCCTCGCCGATTTTCCGCCACGCACCCCCGGCAAGCCCTTCGACATGGAACTCGCGCACGCGCTCGCCTTCGGCAATGTCTTCCTGAAGGATGACGGTATCGATCCGCTTGGGAGCGCCGAGCTTTAATGTCACTTGGGTACCTTGCCCCGCGGTCTCGGCCAGCGGCTTTGCGAAGCGTCGCCGAATCTCCAGACCGAAAGCCTTCGCCGACGCGCAGTCGGCATCTGCAAGCAGGCCGTCCCGATTGGGCGGGATATTAAGCAGCAGCTGAGCGCCTCGTCCCACCGAAGTGTAGTAGACGGAAAGCAATTGCTCAGGAGTCATCACCTTCTTTTCGTTGGTCGTGCTCCAGAACCAATCGGGGCGCCGGATGGAGACATCGACCTCGTTGGGCATCCATGTGTCCCCATCGATATCGCTGTTCAGCGAGGTAGCCGTGCCAGTCTTCGCGTCCGCCTTGTCAATACTGTTCCAGCAGGGGTAGGGAGCAACGCCGTCCTCATTGCCCACCCAGCGAATCGTCGCTGCCGACCCCTGGAAGACCTGGGCTTTGGGCTGGTACTTGGCAAGGATGCCGTTCACGGGGGCAGCCGTCGATCCGTCGAACCACACCTCAACCAACTGGCCGTAGCCGGTGAGAATTTCCGTCAGTTGCTGGCGATACATCGCATTGTAGCGAGCTTGTAGCTCGGGAGTCGAACAGATGCCGCCCGTCTTGGCTCCGAAGTGATCGTCGCGGGGACTGACGTAGACTCCCAGCTGGAGGCCGTATTTGCGGCAGGAAGCAGCGACATCGGCGAAAACGTCTCCGCGGCCTCCGCGCCAGGGCGTGTTGCGAATGCCGTAGTCCGTTGTTTCGGTCTGCCACATGCAGAAACCACCAGCATGCTTGGCGACAAAAACAATGTACTTCGCGCCCAGATCGACCGCAGTCCGAGCCCATTGGTCAGTATCGAGCTTCTCAGGATTAATCTTGGAAAGCGGGGTCGAAAGATCGTCGCCCTCCTTGTCCTGCCAGGTGTTGGGCGCGATGTGCACGAACATGCCGATCTCTAGGTCTTGCCAAGCAACTTGATCTTTCGTCGGTATTGCCAAAGCTTGACCTATGAGCTTGCGTTCAGATGCCGCAAGCCGCCGCGAACCTTTCCACGCAGCGGCTGCCATCGCACCCGTGATCGAAATAGCAAAACTTCTACGATTCATCGACAATTCCACCCCGTTGTTACTACTCAATTTTTCGGACGTAGACTCGACGCCAGTCTTTTCAAGTCTTCGAAATCCTTCCTTCTCCGCCGTGATCGAGCAGGCGGCGGGTAGAAGAGAAGGAAATAGAACTCGCCGCTGCTATTCGTTTCAGTGATCAGTACCGAGCCCGTGCTTTCGTTGGTCACAGCCAACCTGACGCCACCCGGTCTCATAGTGCCGGATTGGTCCGTAGCGCTGTCGTTGTTGGATCCGAAAGCTGACTGGGCGACCGTCTGTCGAGCCGGAAAGGTATCACGGGGCACATTGCGATCGAGCATGCAACGCGACTTTGGAATTGAACCTAGGCCTCGCTCGTCCATGCGTTGAAGATTTGAAAACGGATGCAGTCATCCCGATTAACACCTCATAAACCCTATCGTCTTGATGAGCCGACAGTGAATCCTACATTTGAGCGAAAAGCACAGGGCCGAATTATCCGGCGGCACATGAGCCTTGTTAGCTAGTTCCACATGGCACAGATGTGCTATGTGGAGGTGCGGCCCCTGAATGTGACTTTGGCTCAGCCGTCGGATATTTACAGTTCGGCCGAACGGGTCTAGCATTACACGCAGTCGTAGAGTCAGGGATGGAGATGAATGGCCGTGGGAAGAACACAGTCATCCGCGCACGATAGTCCCAAGATCGCGGACAAATGCGGCGCTCGCGTGCGTGTTGCTTTGATATGGAAAGTCTTGATCCTTATCCTCTGTATCTTCCTCTCAGCAAGGAGCAGAGCACAAGGTGCGCCCACAATTGTCTATAGGACGGCAGCTTCGATTCTCTCCCTTCCGTACGACGTGGCAGTCAAGGGCGGTTTCGCCAAACTCAAAGGCACAATAACACTGTCGACTCCAGTGGGCGTCGTTCTGCACGATCACACCGGGGGGATATGGGTGGAATGTTGCAGCAAGTCCAAAAATCTCCTTGTCGTTGGCGACGTGGTCACAGTGGTCGGCACAGTAGGTCCGGGCGCGTTTTCTCCTGAAATCGAAAAGACGACTGTTAATCTGGATGGCCATGGACCGCTTCCCCGTCCAAGGAATGTGTCTTTTGTGCAATTGAGCAGCGGTCAAGAGGACGCGCAATATGTCGCGATTGAAGGGATCATTCGCACTATTACTTTGAGAAACGATGCTCTAAATGCCGCACCTACTGAGGGTGCATTGCTCACGGTCGACATGCCAGAAGGCCGCATCGATGTCGCGTTGCCAACCCAGTGCTACAAGGCCGCCAGTGGCTTAATCGGAGCGAAGGTGCGGATCGCCGCCACTGCGCTCGCCCGCAAGAACGATGATACGCAAGCAACCGGCGTTTTATTGGTCGCACCAGATATCAGCTACCTTACAGTCCTGCGCGCAGGACCAGACGACCTGTTCAGCGCGCGGATGGTGCCCATTGGGGCTCTACTGCGGTATCGATCGCATACGGACTATTTCCACCGTATTCGGCTTCGGGGAACGCTGACCTATTACGAGCGAGGTCGACGCTTGATCCTGCAGGATGATTCCCGGGCAATCGAAGTGATTCCTGCAGATTCTCAATCTCTGCGAATTGGCGATCGCATTGAAACGGTTGGTTTCCCCACGCCCGAGGCGGCCGGTCCAGTCTTACGCGATGCCGTAACACGACGCCTCGCACAGGGACCTCCACTCGAGCCGGTGCCCATTACCTTGCGGGAGGCTCTTGCAAGCAGATACCGGTCATGTCTCGTCTCGCTTCATCTCCGACTTGTGCGTGTCATTAGCGAACCCACGCGAACACTTTTTGTGCTCGAATCTGGCCCTGATTTAACCACCGCTGAGTTGGACGCCAACATTGCAATACCAACTTGGCTGCGGCCCGGAAGCGACCTGCGACTGATTGGCATTAACTTGCTCACGGTTGAAGGAGGGATCGGGTATCTCAATTATCATGACACCACGGTCCATTCGGTCTTGCTGCTTCAATCGCTAAACGACATCTCTCTCATTTCTCCTGCAACTTGGTGGAACGAGACGCGCCTTCTCTCTCTTATCGTCGTCCTTGGAATCCTCTTGACCTCCTTCCTTGTTCTCCTCACGTATGTTCAGCTCAAACGTTGGAAGGTAGAATCGACATCGCGCGAACGAGAACGGCTTGCCCGCGACGTTCACGACACTTTGGCGCAAAGTTTTGCTGGAGTCGGATTTCAACTCCAAGTCATTCGCCGGGCAATAACAACCGGCGATAAGAATCTGTTGCATCACGTTGACACGGCAAGAGACTTGGTGCAGTTTAGCCATAGAGAGGCGCGCAAAAGCCTAGTACCGTCTATCTCCGAAGAATCGGTTGGCACTGATTTATTGTCCTCTCTGAACGAGAAAGCGCGGGCGTTGGTGAAGAATGGGCTGATTAAAATCGAAGCACACTCGACGGGCTCGGTGCGCGCCATTCCCAGCGACGTTAAAATGCAACTCTTTCGCATCGGCCAGGAAGCAATTGCCAACGCAATTCGACACGCAGATCCTACGCAGCTTGCTATCAATGTCGAATATGAAGATAACCTGGTGAGACTTATGGTTATCGATGACGGGCGGGGCTTTCTAATAAGGGGGGATCTGTTAGGTTTTGGTATTCGCGGAATGCGAAAGAGAGCCTCTGAGATCAATGCAGATTTTGATCTCGTGAGCGTACCCGGCGTCGGAACCACCATCGCAGTCAGTGTTCCAATCCGGAAGCGAAAGAACCTCCTTCTCGGGTTCAATCCCGCAAACACTTTTAGGAAATCAATTGGAGAGAACTGACCTTATGGAAGCAGGCAGCACCAATCCAGTTCGCATTTTGATTGTTGACGATCACCCGGTCATGTGCTCCGGACTGTCGAATATGTTAGGAATGCATGAGGAAATCGCAGTGATCGGAAGCGCTGGAAGCGGCGCAGAGGCCTTGAAGTTCATCGACCGTGAGAAACCGGATTTAGTGCTCTTGGATCTCCGCATGCCCGGAATCGATGGAATATCCGTCTTACAGAAGCTGCAGAAGATCCCTGAATCCCCGAAAGTAGTTGTGTTGACTAGCTACGCACAAGACGAATTGATATATCAGGCCATCAAAGCCGGCGCGTGGGGATATCTACTCAAGGATACATCGGAAGACGAATTGATTGCCGCAATTACCACTGTCCATGCCGGAAGACGGTACATTCCTGTTGGTATATCCTCGAGGCTAGCGGAAAGGATGACGAGGTCGGATTTGACCCCTCGTGAGTTGCAAACCCTAGAACTCCTGGCGGAGGGTTACACCAACAAACAAATCGCTGCTGCTCTTAAACTGAGCGACTATACGATTCGACACTATGTGAACAACGTAATGGAAAAACTACAGGCCGCGGATCGAACTGGTGCGGTTGCCGCGGCCTTTCGAAGCGGCCTTCTTCAACGCCTTGACCCTTAATGACTTCTGCGCGGCTGTGCCGATCGGCTATTGCGATGTTTTGAGGATACCTCGCCACTGCACGGAAGCTCTTAAGAAATGCAAGTAGTTTCCCATTTCTAACGGAAGCGTGGACGCAAGCTCGATTTCAACCGCATAACATTCTTTGCTAATTTCGCTCCGGTGGGGAGCGACGCGTCTTGTCCAACACAACGCCGCCGTCGACGAAGCTTGTACGGTTCCGACAATCATTTGACATCGCTTCATGAATCACACCTTGTATTCAGATATGGATACTAAGGGAGTGCTTGTGCAGGAGTCGAGACAAACAGCGAATCAATGCGCCGAATCTGGTTCAATGCTGTCTTCCAATGATGGCCGGTACGAATTGCTCACGCTGCCAGCGCCAAAAGCCTCTGCAGCGTGATTGCCGAATTGCTTTCCACCCCTCGCGGCATGTCAGTCCCAATGAGCAACGCCTGGCCATAGCCTTCGTGCCAAACCAAAAGGCTGGCACGTTCTGCATCGGGAAGACGCATCAGGTTCACATAGCTCAGGTAGGCTCCCATCTCGGCATCTATCAAAGAGCCAGGACCGTCGGGCGCCTGCTCGCGATCAGGATGGGAAATGCGCCAATCCATCGATGTTGCCTCACAGCGCGGAGTGAACCATGCAAGCACGGACTCGGGCTGCGCTCTCCTGAGAGCTTCGCGAATGGTCCATTGGACAAAGGTTGTGGCATATAACTGCGTGCCTGATCCCTGCGTAAAGGTATCCAAAGCAAATGTCCGCACGACCGGATCTTTAATCGCACCCATGTCAATCTCTTCGGGCGTGAGGTGCTGAAGCACCCTCTGCAGGCCTTCAGGGCCTTGCGACGCCTCGGTGTTTCGGACGGTATTGAAAAATGCCAGCAGGCGTTGGCGCTCAGCGAGCATTCCGATGTATGAAAGCGACACCACCGGGGCAGACACAGGTTCTTTCCATATGTCGCCTGAAATTTGCCAATGCGTGTAAGGTTCCGGGTGGGCGTTCGCCCGAGCAGCCAGCCAGCTTGCCAACGTCCCGGCTCCGTTCTCATCATTCACGTGCGCAAAGAATGTGCCATACGATCGCAGCTTGCGGAAGAGAACCGGCGTCTTTCCAACAACAGACAGGCGTTTATCCAAAACAATTGCTACAAATCTCGGCTTCGACACCTGTGCGCTCTGCTCAGCCCTAGTTGCCGATGGCGCGAGTAGTTTCGCAGCTTCGCGAAATGCCCCTATTTGGCCGGTGCTCCACAACTCCGCCGTCATTTTATCCACGAATCCAGTCGCATCCGAGCGCCAGTCCATACGCCCTAGTTCCGGGGATAGACGAAGAGCCACGAACATCTGAACAGCCTTTTCAACTCCCTGCTGGCGCGGCAGCGCAAGGCTCTCCAGTGTGTAGTCAAGTTCACGCCGTTCCGCTGGAAACAACCTGCCGGCGCGCTCAATCTGCTGCATCATCACCGCTGCCAAGGGCACGGGAAGACTCTCCAGCAGCCTCTGTTGAGCAGCGGTCAGCTCAGTGCTATATGCGGTGTTCACAGCCCCAACTCCCCAATTAGCTTGCCGTGCGCCATTGGCGCGTCACATCCCAGCAGGGCAGCAACACTTGGCGTTAGATCGATCGATTCAATCCGCCGATTGACGATTGTGTTCTGTTTGATATCCGGCCCCATTGCGATCATCCAGGTGGTGCGCGAAAGAGCATCTCCGGTGCGATGATGCTGAAATCCGTTTCCACCTGCATCTAGGTCCGAATCGCGGCCGAAGTCCGGCAAGATCAACAGATTCGTCTTGTCTTTGTATTCGGGATCGCTTTGGATCGTTCGCCACAGCTCTGCGCAAATCGTATCCGAGCGATGAATACCATCAAGGTAAAGTGAGAACGCTCCGCTGTGCGCCACATCGATGTCGTGCAGAGTCACCCATAATAAGCTCGGTGCAAACTCGCGAATGATTCTTTTGGTAACGAAGAGCGACAGTTCGTCGGGACTCCGCAGTGTGCTTGCGTGCGTAGCAAAATCCGCTAGCGACAGCTTCAACATGGAAGCCACCTGTTCCCCAGGCAGCTCCTCCGCCAGCGCTATCGGCACCTGAATCGGAGACTCGTAGTTGTCGCTCAGCAAATGCTCCAATCCCGCGAATGCAGGCGTGCCGTCAGGCCGTGCCAGCAACCGCTTCGGGAGCACAACTGTCGCTCCCAGTCCGTAGAATTGCGCATGAGAGCTTTGACCGATGCGGTTGAATCCGTTGCTGGGCGCAACCACCCAGGCGTCGGTCGCCGGACGCCGTTTGGTCTTCCGGAAGTACTCGAATACGGTGGGATGCGCCGGGGAGACATCCGCGAAGTTATCGAAGGTTTCATAAGTCCCGGTGGCCAGCGATGCTGTTGCCACGTAGTGGCCGAGTATCCCTTGGTTGACCACCTGCGTAAAGAAGCTCGCTTGAGGTATCAGCTCTTGCAGTAAGCGGGGTATATTCTCCTGGCCCTCGGGAGCAAAAGTCTCCTCGTCTCTTGCTCCTCCGCCGAAGGTAACCACCACTACTTTGCGATGATCGGACGCGCGCGCCCAGGCCCGTTGTGGAAGCATACTTGAGACGGTTGTCGCCAGGGCAGAACCACACAATCCGCGCACAAACTCGCGCCTGCTCAAGCTTCGCAACGCGGCGCCGCGGTCGAATTCGTTTCTTTGACCCATTGTTGACCGTCCAGCTTAAAGGGGAAAGAGCCGCCCCATCAGTGCAATGGTGAGGCGGCTCAATGTGAAAGCGAATCTAGAAAGTCAGTCGCCCTGCAACCTGAATGACGCGCGCATTGGGCAAGATCCCGCTGAACCTTGTCGAATTGATGCTACCCGCACTTCCCCCGGTAATACTGGTGCTGGGATCGCCGAAGGATGGAGTGTTCATGACATTGATTCCATCTGCACGCAACTCAAATGCAGACTCGCGGTACGGGATCTTGAAGCTTTTGAAGAGAGACATGTCAAGGCGGTTGAAGCCCGGTCCCCCCAGGGTTATACGGCCTGGCTGACCGTATGGCAGCGTTCCTGCCTGGCTGAGCAGGACCGCGTTGCCACCGGCAGCGACGGCTGCGTTGTAGTCCGCCTGAGTTGCGTATGCGGTCGGCGCCTGGGCGAAGGCACAAGGGTTGAACCAGTGCGAGAGGGTCTTGACCTGCGTTGCGCACTCCTGGTTGGGCTGCGTGACGGGGTTGGGAGTGCCGCCGGCGCCAAACGGGTCGCCGACGCGGAACCGTTGCGGAAGGGCGATCGGCGCGCCGGTCTGGACCTGGAAGATAGCAGCGGCCTTCCATCCGCCTAACACTTCGTCCACGACGCCGCCATGATTGAGGAAATGCTTCCCTTGGCCAAAGGGCAGATCGTATTGCGGCGAGAAGGTGAAGCGGCTGCGCACGTCGGTGTTACTGGAGCCGTACTCGAACATCAAACCGAGAAATGCGGGGTTTCCGGCCTGGCCTCCGTCGGTTCCCTGGATGGGCTGCACGGCATCGTCGAGGCTGTGCGACCAGGTGTAGCCGCCCAGGAAAGACAGGCCATTCGAATATCTCTTTTCAATCTTGGCCTGCAGCGAATTGTAATTGGCTATGCCCTCGTTGGTAACGCGAATGATGTTGCCGAAGTCGTAGAACGGCTGATAAAGCTGGCTATTCCCTTCGGCGGGAATGACGCCCGGATATTGGTTCGCGCCATAGCTGACCCGCAGGTGCCGGGAGACATTGCCCTGGTAGCCGAGGCTGTATGAGATGGTAGGCGTGAACTCGTGCTGCACAGACAGATTGAACGCTTCAGTGTAGCTGCTCGCCGCATTCTGGTCCTGCTGGTACAGCGTGGGCAACTGCGCATCGGCTCCCAGGGCGGCATTGGAGGTGGCCGCCGCCCCGAAGCCGGTTTCGAGCGTTTGCCCGTTGGTGGGACATACGACACCGGTGGCAGTAGTGTTGTAACACTGGTTTGGAGTCGGCTGATAGTAGCTGCTCAGGAAGAACGGCGGGTTGTTATACAGGTTCAAACCCAACCCGATGTTTTCCTGGCCGCCGTAGAAGAATCCGAAGCCTCCACGAACAACAAGCGTAGGCCTGAGTTGATAGGCAAACCCGATGCGCGGCGCAAACTCATGGCGGTCCGGGTTCATCAGGGAACGATTGGAGGTGTACTTGACGGTAATGTTGTCATTGGCAAAGTCGGTCGCAATGGAGCTGGGGATTGGATAGCTGCTCTGCGACTGGGGGATGAGGAAGGTTCCACTTCCCTGATTCATGCCGAGGTAGTTGCCATCGAAGTTCGCCTGTTCGTCGTTGAGTGAGACGAACGGCTGGGTGTATTCCCAGCGCAGCCCGAGATTCAGCGTAAGGTTCTGCCGGACCTTCCAGTCGTCCTGAATATAGGCCGCATCGTACCAGCGGAGATCGGTAACTGGCAGAGTGCTGTTCAGGCCGGCGTAATTTTCGAGGTTCAGGGCAAAGTCGGCTAGGCCTGCACCGGTTATGGCACCGCTGGTGTCTCCGGGGTCACTGGTGTAAGTGCTGCTGAATCCCTGGTACCCGGTAGAGTTAGGCGACTGCAAACCGTAGAAGCGCACGTGCTGGATGTTCACGCCAATGGTCAATGTGTGCTGGCGCCAGACTTTCGAGACATTGTCGATGAATTCAATCACGTCCTGCTTTTCATCGGAGGGCTCGTAGCCCGGGATGCCAATGCCGAAGTTGGACCCGCCGCCGTTGAAGTCGAGGTCAGGAAAACCGCCCAGCGAGGGGCCGAATGGGATTCCGCCCAAACCATACTTCGCTGCCAGGTCCTGCTGTGCCCCTGCCGACAGATACGACGCATGCAAAAGGTTGTACCCGATGCGGAACGCGTTGGAGAGGTTAGGGGAAAAGAAATGGGTCTCGCTGAACAGGCCGCTCTTGGTGTAGTTGGTATCGTTGCCGTCAGAACCGTAACCGCCGCCATCCAGTACGCCCAGCGGCGGGGTATAGGCCGACGGATTGTTGGCATAACTGAAACGCCCGAATGCCTGGTCCTTGGGGCTGAAGTTGTAGTCCACTCGGGCATCGTACTGAGCCGTGTTGTTCCGTGACGCGGTGGCCGGGGCGGTATAGTTCTGCACCACCTGGCCAGTCACGCCCTGGTTGGGAAGCGGAAACAGATTCATGACAGTCTTGGCAACGGAATCGACACTACCCGGGCAGATGACATTTTGCCCCGCGATCGAGGTTGCATAGACAGGAGCCGCCGAAGGGCATGTAAGGTAACGGGTTGGGTCTTTGCCGGCCTCGGTGCCGCCAATGTCTGGCGTCACATTGCCGCCAACCTTGTACAAGGTGACTACATTGTTGCCGTTGGTGAGCGCCGGATCGAGCATTTGCGAGAAATCTCCGTTGCGCTCAGCCGGGGTTGGAACGGTGAGGTTCGTCTGCTCAGGTTCGTAAATATCGATGCGGGTCCCCTCGGCGTCGGCAAAGAAGAAGAGCTTGTTCTTGAAGATGGGGCCGCCCACAGTGAGGCCGAAGATATTCTGATGGTAGGAAGTGTTGGGCTCCAGCATGGGAGCGGCGAAGTTGTAGTTTAGCGCAGCCATGCGGTCACTGCGAAAGTACTCCCAAAGAGAGCCGTGGACGGTGTTGGTTCCAGATTTGATCGAGGCGTTGACCGCAGCTCCTGTCCCGCGGCCCAGTTCGGCGCTGTAGTTGCTGCTTTCGACCTTGAACTCCGCCAGCGCGTCCGGAGGCGGAGCGGCAGCGTAGGTCGCGCCATTCAGGAAGTCCTGCATGTTGGAGTTGTTGTCGACACCGTCGAGAATGAAGTTGTTTTGCGAGACGCGGCTGCCATTCGATGAAAATCCACCCGTCCCGGAAGTCTGCGAATTGCCCTGGTTCGGGGGGTTGACGCCCGTCGCAAGCTGGGCCAGAAACAGATAATTGCGGTTCAACAGCGGAAGGTCTTCGAGTTGGGCGGTGCTGAAGACCTGGCCCGTGGAAGCATCCTCTGTCTGGAGTTCCGCGGAGGACGTAACTGTGACGGATTCCGTCACGGTTCCGGGTTTGAGGGAAAGATTCAAGCCGACCGTCTGGCTTACGTCAACGCGAATGTTCTCCTGCTTCTGCGTTTCAAAGCCGGGGGCAGTGGCCGTCAGGCTATAAATTCCGATCTTGATCGGAGCAAACCTGTAGGAGCCATCGCTGTTCGTGGTGCGCTGGAAAGAAAGACCGGTTTCCTGGTCAACCAGAGTTACAGACGCGCCTTGGATGACATGTCCAGTTGAATCGGTGATGGTGCCATTGATGGCACCTTGATCGATCTGAGCCAGCGCCCCGCGCAAGCCCACCAGGCAATACAGTCCGATGAAAACTAGCCAAGTAAACATTTTCAACCGTACTCGAAGTACGTCGGCGTTGATCAGAAATTTGAACCTAAGTCTCTGGTCGTTGTCGTCACGAACCGGCTGCGGAAAGGTCTTGGATTGCTGTTGTCTCACTGTATCCTCCTAGAGTCACTGTGCTCTCTTCGCTCATCCTATGTACCTCACCGCGTAAGTTCGCGCACGGTGCATTCGTCCATTTTTCGGCACCATCCACGTTTTGGATCATACGCGTAATTCTGCAGCGAGATACTAGTGTCACTGAATTGAGTGTCACCGAATTGAAAATGGATTCAGCCACCCGATTAACGCGGATTAAACATTATCGCTTTGATGAGCAAACAGTGAATCCGACATTTGAGCGCAAAAGACAGGAACATTCTGTCCAGCGATACATGAGCCTGATTGGCCCGTCTCATATGGCACATATATGCCATAGCGGAAAAGTGCGTCGAGAGAGAACAAAAAAATGCCGGTCTTCGGCTGTAACGAAAAACGTTGCTATTTCCCGTTTGCAATGAGTACTTTATGGCATGTTTTCGCGCGGTTACCCGCGGGCACGGGTGACTTTTGGTCCGGTCCAGGGTGGGATTCGATAACGATTCCGGTGAGGATTCCGCCAACGATCTTGGCTGCGGTCAAAGAGCCCGTGCCGGCTGGACTGAAGAACAGACATTGCCAAAAGCTGGAACCCGGCAAGACATTCACGAATTCAATTGCGCTTTGAGCCAGCTCAAGACTTCTTCCGGCGTGATGGAATGTTCCGCAGTCCAACTCAAATTCTTCCCTGCAGGCGGAATCACATAAGCGGAATGATTATGCTCCGCGACGCAGATGCCAAGAGTCTGCTCGCCTTCCGGATATCTCACGGCGGCTTCCCAGATATATCGGGCCAGAATGACTGCATCGATGGCGCTGCCCTGCGGGTCGTCCACATCGGGAATCGGGCTGATCGTCTGCTGGTTCTCAAAAATAGCGATGCCGGTAAAGAGCTTCGGCTTGCTGCGCATGCCGAAGCGGGTAACGACTCCCCTGGGACGGGCGCGGCGAAGCACTTCTGAAGCCGCCCATTCGACGAACGCATTGGAGAAGATGATGGCTCCGTTGCCGCTGAGAAAAAGATCGATGATGAAGTTGCACAATTTTGGCTGGCCGGCAAATTCCGCCGGCCACCAGCGGTCCCAATTCTCCCTCCGAAGATTGCCCATGATTCCATCGCTCACCTGGGTGTCACGCGGAATGGTATTTAACTCAGCCAGGAATCGATCGCGGAATGGCTTGAGCGTCTCAAAGCTCAGGGCAGTCCGGGCCATCGGCGGCTGGGAAGAAAACATGCTGCCCAGTTTCTCCTCGGCATCGATGAACCACAGATCGGAACTATCGGCGCTACCTTGCTGCCCAGACGAGACAGTGATTCCAGTCAGTCCTGGCTGGTCTTGCATCACCAATTCGCAGAGCCTCCGCGAGTCGCCCGAGATGGCAATCGCGCGCCCGCGCGGATCCCATTGCTGCCACACAGTCATTGGGTCGACGGGCAGGTTGCTGGGAAGAAACTGGATGACGAATCGGGTGGGCGAAGGCCGATCCGGCACAGAGTCACGCTGCGCGGCACTCGCGGCTTCGAAGAATCGTTCCACCTCGCTGCGCCACTCTGCATAGTATTCCGACCGGGCGAGCAACGAGGCATTTTCCATGGTGTCTCTCGCCTCCGAGAAGTTCCAGCCCGCAACTCCCATCTTCCTTTCCAAGTTCCACAACGACGCGGTAAGCGCCTGAAAAGCCGAAGGTGAGAGCGATCCGATGGCATTCAGGAAACCCGACGCGCGGCGTTGTTCGAATGGAAACAGCATCTCCCACGCACTCAATTGCTGGTTCAGCGAGGGACG
>Ga0182030_10009567_pt1 | contig 19826 bp, 20 predicted proteins | sample 812S3MmetaG_FD_121299 | JGI IMG/M metagenome (GOLD analysis project Ga0182030, IMG submission 121299) | Permafrost microbial communities from Stordalen Mire, Sweden - 812S3M metaG (Illumina Assembly) | ecosystem: Environmental > Terrestrial > Soil > Wetlands > Permafrost | place: Sweden... | reverse complement strand
GCATCGCCGGCCTTCTTGAGCCACTTTGTGATGGTGCCCTCAAAGATGGACTCGCCCATCTGCGGCATGACGACGTCGGTTGGCATCCCTTTCCTCTTCTGCCGCGCCGGTTGGCGAACTCGGCTCAATGTGCGCGAGCGGCGATCTTATGGGGCTTCAGCCGGATTATAAATTGCCAGCCGGTTTAAATTGTCGGCTGTGTGAGCGGGCTGATCGCGGCCACGCTTTCCATCTGTCGGATGGGCTGATTGAGTACTCTGCCAAACTGCTGCGCTGCTTTGTACGCGATGGCTTCGAGGCTGGGCAGCGACTCAGGGTTTGCAACTTCTTTGTCGAGGCTGGTGACGGGGCGGTCGGTGATGCCGCAGGGATTAATGAGCGCGAAGTCGGCGAGGTTGGCGGTGACGTTGAATGCGAAGCCGTGGGAAACTACGCCGCGCGAGACATGGATGCCAATGGCGCCGATCTTCCGCTCTCGTTGCGGCGGGTCGCTTGCTTTGCTGGGACGGCACTCATCCAAAGGAAAGCCCCACCGCAGGTGGCACCAGACGCCGGTCAGGCCGGGGATGCGAATGGCCGAGACACCGAACTCGGCGCAGAGGCCGATGAGAGCCTCTTCCATCTGGCGGACAAAGTCCACCGGCCCCATGCGCGCGCCGCTGGGATTGCGCAGACTCCGGAGGTCGAAGATGGGATAGCCGATGAGCTGGCCGGGGCCATGATAGGTCACATCGCCGCCTCGGTTGATCTGATGCAGCGTGACCCCGCGCTGAGCCAGCAGCTCGTCGGAAGCCAGCACATTTGCCCGGTTGGCGTTGCGGCCGAGGGTGAGCACGGGCGGGTGCTCGAGCAGCAGAAGCGTGTTGGCGATTCTGTCCTGCTGGCGCAGGGCAACGAGCTCGGCTTGCAGGCGCAGAGCTTCGTCGTAGTCCACGCGGCCGAGATAAAGAAAATCGATATGGCTGGAATCGCTCACGGGGGCTCATCTCATTTTACTGATCTCTGTGCTCATGAGCCCCGTGAGAGTGCCATTGCGCGGAGCTTACTCTGCCAGGCGCGCGGCAAAGAGAAGATGAAACACCTTCCAGTGCTCCCAGACGACCAGAGCCCAAAGCAGGGTGGCAAACGCGCCCAGGCCAATGCCACTCGGATTCATCAACAGGTGAAAGGTAAGGATGTTGAACAGCACAGGCCCCAGCAGCGTAAGCCCCAGGCCGACGTAGCGGTTGGCCAGCAGCAGAATGCCGGAGACGACCATGACCGCGCCCACTACGTAGAAGTAGTTCGCGGCAAACAGCGCGCCCATAAACTGCCCGGCGAGTCCGGTAGGCATGGTCATGGGGATGAAGTGGAAGAACATGTTGGCGCCAAACACCAGGAACATGAGGCCCAGCAGCAGCCGTGCAATGAGGGTAACAATCTTCATCTTCTTTGTCCTTTGCTTAAAGTTGATTTGAGAAAGTGCAGACCCATCTGCCAACCTGCACCTTCACGATGGAGTTCGAATACTACTCGTGGAAGAGATGCAAATCCAACCGTGGTGGATTCAAATAAAGATAAGGCTCAGCCCTGGCCTTGGGGAACAAAAAAGATGCAGCCCAACCGGTTTGGCGTTAGCATGAGAGAGTGTCGGGAGGCAGTTGTGGCTACTCAGATTTCGCGTGTGGGCAACTCGGTCACGGTTGAGATTCCGGAAGAGTTACTCCGCAAGGCAAGGTTGTCTGTCGGCGATCCAGTAGAGTGGACGCTGACTGGGAGCGGCAATCTGGCGCTGCATGCGCCGGGCAATGCTGGTGCGCCCGAAGTTGAAGAGGGCTACGAGGAGTGGGTGCTTGCCGAAATTGAGGCTGGTATCGCCGCATGTCAAGAGGGCAGAACTGTTTCAGAGGAAAAGGCCGTTGAATGGCTCCGCAGTTGGGGCACGGAGAAGGAATTGCCCGCGCCGCAGAGAAATTAAGAACGAGGAAGCGAAATGAAGCCGTCCGAGGTATTGCCACAGCATCGGGAAACGATTCGCCACCTTGTGATTGAAGCTGGAATGGCAAATCCGCGCGTCTTTGGCTCGGTCCTGCATGGTGATGATCAGGAAAACAGCGACCTGGACATCCTTGTCGATCCCGCGCCCAGCGCCAGCTTGCTCGCTATGGAAATACTCCAGTCCCACCTGGCTTCGGTAACCGGAGTCAAGATCGACCTGCGCACACCCGAGGAGATCCACCCTAAGTTCCGTGATAAGGTGCTCGCCGAAGCCACATCGCTATGAGCAGATGGCCCTCCGTCGTTGGCCATCACCGGGAGTAGTGCCCTGAATGTCACTAGTCACGAACAGGCCCTCTGTAATCTTTGATACGAGCGCCGTCAATGCCATTTACGACGACCGTTGCCGCGACAAGCGGATGGACCAACTGTTGAATATTTATTCTCCGCTCCTTACGTTCACTGTCTTGGACGAGGTATTCGCCACGTCGAACACAGAGAAAAATCGACTGCTCGACTATAGGAGAAAGCAGCTTTTTGAAACCACTCTGAGAATGCAACAAGCAGGCGATTGCCTTTTGCCGTTCCACTATCTCCTCATCAATCACGTAAAAGCTTTCGTGAGCCAAGAGGCGTACGATTGGACTTTCGTGAATTGCAACGGGGACAAGTTGAGAGAGGCGATTATCGAGGAGCGGCATGGCCTCACAGATCAGCTCTTACACGAACAGCGGAAGCAACATCTTGAACTGGAAAAGGAATATAAACAAAAATTCAAGGATATTCGAGAGCGGGTTAAGGACGATGAACGTTGGAAAGGCTGCTTTCAATCGCTTGAGGATTTCATAGACTTTGCGTTCGGTGAAGACGGACCATATTGGCGAGAGGCGGTTGCTCACATGAAGAAAGCGCTCCGCATTTCGGCGGAGGAGGAGCAGGAAAGAGAACCACACGACGCTAGGATCGTCCGGGATTTGAAGGATGCCGAGAACAAGCTCGTGATCTCCGATGCCAAACGCTTCGCAAAGATCTCACCACCCTTCATGGCACATATGTACGGGATCGCTTGCACTGCATATGCTCGGGTACACAATTCATTGCTCAATTCGAAGGAAAGAGATCGCTGTGCCGGACGAGTGGATACATTTACTGCGTTGTATCTACATATTGTCGCCATTTTGTAACAAATGATTCTGGACAGTTCGATTGCCTTCAGAAGGTCGCATCTATGCTTGGCGGTAATACGAGCGTCTTCATGTATGAAGACTTTTGGAAATCGCTCCCGTAACGCGGATATCCCGAATTCGCGGTAAACTAAAGACTGGCAGGAGGACCGGGCGGTCGCTGCCGGGGGAACGCGCAAGCGGAATCTTCCGGGGGAGGAAAGTCCGAACTCCGCAGGGCAGTGTGCCGGATAACGTCCGGGATGTTCGCTTGAAGGCGGGCAGACGGCCAGTGCCACAGAAAAGATACCGCCGGAGTTGCAGCAAGCCTTAGGGCAAGCCGCAACAAAGGATCGGCCTGAAGGGCGCAAGCCTGGACGGCAAGTCCTCCGGTAAGGGTGAAATGGTGCGGTAAGAGCGCACCGCTCGTCTCGTAAGAGCCGGGGCAGGGTAAACCCCACACGGAGCAAGACCAAATAGGGAGGGATGCAGGAGCCAAGAGCCAGGCTCTTGCAGCGCGTCTGCCCGACGCGCCCAGGCGGCTTGAGCCATTGCCGAAACCTCCGGGTAGGTCGCTGATGAGTGTCCGCGGTGACGCGGCGACTAGAGGAATGACCGCACAAGGGTCCGCAAGGGCTCTGGACAGAATTCGGCTTACAGGTTCTTCTGCCGAATCACATGACAGCCCCAAAGGAAAAGCTCCTTTGGGGCTGACCATTTTGCGGGCCGCAATTCCGCCGGCTCGGCTAACATCGAATACATGCTACGAGTGAAGCGGTTGGAAGAGGGCGCGCGCGTGCCGGTGGTGGCTCATGCGGGCGAGGACCTGGGCTATGACGTTTTTGCGCTTGAGGGCGTAGTTCTCGATCCGCGAAGCACCGTGCGGGTTCGCACCGGAATTGCTATCGAGGCGCGCGACCCGAAGACCGGCGCGGCGCTCGGACTGTTGCTACGCGACCGCTCGTCGATGGCGGCGCGGGGAATTGCGACGACGGGCGGCGTGATCGATGCGGGATATCGCGGCGAGATTCTGGTGTTGATGACGAATCTTGGACCGGAGACGCAGGAGATACAGGCGGGAGAAAAAATTGCGCAGATGATTCCGGTTCCGGTGCTGACGGGCACGGTGGAAGAGGTTGAGTCGCTGGAGGATTCGGCGCGTGCTGAGAAGGGATTCGGCAGCTCGGGGCGATGAGCATTGAAAATGGCTCGGCTGATACGGTCTACTCTTCACGCCTGACACCTTTCTACTGTCCGCGGTCCACTGTAAACTGCACTTGGGATGCCGCACGCATTGGCTCAGGCCGTGGAGATGGCAACTACGGCGTTGACCGTGGTTTCGATGGGCTTTTTTCTGGCGGCGATTGTTGCGGCGCGAGTGTATCTGTTTGGCCGACGGCGATTTCTGCGCGATATAGATCGACTAACAGCAGCAAGCGAGTTTGCGCCGGGCGTCAGCATTCTGAAATCTCTCAAGGGTCTCGACCCGAGCATGATGGATGCCTTCCGCAGCCACTGCGTGCAAAGTTATGCCGGTGAATATGAGCTGTTGTTCGGCGTTTCGAGTTTGGATGACCCGGCTGTCGCGGCCGTGGAGCAGCTTCGCCAGGAGTTTCCCGAGCGCAGCATTCAAATTGTGAAATGCCCGGAGCGTTTGGGGACCAACGGCAAGGTCAGCACGCTGGTGCAGCTGGCGCCTCATGCGCGATTCAATTTTCTGCTCATCAATGACTCGGACATTACCGTTTCGCCGCGCTATCTTGAGCGCGTGATGGCGTGCTTTGCCCCGGAGCAAATGGGCAAAGCGCAGGTGGGGCTGGTGACGGCGCTATTTCGCGGGCGCGCGCATGGCACGCTGTTTTCGCGCATGGAGGCGCTGGGCATTGCCACGGATTTTATGGCCGGCGTGCTGGTATCGAAGATGATTGAACGCGGACTGCATTACGGAATGGGGTCCACGCTTGCGTTGCGGAGAGAGGCGCTTGAAAAGATCGGCGGGCTGACTCCGCTGCTCGATCACCTGGCAGACGATTTTGAGCTTGGTGCGCGGGTGTCGCAGGCCGGCTACTCCGTGGCTCTGTGCCCGGAAGTTGTCGAGACTGGGATTCCTGCATACGACTGGCGCGGGTTTGTGGAGCACCAGTTACGCTGGGCGCGGACGGTGCGCGATGCGCGGCCTGCGGGCTACGCGGGGCTGCTTTTTACGCATGGGCTGACGTTGGCGCTTGTGAACATGGTGGCCAGCGGATTAAGCCCGCTGAGCCTGTGGCTGTTGGCGATGAGTTATTTTCTGCGCGTGAGCGTAGCGATGACCGTTGGCGCAGAGGTTCTCGGCGACCACCAGGTGCTGGGCAGCTTGTGGATGCTGCCGGTGCGGGATGTGATTGCGATGGGTTTGTGGGTTGCGGGGTTTGCAGGGAACACGATTGTGTGGCGCGGGGATCGGTTCGTGCTGAAGCGCGGCAGGTTGGAGCGGGTTGCGGAATAGTACGGCGTGGAGCAAATGGCTACATGGCCGTTCCGGTCGCCGCGTAATTCTCGTTTGTCATTGCGCGGCGGTTCTTTCCATCATCGCGGCTTGAAGGTTTTTAATTACAGACTGCTGTTTAACGAGGTGGGAGGATGACTTTCGCCATACCGGGATACTGGGATACAGAATCGGCGTTTTTGCGGACTGTATGACTGTATTTTTATAAGTTATTTAGAATCAATTCAAAAATGCGGTTTTACTGGGATACTGAGATAAATTCGCGTTTTCAAAAAGCCTGTTTTTCGCACTAATTGTCGATTTTCGGACTGACGAAGCCTGAGGTTTTGGGTGCGGGGACGGGCTGGAGGGGTGGGGGCCAGGGTTCTCCATTCTCTGCGGCGAGGGCTGCGGCGCGGCCAAGATCGGGCGGGGGAGCAATATTCGAGTCGGCGGGCATCGGCGCGGCTTGCAATGCCTTGGGCAGGCAGTAGAGCAGATAACGAACCAGGGTTGTGACAGTGTCGTTGTGCTCGGCGGCAATACGGCGCGTCTGGCGGTAGAGTTCTTCAGGGACGGCTACAGTGATGTTGCGGATTCTTGGCATGGTCTGGTCTCGCTTTCGGTGGGTGGAGTTGGGTCTATATAGAGTTTGCGGGACTTGAGGGAAATAATCTGCAGAGACAGGGGTCAGTGAACAGTGGTCAGTTTTGTAGATAAAGGACTATAAAGAGCAAGGGCAAAGGCTTATAGATATCCCACCTTAGGCGCGGTAGAACTGCGCCATCCTTGGCTTTTTTTCCAGGCAGGGGTGGGAGGCTGCGAATCGATTTTGGAATCCTCCTGCACCCATAGTTCAGAGCCCTAAGCTGTGCCGCAAGGCAGCGTAGTTCAGAGGTGGAACTTTCTTAGCGCCTCCACAAACCCATACGTTAATTTCGGTTCCGCCCGCAGGCATCATTGCTATCGCGTAGAAATCTCCAGCCGTGGTTACCAAGGCGATGAACTGTATTGCCTTACCATGCCTCTGCGACATTGCGACCATATCGTTCTGCCAGGCATGAAATGGATTGAATCCGGTTGCCGTCGGCGGCATCACCGCGCCGAATTTCCTTTTGACTTGCGCGTCGATATTGGGGACTCCGACCGTACCCACATGTCCAACGTAATTTCTACCACCTGACATATAGCGGGTGATGTAACAACCGCTCATGGGCCCGGTCAGAATGTCGTTGCCGGCAATTGGCTTTCGAGCTGTCCGTCCTGTTGCAAAATCGCACCAATCGTAGTTGATCGCCATGCGCATCTGCAGGCCAAAGGAACTAACGGGTGTCATCATCAGCAACGGTGCGACTTTGTCGCTCAGCCCGACGTAGGTCATCGGATTTGCTGCCCGGATGCTGTCCACGATATTTCCGTCCCTGTTTGCACCCGACTCGACCGCACTTGGCATGATCCAGGAAAAACGCACACCTTCCATGAAATATCTTTCGATCACGAGACAGCACCCCCATCTTGAAATCAGATTCGGTGGCTAGTATATCGCGCCCGCCGCGGGGAATTGATTTCATTCTTGGCGGGTGGGGGAATGTACGGGCTGAGGCCTGTTGGCTTCCGTTGATTGACTTTGCTCTTGAAATCGGCCTACTCTTTGACCATGAGCATCGACCTCAGTCCGGAGCTTGCCGCGCAAGTTCATGCGATTGCTGAAAAGAGCGGCCGTAAGCCGGAAGAGCTGGTGGAGGAGTCACTCTCGGGTTATTTCGCGGAGTTGGAAGAGGCGCGGAGATTGCTTGACCGCCGATACGAGGAACGGGCCAGCGGCAGAGTCAAGCCGATACCGGGCGAGGAAGCAATCAAGTGGCTTGAAGAGCGTGCAGCCGCGCGACGCAAAGCGATTGCATGAGCGGGTATGCAATCCATCCTGAGGCGCTGCTTGAACTGGAAGAAATCTCAAAGTATTACGAGCAGTTCAGCGAGAGCTTTGCGGCAAAGCTCGGGAGCGAGCTATACGCGGCCTTCGAACTGTTGGCATTCTTAGAAACTGTTTCATAACCGTTTGGGATTGCCCCGGAACCTTCCCTCAGGGGCTAAAGCCCGCGATTTTATTGACCCGTAGCGGCACGGCTGAAGCCGTGCCCTGACACAGTGCCTGTGGATTTGGGAGTTGTGCTCTCCCGCCCATGAATCAAAGAGCGATTCATGGATGGGGCACACATATTTTTTTGGGGGTACGGGCTGAAACCCGGAACCTTCAACTGAAACCCGTGACCTTGAGCTGAAGCCTTTGCTCTTCCTGAAACGCTCGAACGGGTTCTCAGATGCGCATCGGCATCAGCACGTAGCGGTACTTGTACTCGGCGTCGGGGTCTTCGGGGCGCATCTGGCCGGCGGATTGGGAGTCTTTGAACTCTAACCGCACTTCGCCTTCGTTGCTCATGGCTTTCAAGAAATCGAGGATGTAGACGGAGTTGAAGCCTACGGTGATTGGGTCGCTGGAGTAGGGGGTGTCGATGGTGTCTTCGCTCTCGCCGGCTTCGGTGGAGTTGGCGCTGATCTTTAGCTCGTTGCTTTCGAGACGCATCCTGATTGCTCCGGAGCGTTCATCGGCGAACTGGGCTACGCGCTGGATGGCGGCGGAGAGTTCGCTGCACTTGACGACTACAAATTTTGTGTTGTCGCGGGGGAGGACGGCTTCGAAGTTTGGAAATTGGCCGGTGAGTTTGCGCGTGCTGAGCGTGCGATGGCCGACGCGGAAGAAGAGCGTGTGCTCGTCGTCCGCGAATTCTACGTTGTCTTCGTCGCCGGCGGAGGAGAGAAGCTGTTGCAGCTCCTGGAGTGCCTTGCGGGGAATGAGGACGCGCTTTTCTCCGCTGATGCCTTCTAGTGTCTCGTTGGGTTTTTCGACGTAGGCGAGGCGGTGGCCGTCGGTGGCGACCATGGCGAGCGATTCGGCTTTGATGACCAGCAGCGCGCCGTTCAACGTGTAGCGCGATTCTTCGTTGGAGATGGAAAAGATGGTGCGGGCGATGAGAGTCTTGAGCGCTGCGTGGGAGATGGTGGTGGCGGCGATGGTTGGGAACTCGGGAACCTGGGGATAGTTGGCGCGTGCCATGCCGACCATCTTCGTGTTTGACCGGCCGCTGCGGATTTGCACCCAGTGGTTGTCAAGCAGCTTGATGGAGATGTCGCCGTCGGGCAGGAGCTTGATGTAGTCGTAGAGCTTGCGCGCGGGAATGGTGCAGGAGCCGGGCTTTTTTACTTTCACGGGAGCGCTGGTGCGAATGGCCTGGTCGAGATCGGTGGCGGTGATGTTGAGGCGGTCGCCGTCGGCCTCGATGAGAAAGTTGGACAGAATCGGAATAGTGGTTTTGCGCTCGACCACGCTCTGCGTGGCTGTGAGTTCCTTCAACAGATCCTGACGGCTTACGGTAATCTCCATCGCTGCCCCCTGCACGGCCGGCTTCTCGGTTTCGGTTTCGATCGTCGGCATGCTTCGTCCTCAGCTCTCAGCATTCCGCTCTGGCCTCAATCTACAACACGTGGCGGCCTGCCGCGAAATAGCTGTGTTTTCTTACCCTTGATTGTAGCTAGCTCTTCGAATCCCTGCGCGTGGAAATCGCGGACACATCTCGGAAATTCGGTGCGGTGGGGTTGGTTGCTGAATCAGCGCGAACTTTGGGAGTTGCAGAAAAATGGCCCGACTCCAGGAACGCTTCCAACGCCCAGCAACTGCGCGACGGGGCATTAGTATTTAGGAAAGAAGTTATAGATATAAGACAGTACTAACCGTAGTTGTCTTAGGAAAAGTGGGAAAGCTGCTGATGTTGTTCGATAGAAGGTGGTTGATGGGGCGGCGAGTTCCCTAAAACAGAGCTGTGCAATTGAGGAGAATTGTAAAAGCGGAGATCAATAGGCCGGGAGGGGCACTGGTTTCCCACGGGTTGCACAGGGGGCGGCAAAAGGCCTGTGCATGGCGGGATAGTTATGTTTGAAAGGAAGATAAATATTTTGGAATGAATGGTTTGTATGGATGGGGAATTCCACATTCGCCATGATCCCGCTGCAGTCAGGGGATCGCAGTGGGAACGGTCTTCTGCGAGGTGTCATGGTTATGTTTCGCATGATTGAATGTTTGTGGCGCTCAGCTTTTATACTCATGCTTTGATGTCCTACTCGGCCGCTATCGATCAACTGAACGCGCTGACGCAGGAGCTGCATACTGCTCCGGGGCAGCCGCGGCGCAAGTTCTCGCTGGATGAGGTGAGGATTCTGCTGCGTGGGCTGGGCGATCCGCAGCTTCGCTTTCCGTCGGTTCTGATTGCCGGTACCAATGGAAAAGGGTCGACGGCGGCTACGCTGGCTTCGATCCTGAGTGCTTCGGGTTTGCGGGCTGGGCTCTGCACTTCGCCTCATCTGATCAGGGCAAACGAGCGCATTCGCGTGGGCGATGTGGAGATATCAGACGAAGAGTTTGCCGCGAATTATTTTCGCGTTCATGCAGCGGCGGACCGGCTCTTGGCAGATGGCGAGCTGCCTCAGCCGCCGAGCTACTTTGAGATTTTGACGGCGTTGGGGTTTCTGCACTTTGCGGAGCGGAAGATCGACTTTGCCGTGCTTGAGGTGGGCATGGGCGGCAGGCTGGATGCTACGAATGTTGTGGAACCGGCGCTCTCGATCATCACCGATATCTCGCTGGACCACATGGAGTGGCTGGGCTCAACGATCTCGGCGATTACGCGGGAGAAGGCCGGCATACTGCGGCGCGGCGGCGTACTGGTTACGCTGCCACAGCACCCGGAGGCGAACCAGGCGATTGGGGAGGCGGCCGTCGAGCTTGGCGTGCAGGCTGTGAGCGCGGTTGCATATATGCCCGCGGTTGAGCCGGCCGACGTTTACGAGGTGGATGCGCTGGGCGCGAGGGTGGAGGTGAACTCTCCGCTTGCCGGCGCGCATCAGCATCGCAATCTGGCGTTGGCGATTGCTGCCGCGGTCGGGTTGCGCAAGCGGAATGGGTTGCCGATTACGGCTGCGGCGATCGAGGAGGGAGTTCGCAACACGCGCTGGCCGGGACGGCTGGAGAAGATCACGCGCGATGGGGTGGATTGGATTCTGGATGTGGCGCACAATCCGGCCGGGGCGTGGGCGCTGCGGGCTGGGCTACGAGGGCTGATGGGCGAGAACCGGCCGAAGGCCCTGGTCTTCAGTTGCCTGCGCGACAAGCCGGTTGCCGAGATGGCGCAGATTTTATTTCCGCTCTTCGATCACGTGGTGCTGGCGCCGATTCATACGGCGCGCGCCGCGTCTGTTGACGATCTGCTGGCTGCGGCCAAGGCCACAGGGACAGAGGCGACACAGGCGGAGTCTGTGGCTGCGGCAATGGCGACTGCGAGCAAGCTCGCCAACGGCGGTACAATTGTTGTCTCCGGATCGGTGTATCTGGTTGGCGAGGCGCTGTCGCTGCTCGTTCGCCCCGGTACGCCACTTGCTCCGCAAGGGAATGAACGACCATGAGCCGCCGCCCGAATCCTCTGCCTTTGGCCAACCGGCTTATTACGAATTGCATCCAGGCGCCGGCGTTTGCCGTTGTGACCATCATTTTAGGTTCGCTATCTCTTCTCCTTTCCTTTGTCGACAAGTCGGGAGGGATGGAGCACCGCGTGGCGCGCTTCTGGGCCAGGCTCAGCGTTTCCATTACGGGTTGCTCGGTGAGCATTCGCGGCGGGGAGAATCTGACAAAGTGTCCGGTTGCTGTATATGCTTGCAATCACACATCTTATATGGATACGCCGGTGATCTTTTCGTCGTTGCCTTTTCAGTTTCGAATCCTGGCCAAAAAGGAGCTCTGGCCGATTCCCTTTGTCGGCTGGTGGCTGAATCGCTCGGGACAGATCCCGATCGACACGGCGAATACACATGCCACGCTTTCCAGCCTGGGCAAAGGCGTAAAGGCGCTGCGGCACGGCATGCCGCTGTTTGTATTTCCCGAGGGCGGCAGGACGCCGGATGGAGAGCTGCAGCCGTTTCTCTCCGGCGCGGCTTACCTCGCCATCCGCGCCCAGGTGCCGCTGGTTCCGCTGGCACTGGAGGGAGTCTACGATCTGCTTCCCATTCATACACGTCACTTCTTTCCTGGCCGGCTGACTTTGAGTGTTGGAGAGCCGATCCAGACCAAAGGAATGACGGCGCGGCAGACGGACGAGTTGAATGCACAGTTGAAATCGGCGATTGAAGCGCTTCTTCATGGGAACGGCGCGAATGGCGCTGCGTCGATTTGCGAAGTGGATACGGTGCGAGTATGAATCTGGGAACTGTATATATCACTGCGCAGAGTGCATTTTGCCTGTACCTTTGATTTTCAATTCGGTTGGGCAGCCTGTTGTTCTACGTTGAGCGAGTCAGCCGCGCTCTGCGCGATAGCGGGTCAGCAAGTCAGCCCGGACATTCACTCCGTGCGATTCAAGTATGCAATTGCCATAAATTTGAATTCCATACTCGATGGTGGTCTGATCGCGATTTCCGGTTTAATTTATACAGAGGGATTCTTCCCGCATGTGGTGCCACTTGCCCATCCGAATCGCCATACCGGTGCCGAGCGTCGATGCCGAGTACAACCAGCGCGCGCTGCCGCAGTATTGTGAGGCACTGGAAGCCGCGGGCGCGACCCCGGTGGTGGTGCGGCTCGACGAAACGCCGGAAAATATTGTCAGGTTGTTGGATGGAGTGCAGGGAATTCTGCTTCCGGGAAGCCTCTTTGACGTTGATCCTGAGCGGTACGGGGAAGCGCGGATTGCGGAGTGCGGCGAGGCGGACCCGGATCGAACTGCGGTCGATGAACTCCTTTTAAAAGAGGCATTTAGCCTTCGCAAGCCGGTGCTTGCCATCTGTGCCGGAACGCAAACGCTCAATGTCTGGCGCAAGGGCGCTCTGGTGCAACACCTGACCACGCCGGTGAACCATTCTCCTGGGCGGCAAGTGATTGATGCGCATAAGGTTAGTGTCACACCAGAGTCGCGCCTGGCCGTAATTGTCGCTCCGGGGCAGGGCGGAGAAATCGAGGTAAATTCCAGTCATCATCAGGCCATACGAGTTCCCGGAGACAAGCTCCGGGTTGTGGCAGTCTCTCCGGTCGATGGCGTGGTTGAGGCAGTGGAGCTGGATGCGGACGACCATTTTGTGCTCGGCGTACAGTGGCATCCGGAGCGCACTTACAAGCAAAGCGAAGCCTCGCGCAAGATTTTTGATGCATTTCTGAATGAAGCCAGGCGATGGGAGTCTGGGCAAGTGAGAGAGCTTGCGCAGGATGTACCGGTCTCCACGCCATGAAGGAAGCAGCAGATATTTCAGTCCAGGGTGCTTCCGCAACCGATGCTATGTCAGACAGGCTGCAGGCGCTGCTTGAAGCCGCCAACCAGCCGCCCGTCACAACCGCACAGCATGCACTCTTTGCATCGTATTTGCATTTGATCTTGCGCTGGAATGCGCGCATGAATCTCACGGCAATCCGCAGCGAAGAAGGGATTCTATCGCGGCATTTTGTGGAGTCGATTGTCTGCGCGAGGGCGATACCAAACAACGTGAAATCGCTGCTCGATTTTGGCTCCGGCGCGGGCTTTCCTGGCGTTCCCATTGCCATCTGCCGGCCTGAGATTGCTGTGACTCTGGCCGAGTCTCAAGGGAAGAAGGCGGCGTTCCTTCAGGAGGTGGCTCGCAGTCTTGGTCTCTCAGCGGCGGTTTATCATGGACGGGCGGAGGGGATCGGGTCTCAATTCGACTGCGTGGTTCTAAGGGCCGTGGACAGCATGGAGGCGGCGGTGGCCACCGCGGCGGGTCTGGTGAGCCGGAAGGGCGTACTTGCGCTGATGACGACGGAAGGCGGGTTCCCAGGCTTACGCGCAGCAGCCGGGCCCGGATTCACATGGGGCGAGCGGGTCGGGACTGCAGGCAGCGAGTCACTTTTTCTGGCGCTTGGTAGGCAGAGCAATTTCCCGGCCCGGGGTGGTCATGAGCGGTGAGTGATCTCCAATTTCCGGGTGAGTGATCTCCAATTGCCTCTTGAGAGATTTCCAATGTTCCACGTGGAACGATTTTGGGGATGGATGCCAAATTGGGAACCAGCCTTGCAAATTTATCCCATTTGGAACAGAAAACAGAAACCGCCCATTTTGGAACTTGTCTCAATTCGGGCACGGTCTCAAAATAGCCCAATTCTTAGGAAAATTTTCAAAAGTTTTCCACCAAAGCACCCATTTTCACCCAGCGCGCTGCATAATGCCTTAGGAGCAGTGCAAACACTGTGCGTTCAAAGACTTGCCGTCCATTTTCCGTTCATGAATTCAGACGCTTTCCACAGCGGACGCCCTTTTCTCCACAGTGCGAGCGCCTATTCAGATCCGCAACTACCTTTTACTCTTAGAAGCCATGGGAAAAATCGTTGGAATTGTGAATCAAAAAGGTGGAGTGGGCAAGACCACAACGGCCATCAATCTCTCTGCCTGCCTGGCCATCGAGGGGCTGAAGGTGTTGCTGGTCGACTGTGACCCGCAGACCAACGCGACCTCGGGCGTAGGCTTTCCGCGGGATGAAAACCGGCACTCGGTCTATGAGGTCATGATGGGCGAGAGCACGGCTGAACAGGCGCTGCTGGCGACGGAGATCGACACGCTGCAACTGCTGCCGGGCTCCAACCACCTGACCGGTGCGAATATCGAACTGGCCAATGCGCCCGATCGCGAGTCGCGGCTCCGCACCGCTCTCGATGCGGTCAAGTCGAACTTCGATGTGGTTATTCTCGATTGCCCGCCGGCTCTGGATCTGCTGACGCTCAACGTGCTTGTGGCAGCGGAAACCCTGATCGTTCCTATGCAGGCCGAGTACTTCGCCCTGGAGGGAGTCTCGGAGCTGATATCGACTTTGGAACGGGTGCGCGATAACTTCAACCCCAACCTGGTCATTGAGGGTGTGCTGCTGACCATGTACGATGACCGCACCAATCTGGCGCAGCAGGTGACGCATACGCTCCGCGAGTACTTCAAAGAACGGCTTTACCTCACCGTGATTCCCCGCAACGTGCGGCTGGCAGAGGCGCCCAGCCACGGGAAGCCGGTGGCGCTTTACGATCCCAAGTCGCGTGGAACCGAGGCATATTTTGAGTTAGCGGGCGAGTTCCTGGCTCGCAATCAGATGGAATCGCCAGGCAGAGCTGGGAAAATGGCTGAGACTGTTGCGGAGGCTGATCTTTCGGCTGAAACTGTCGCGGAGTCTGATCTCAGTTCCATCTCTGACCTATTGGCATAGCGTGCGGCTGGAGCAGGCCCTCTGGAACTATCACTGGGATCAAGTTGTTGTTGAACCGGCCCTGGGCCGGAGCGAAGGAATGAATCCATGAACACCACCACCCCCAATACCGGCACCAATACCGGCACCAATTTCGACCTGAAGCGCAGAGCCCTGGGTAAGGGCCTCGACACCCTTCTACCTCGCCCCAGTGCCCCTCACTCCCAAGAGTCAGAGACGGGCAAGCCCCGGGAGATCGATCTGGACTTGATCGACACCAACCCCTTCCAGACTCGCTCGGCCATGAATCAGGAGCAGCTTGCCGAGCTGGCCGCCTCGATCACAGCGAATGGAGTGGTGCAGCCGATCCTGGTTCGCCCGCTCGCGAATGGCCGGTTCCAGCTGATCGCCGGAGAGCGGCGCTGGCGCGCGTCGAGCCTGGCTGGCCGGCAGACCATCCCGGCCATTCTGCGCCAGGTCTCGGATGAACAGGCGATGGAGATCACCATTGTCGAGAATCTTCAGCGCGCCGACCTGAACCCGATGGAGCAGGCACGGGCCTATGATCGGCTGTCCCGTGAGTTCCACATGACGCAGGAGCAGATGGCCCTGCGCACCGGCAAAGATCGGGCCACGGTGGCAAATTTCCTGCGCCTGCTGCGGCTACCAGGGTCGGTGCAGACCCGGGTTGAGACGGGGATATTGAGCTTTGGCCACGCTCGCACGCTGCTCGCGCTCCAAAATAGCGAAGATATGGAGAAGGCGGCGAACAAGATTGCAGCGCTTTCCATGTCGGTGCGCCAGACGGAGACGTACATTCAAGGCCTGATCAACCCAGAGAAAAACCCAAAAAAGCAGGTAAAAACAGAACTCCCAACCGACCCTAACATCCGCGAAGTGCAGGAGCGGCTGCAGCGCGCCCTGGGCCTCAAGGTCCACATCGAAGATAACAAGGGCCGCGGGAAGGTTATTATTGAGTACGCCAAGCTGGAGGATTTCGACGGGCTGCTGGAGCAGTTGGCGGGGGAATAAGGAATGAAGTGGCGGGCGGGACGGCCTGGTCGGAAGGTGTCGCCGTACACATGGAGTTCCTCCCGGAAAACAGTTCCAGAAAATAGTTCCAGAAAACAGCTACAGAAGACACGGAACCCGCTCCAACGTGCGTTTTTCGGTTCGGTTACGCAATTTCCACTTTGAATGAAATCCCAACTCTGTCATACTTGATTGTGCCCACCCGGTACGTCCAATCCAAACCATCCAATCAAGAGGTTGCACCCATGTCGGCAAAGTACGTCTTTGTGACGGGCGGAGTTGTGTCCAGTTTAGGCAAGGGGCTGGCCGCGGCCTCGATCGGCTGCCTGCTCGAGAGCCGCGGCCTGCGCGTGAACATGATGAAGTTTGACCCCTACCTGAATGTCGATCCGGGGACGATGTCGCCCTTCCAGCATGGCGAGGTGTTTGTGACCGACGACGGGGCGGAGACGGATCTCGATCTGGGCCATTATGAACGGTTTACGCACGCGCCGCTGTCGAGGGACAACAACCTGACGACGGGACGGATCTACGAGCAGATCATTCTGAAAGAGCGGCGCGGCGACTACCTGGGGAAGACGGTGCAGGTGATTCCGCACGTTACAAATGAGATTAAGAATGCCATGCGCAAGGTGGCTGCCAATGGCGCCGACGTGACGATTGTAGAGATCGGCGGGACGGTGGGCGATATTGAGTCGCTGCCGTTTCTTGAGGCGATACGGCAGATGCGTCAGGAGCTGGGGCGGGAGAATACGGTGTTTGTGCACCTGACGCTGGTGCCGTGGATTGCCGCCGCGCAGGAGCTGAAGACCAAGCCGACCCAGCACTCGGTGAAAGAGCTGCTGTCGATTGGAATTCAGGCCGACATTCTCATGTGCCGCAGCGACATTCCGCTGGGCAGGGAGATGAAGTCCAAGATTGCGGCGTTTTGTAACGTGGAGGAGAAGGCGGTGATTGGGGCGACGACGGTGGACACCATCTACGCCGTGCCGCTGGGGTTTGCCGAAGAGGGTGTGGATGAGCTGATTTTGAAGTACCTGCAAAAGGACGCGCCACCGAGCGATCTGTCTCGATGGAAGGAGCTGGTGGAGCGGGTACGGAATCCGAAGGACGAGGTTTCGATTGCCATTGTGGGCAAGTATGTGGAGTACGAGGACAGCTATAAATCGCTCAAGGAAGCGCTGACTCATGCGGCGATCTCGCGGAATTTGAAGTTGAAGGTTACTTGGATTGAGGCGGAGGGGTTGGAGTCGAAGTCGGCAGACGACCGCACATATGAGTCGCAGTTGGCGGGGTTTGACGGAATTCTGGTGCCGGGCGGGTTTGGCAAGCGCGGCATTGAGGGCATGCTGAATGCGATTCGGTATGCGCGAGAGAAGGCTGTGCCTTATTTTGGAATTTGCCTGGGCATGCAGACGGCGTGCATTGAGTTTGCGCGAAATGTTTGCGGGCTGAAGGACGCGAACTCGAGCGAGTTTAACCCGGCAGCCGAGCACAGAATTATATTCAAGCTGCGCGAATTGACTGGCGTGGAAGAGATGGGTGGGACGATGCGGCTGGGCGCGTGGGAGTGCGTGCTGCAGCCGGGGTCGCTGGCGGCGAAGGCTTATGGGGTAACGGAGATCAGCGAGCGGCACAGGCACCGGTATGAGTTCAATCGCGAGTACGAAGCGCTGGCAACGGGCGCGGGGCTGCGGATCAGCGGAACGACGCCGGACCAGACGTATGTGGAGATTGTGGAGCTGCCCTCGCATCCGTACTTTTTGGCGTGCCAGTTCCATCCCGAGTTCAAGTCGAAGCCGCTCGAGCCGCATCCGCTGTTTCGGGAGTTTGTGGCGGCTAGCTATAAGAATCGGGTGGGGCGGGGGGCGACAGAAAAATCAATACTCACGAACGCGCTGCCATCCTGAGCGACCCTGAGCGAAGTCGAAGGACTTGCTGAAAAAATCCGAGATGAGCTCAGTGCAGTTAAGCCGCTCAATAGACGCGCGGCAGCCCCATCGTGGCTCTACGGCGTGAGCACCGAGCGGTCGATCGATAGAATGTTATCCCAGCTCAGCACGGGTACCTGGCCGGCAAACAGTTTGGAGTATGCTCCCCCCGACGCTTTGAACGAGAACTTCCGCACGCGGTCGGGCGGATTCGTCGTAACGTTGCGCAGAATATCGAGCACCTGTTCCTGCTGCGAGTCCTGAACGATTGCCGGGTCTTTGGCGGAATAGTACTTTGTCTCGTTTCGTTTCCCTCGGTTTCCCGCGCCTGTTTCGTACTCGATGTGCATCTCGATGTGCTCGCCGGTTGGCGCGGCGAAGACCCAATCCTGCGAACCGATTTTGGAACGGGACCCGCCAGACCCGGTGGCTAATGCTGTAGCAGCTTACTGGTTTCCAGTTCTGTATACATCTGATTGAGCAGTCGCAGTGCATCCTCCGGCAGAAGGAAGCGCGCCTGCACCAACTCACTGGCGGCCTTCACTGCAGCCGCATAGTAAACGGCCGGGTTGGGATAACGTTCTTCGATCGACAACCGCGAATCGCCATTCGCCAGACGGTCCGCCTTGGTCTTCGCGAAGGGGATGTACCCGCCAGCGAGTGACCTTTCCCGCCCCTTCAACGCGCCAGTGGGAATGGGGTTCCATCCTGTGTATGTACCCAGCGGTACCCGCTGCAGGAGTGATGCCACGCCGCCCATTTCGTTGCCGTCGATATCTACCTTCGGGACGAGGGTTGGGATCACTCGTTTGATCGGCGGCGGGACGTGTGTAATGACTCCGGATTCGTCGTTGTAGTGGAAGGACGGACCGTAATCGTAATCGAGCACCGGATTCACAACCCCGTCGGGTGTTGGCGTGTTCGGAATCTTCGGCCAGCCAATCGCCTCGGAGTTATCCGGTACCAGCGTGCCATTACCCAGATGAGGATAGACGCTCGGCGGAGGCGGTGTGTTCTTCACGACCCAGTCGACCAGCGCAACGTAGAGGGCGCGGTCCGTCTCACGCTCTGGATTCGGGTTGGTGGCAAGCGGACCTGACTGCGGACCGCCGCCTTCTGGAACTGGAGCCGACGCCGACCCATTGGGCGCGCCAGGCCCCGGCGCGGCGCCGCCACCAGGGCCGCCGCCACCAGGGCCGCCTGCGCCTCGTGGACCGCCCGCTACGGGGCCCGTAGGTGCTGGGTTGAGCGCAAAACCTCCACGTCCGCCACCATGCGGCGTGCCAGGGTGATAGTAACGACGCACGTTCTCCGGTAACGGGAGATCCCCTTTACCGTCGGTCCCGGTAATTCCAACCGATCCGCGGCTATACCAGAACTCCGGTCCACCATATGTCTCGGTGATCTTGGGGCAGGTGTTGGTCGTTTTGCAGCGGTGGAGGATCCCCCAGGCCGGCCGCCCTCGAACCTTGTCAACATAGTCGTCCCACCAAAGCGGGCCCTCTGCACCTGGGTCGTACATTTCAGCGATGTCACCCGGTTGCGCGAAGCGGATGTTGAAGCCTCCCATCATCCCTGCGATGCGAGCGTTCAGCCCGTCCCACACGATCTTGCCCTGTTCATCTTCGTTGAATCCGAGATCCAGAAAGTTCTTGGCGAAGCGGCCGGATTGCGAGTTGCCTTCACATATCACGTGCGGAACAAATCCGAAGAGGGGATTGGCCGTTCGGGCATCGTCCTCCGCCGCATACCGGAAGAAGGAGACAAGATCGCGCATCGCGGCCATGCCTACGCCGAGTACAAGCGGATCCTTGGCGGTGTAATCCAGTTCGTAGAGAAGACCGGTGTCGAATCCGTCCTTCAGACATATCCGCGTCGGGTCTGGTGTGCCGGGAAAAGGCACGGTGCGGCAATCCGCAAATGCCCAATCTGAGGATGCAATCGACTTGACTCCCGCCTTTACACCCTCTGGTGTCTCTG
>Ga0182030_10009566_pt1 | contig 19826 bp, 15 predicted proteins | sample 812S3MmetaG_FD_121299 | JGI IMG/M metagenome (GOLD analysis project Ga0182030, IMG submission 121299) | Permafrost microbial communities from Stordalen Mire, Sweden - 812S3M metaG (Illumina Assembly) | ecosystem: Environmental > Terrestrial > Soil > Wetlands > Permafrost | place: Sweden... | reverse complement strand
GACGGCGGAATGGTCGGCAATGAGCTGCTCATGCAGTTTCAGGCCGATGTCCTCGATGTTTCGGTGGTGCGGCCAAAAATCACCGAGACCACCGCCTTGGGCGCTGCCTACGCAGCGGGTCTTGCGGTCGGGTACTGGCGCAACCGCGAGGATCTCGTCAGCAATTGGGCGGTCGACAAGCGCTGGAAACCGCAGATGTCGGAAACTCGCCGCAGCACTCTTTATGGGTTTTGGCAGAAGGCCGTCGGACGCTCTCTGGACTGGCTTGAATAGCAAAGACCGCAACCGCGCGTTACCGAGGAGCGAGAACTGCTTGCGGTAAGGCAGCAACTTGCGCAGTTGCCTCAAAGGAAGGGAATTCCGCCCACATCGGCCACGGGGCTACTATCGAGAAGCGGCGGCCGACGCGGATTTCAAACGCCGCTTGATCAACGACTCGATCGGCTCGATCGGCTGGGACGCCACGCGCCTGGTTCCCGTGTCTCGCGCCGCTATCAATCGAAAGCGGCTTGCACACGGGCGCGCGCCTAGGGCCTAACCCGCATACCATCTTTGGCAAAGGTTACTGATCCGCCGTAGCTCTCGTGGATGGATTCCAATACGGCATCGCGGTTCGCATCAATAGCGGGCGAAATATGGCTCAACAAGAGCCCACGCACGCCGGCGTCCTTGGCGAGTTCGCCGATGGCATGCGGGGGCGTATGCAGGCTGTAGAGGATGGCAGGGGAGCCCGGCGGATCGAGTACCACGCTGTTGAATACCAGCAAGTCGGTCGCCTCGGCAATGCTGCGCAGGGCTGGAAGACCCTCCGCATCAATATCTCCGGAGAAAGTAACGCTTTTGCCGGCGTGCTCGATACGGTAGATCACCGACGGCGCATCGCCATGGTGTCCGGCGACCGCTGTTATCGAGAGATCGCCTCGTTTGAGAATTTGATGAGGCAAGGCATTCTTGAGCGGTGCAGGAATATCATGCGCGTGAATAGTCATTGGCGAGGAGAAATCGCGCAGGTACGCATAGGCGCCTTTCGGCCCGAACAGCAGCTGCATGAGTTCACGGGTGCTGGGGAAGTATGCGTCCTGACGATTTCCCGGCGAGCCCTCGGGGCCCCAAACATTGAACACAATGGGACCTGAAGCAGAGACGGCGCGTGCTTTGAACAGGCCGGGCAGTTCTCCCGCATGGTCGATGTGCAAATGAGTGAGCAGCACGGTGTCGGTATCCGACAAGGAAATGTGCGCTTCACCGAGGCGGGCGAATGACCCTGGACCTGCATCCACCAGTATTCGCGGAAGTCCGTCGATCAATACGAGGTAACTCGATGCGGCCCGGCCGGCGGCACCGGGGCCGCCTGAGCCCAATACAAGCAAGTCGAGGCTGGGCGAGGGCGCTCGGGCAAAAAGGATGGAGCTTGTCGAGGCGGAGAAGAGTACGAGCAGAAGAGCCAGCGGGCGATTCATGGCGGTAACTCATAACATAAATTACGTGGGCTGCAATAGATCCCATCGATTGCCATAAATATCCTCGAATACGGCGACTGTGCCGTAGCTCTCCTCTTTCGGGTCGCGAACGAAGACAATGCCCTTCGCCTTATAGGTGCGGTAGTCGCGCCAAAAATCGTCGGTGTACAAGAACAGAAAGACTCGACCGCCGGTTTGGTTGCCGATTCTCGGATTCGCGACAGTGGATGTACCGACACTGTCTTAAGCGTCACATCGTCGTGCCACAGGCCCCAACGTCGATACAATGCGCTTATCCCGCAGGATCAATCGGCCCAGGTATGGATGAACTCCGCCATATTCGGCAGCACGTCGACGGCAGCATGAAGCAGAACGATCAGCAGCAGGCTGCGCGTGCGCGCCCATAGTGCGCCGAACAGCAGCGCGACCGGCGAGAGGACCGCTACGGTAAAGGCGATCACCTGAACGGGATCTGTGGAATATCCATCGACGCCCGGATGTCCGCGCAGATACAGCCCGGGCACATGAGCCAGCGCGAACAGCAGTGCGCCGGTCACGGCGGCGCCTGCCTCGGTCCTCAGCACCGCGGCCAGCCTGGTCTGCAATACCGCGCGAAACAGGAACTCCTCGCATAAGCCTGCCTCGAGCGCGAGCCAGATAAATGCGGCCGGCGCCGCCCATGCCAGCGTGACGGCGGAGGCGTGCAGCGCTGCGATCTCGCTGAGGGCGGGCGAGACTACGCACATCAGCGCCAGAATAATGGTTCCCAAAACCAGCAATGGCGGCCAAAAGCCCGGTCGCCCAATGCCGCTATCAAATAGCGGCGCGAGCTTTGCTCCGAGCGCAGCCAACAGGATCGCCGGCATTCCCACGTGCACGATAAGCTTGACCGCCAGCACCAGCAATTCCTGTTCGCGGCCCGGCGCCGCGCGTGTCGCGCTCATTCCCCACCCTAGGAAGAGCAGCGCGTAGAGCACTAGAAAAACAAGAAGGGCGGAGAGTTCCAATGCAGGCCGCCGTACCGTAATGGGCGGCGGCGCGGCCTTGCGAGTCAGCGCGATGCTCAAAGCGGGCAGTGCGGCTCCGAAAACGCCGAGCGAGATCGCCGGCAGCGTCCAATCCGCGCCCTTGAGGCCGAGGTACGCGGTTGCCGCGGTCCAGATTGCCAGGTACGCACCCACGAATGTCACGGCCCGAGAATCGATGCGTGGCAAGAGAGGCATTGGAAATATGCCGCGGGAGCCGCTTAGTGTTTGTCCGCGGCGAATGAACTCGTCGGATAAATCGCCGGCCGCACCGGCGCATTGGCGATGGCTTCGACGAGATTATAAAAAAAGGTGTTGAATTTCGCCGCGGCCGCAAAGTCCATGGGCTGCGTGACGTCGTCCTGCGGGCGGTGATAACGGATCTGATACCACTCGCGATAGCGCCTCTCGGCGTCCGTGTTTGAGTCGTAGCCGAAGATGAAGCTGATTGCCGGCACATGGATGGTGAGAAAGGGATATTGGTCGGCGCGGCGCAGCAGATTGCGCTCGGGTTCGGCGTCCGGGCGAATCTCGATGTGCAGGGGCGCAGCAACGGCGCGTGCCGTTTCGCCCAGCGTGGTGTCGGAGAGCGCTTCCGCGGTCAGAATCTTGAGCGGAAACAGCGGCCGCAGCTGATCGAGATTCACGTCGGCCGCAAGCTGTTCGGCGGCCACCGTGGGGTGATCTACAAACCAGTACGAGCCTAGCAGGCCCTTCTCTTCACCGGTAAAGGCGGCAAACAGAATGCTGCGCTTAGGTAGGTGCAGTTTATGTGTCTTGATGTCGTCCGCCATCTGGATCAATAGCGCGACGTAAGCCGCATCGTCGAGAGTGCCGTTGTAGAGATTATCGCCCATAACCGGTGTGCCGAATCCGTAGCCGTCCAGGTGCGCGGCAATGACGACATACTCGTCTTTTAGTTTCGCATCGGAGCCGCGCAGTTTGGCGAGAATGTTGGGTGAACTGATGTCGCGTTGCGTAACGTGCAGTTGGATGCGGATCTTGCGCGGAATCTCGAAGCTGGGAAGCGGCTGCTTGGCGCCTCCCAGCTTGAGAATGGCGCCGGCGTCTTGGCCGGTGCCGGCGAGGAACGCGGCGAACGCCTCGACGCTGATGCGCATCACGGCAAGCGGCGCCGGATGCGCGGTGGCGGTTGCCTGCGTTCGAAGCGTGACGCTGCGCGCATAAGCATTCGGCCAACGCGGCGGTTCAATGGTGAAGTAGGGGTCATCGACGTTGATGAGTCCGAGCGCGTTGCCAGCGCGCGCATTGGCGGCGCGCGCAGCTCCGCCGGGTAGGCCGTCGCGTGAAGTGCCAAAGCAGAGGACGACTTTGCCGGCGATGTCGGCCATCGCGTCTTTGCCGCAGTAGCCGCGAAACGTGAGAGGCGCTTCGAGTTTGGCGGGCAGGTCGTCCGCCGGCGTGATGCTGATCTGCTGCAGAAACTCGAGCGCGGTCTGCGAGCCGTCGCCGCCGACGAGGATGAAGCTCGTTCCCTCGCGCGTCACCGAGATCTCGTGCATGGGGACCGGCTGGAAGTAGCTGCCGTTCTCACCTGCGGCCTCGAGGCCGGCAGCCTTGAAGCGGTTGGCGACGTATTCGGCTGCGCGCAGGTAGGCGGCCGATCCGGTATCGCGGCCCTCCATGCTGTCGTCGGAGAGCGCCTCGGTGGTATGCCACCAGGCAACGGTGTCCGCGTCGTGAATCTCACCGTCGCGCGCGTGCTGTTGCGCTTGCGAAGCGAACGGCACCGCCAGTGCCAGCAACAAGAAACGGCTCGAGACGCGGCTCAAGTTGCGGCAATTGTTTTGGATCCTCGTCATGCCATTGTAGATGCTCGCCATACGCCCACCTTACTTTGCCGCGGGATCTGCGCCGGTGTCGGCCGTGAATCCCGCTGCAGCGATACCGACCGCTGCGCAGGCCTCATCTTGCTCTGAGATCGCCCCGGTGATTCCGACCGCGCCGATAATCGCCTTGTTGGCCGATCGAATGAGGACACCGCCGGGAACCGGAATGATCCGGCCGCCGGCCAGCGCATTGACCGCGGACACGAATGCGGGAGCCACCGAAGCGCGTGCGGCGATCGAGCGGCTGCCCATTCCCATTGCCAACGTACCATAGGCTTTGGCCTGTGCGATTTCAGGGCGCAGCAGACTGGAGCCATCCTCACGCTTGAAAGAGACCAGGCAGCCCGCGGCATCGAGGACGGCGACGGTGAGCGGCGGCAGCCCCAGGGATCGTCCGTGTTCCAGAGCCTTATCAACGATTATCGTCGCGTGAACCAGATCGATCATGTGTCTCCCTCGGTGATTTTCATTTATTGAGTCCCTCGATGAGCGCCTTGTGAAACGCGGTCGGATCTTGAATCTGCGGCGCGTGCCCGAGTTCCGGGAATTCCACCAGTTTCGCCCCCGGTATGAGTTCTGCCGCGCGCTTGGCCAGTTCGGGATAATTTCCCAAGCCGGCGCGAATTTCCTGCGGCGCGAAATCCTTGCCGATGGCCGTGTTGTCCTTATCCCCAATCATCAGAAGCGTGGGCACCGTGATTTTTGGAAATTCGTAGAACACGGGTTGAGTGTAGATCATGTCGTAGATCAACGCTGAATTCCACGCAACCAGTTCCTTGCCCGGCCCGTTGTTCAAACCCGCCAGCATTTGCACCCAAGGTTCGTAGTCCGCGCTCCAGTGGCCGGCATAGTAGGTGCCTTGTTCATAGCGCCGAATGCTATCCGCGCTGGTCTTCAGCTCGCGCGCGTACCAATCATCCACTGAAATGGAGGGGACACCCTTTACTTTCCAATCCTCGAGGCCGAGCGGATCCGCGAGAACCAGCTGCTCGGTCTCGGCGGGATACATCAGCGCATAGCGCACCGCAATCATCCCTCCCGTTGAGTGGGCAATCAGGGTCGCGCCCCTGATGCCGAGTGAGGCCAGCAGCGCATGAGTGTTTCGCGCGAGCTGCTGAAACGTGTATTGATAGCGCTCAGGCTTGCTCGATTTGCAGAAGCCGATCTGATCGGGCGCGATGACGCGGTAGCCGGCCGCGGCGAGCGTATCGATGGTGCCTTTCCAGGTGGCGGCGCAGAAATTCTTCCCATGCAACAGCGCCGCCGTCCGGCCGTTCGGATTCTTTGGATGCACGTCCATGTACGCCATGTGCAATGTTTGGCGTTGCGAGGTGAAATCGAATTGCGCCACGGGGTAGGGATATGGGAACCCCTGGAGTTCCGGGCCGTAGGCGGGCGTGTCCGCGAAGACAGTGGACGCGACTATTGTAGATACGGCTAGCCCTGCGAAAAAGCGACTCTCGAAAATCATGAAATGCCCCTGTTAGCTTAGTGGCTGAATTCTAACCGACACGGTATCAAGTGGGCCCCGGCTGATCTACAGGGTGCATGCGAGGCGCTTTCCTTCCGAAAACGAGAACCCTTGCTTCGATTTCATGATCGTGCTATTGAATTTGCCGCGGAAGTCGAACTGAGTAACCCGCATTGGAGAAGCAGCATGAGGCTAATTTCGTCCTTGATTATCTGTCTGGGGCTGTCGGCGTGCGCTACAGATTATGTGTCGCAGCTTTCTGAACCCAATTACGGTGTGCGAGGCATGCATTATTCTGAAGAAAATGTGGATCCAACACTGTTGATGAACAGTACATACGCGTCAAAGCAGATGAACGGTCTCTATGTATCAAAGCCTTTGGGGGCTTTTTGCTTGACTGACTATCGTTGTTCACAACAAGCGCAACAGTCGTCATCCGGATGGAATCCGTAGCCGTAAGTCCCGCTTCAATTACCCCCGCCGCTCTTATCAAACGCAGTTTTGATGAACAGCACGAGGCGGCGCCGCGCGTCAAATCCATGCCAGGGCTCGGTGCTCGGAAATCCATACATGTTGCTACCCAAGGGACCGTGATTATCCCGGGCGAGCCGTTTCAACTTATTGCGCACAAATTTCAGTGCGGTGCCAACTCATGTCTTACAATCCGCCGTTATGAAAATTTACTCCTTGCTATTGATCGGCCTCATCGCCGTGCCTGCCGGCTTTGCGTCCGCACACGCCGCGACGGGCGAGATAACCACCTCCGGCATTGAGCGCTTGGGCACCGTGTCGTTCCCGGTCTCCTGCGCACCATCGGTCCAAGCGCGGTTTACTCGCGGCGTCGCGTTGCTGCACGATTTTTGGTACCAGGAAGCGCAGCGGCAGTTCGATGAAATTGCGAAGGCTGACCCGAATTGCGCCATGGCGCACTGGGGTGTCGCGATGAGCCTGTTCCATCAAATCTGGGATCGGCCCGATCAAGCGACGGTCGCGCATGGTTGGCGAGAAATGCAGGCCGCGCAGGCGCATGCGGCGAAAACCGCCCGTGAACGCGAGTACATTGCGGCCTTGAGCGGCTTCTATCGGCCCGATCAGCGCGACTATCGGTCGCGCATCGAGGGTTACGCCGCCGCGATGGCCGCGCTCTACGATCACTATCCTCGCGACACCGATGCGGGAGCCTTCTATGCGCTGTCGTTGCTGGCGGCTCAGGCACCTGACGACGCCAGCGTGATCCAGAACCGAAAGGCCATGGCCGTGCTCAGCCCCTTGTTCGTGAAATATCCCGATCATCCGGGTGTCGTGCACTACATCATTCATGCCTGCGACACACCCTCGCTCGCACTCGACGGGCTTGCCGCCGCCAAGCACTATGGCGAAATCGCCGCATCGGCCCCTCACGCGGTGCACATGCCCGGCCATATCTTCGCTCGGTTAGGGCTGTGGCAAGCCGATATCGATTCCAACGTCGCCTCGGTGGCGGCATCGCATGCCGCAGAGGCGAGAAAGCAAAGCGGCGCCATGGACCAGTTCCACTCGGACGACTTTTTGCTCTATGCCTACCTGCAGACCGGCGAGGATGCCCGCGCCAAAGCCGTGCTCGCCGATTCGGCTGCCGCCATGGCCCACTTCGAAACCATGTCGGATATGGGCGAGCACTACATGACCGGCATGTTTCCGTACTACCGGACTGAGCTGCCGATGGTCTTCGCCTTGGAGATGCGAGACTGGAACTCCGCCGCAGCGCTCGAGACCGTTGCCGGCGCGCCGCCGCAGACTCAAACCCTGACCTTTTGGGCACGCACCGTCGCCGCCGGGCATCTGCATCAGCCGCAAAAAGCTAAAGACAATCTGGTTGAATACGACGCGTTGATCCAGAAAATCAAGAAAGGAAGCCACGCCTATTTTGCCGACTCGATCGGCGCGCGCATCAAGCGCGGCGAAATGCTCGCGTGGCTCGCCTACGCGGAAGGCAATTCGGCCGATGCGATCGAGCATATGCAAGAAAGCGCGGACCTGCAGGACAAGGCCGGCCAGGGCGAGGTCGATATTCCCGCGCGCGAAATGCTGGCGGATATATTGCTCGAACTTGGCCGGCCGCAAGAAGCCTTGGCCGAGTACAAGAAGGCGCTCACCTTGAGTCCCAATCGGTTCAATGGGCTGTTCAATGCAGGCATGGCCGCGGAGGCGGCGGGAGACAAGGCGCAGGCGCAATCGTACTACGCGATCCTGCTCAAGTTGACCGATAACGGCTCCCAATCGACGCGGCCCGAATTCGATCATGTCAAAAGCGTCGTTTCCTCGGCGAGGCTGGCCGCAAAGTGACCGATGCCGCCACGAGGCGGCTGCATTTCACGCTCGAAGCCACGGCCTTAAGCTCGAGCGCCCGCGCTGCGCGCTTTACGACGCGGCACAACGAAGTGCTCACTCCCACCTTCATGCCGGTAGGCACGCACGCGGCCGTTCGCTCGCAGCGCCGCGAAGATCTGCTGGAATCCGGCGCTCAGGTGCTGCTCGCCAATACGTATCACCTTCTATTGAGGCCGGGGATCGAGATCTTCCAGAAGTTCGGCGGTATCCACGCCTTCATGAATTGGCCGCGATCGGTATTGACCGATTCCGGCGGCTATCAAATATTTTCCTTGCCGGGAAGCCGGACGCTGCACGAAGAGCACGCCGAATTTACCAGCTATGTCGATAACACCGTCATTCGCCTAAGCCCCGAGCGCAGCATCGAGGCGCAGAAGGCGATCGGCGCCGATATCATGATGGTGCTCGACCAATGCGTTCCATCGACGGTCGAACACAGCGTCGCCCGCGGCGCGATGCAAGTGACGCATCGCTGGGCACATCGCAGCTTGGCGGCTCGCGGCGACTCGATGCAAGCGTTGTTCGGCATCGTGCAAGGGGCCAGCTACGCCGACCTTCGCATCGAAAGCGCGCAAACCATTGTACAGATCCCATTCGACGGCTACGCCATCGGCGGCCTGGCGGTGGGCGAGAGCAGCGCGCAGCGCGAAGACTGTACCGCCATGGTGACCGAGCTGTTGCCGCAGGACAGGCCGCGGTATCTGATGGGCGTGGGCACCACCCGCGATTTGCTCGAAGCGGTACACCGTGGCGTCGACATGTTCGATTGCATTCTGCCGACCTCGCTCGCCAAGCAGGGCGTGGCATTCACCAGTTTAGGCAGGCGCGATCTGCGGCGCGCAGCCTATCGCGGCATGGAAGGCCCCATCGACCCGGCCTGTAGCTGCTATACCTGCAAGACGTATTCCATTGCGTATCTGTTTCATCTGCAGCGCGTGCATGAGACCACGGGTTGGCAGCTCCTCGGACTTCACAATATTCATTTCTATATGCAATTGATGCGCACGATGCGCGCGCACATTCTCGCCGGCACCTGGTTGCCGTTCTATCATGCGCAGCGGGGCCTGCTCGACGCGCGCGATAGCTATGGTAAGGCGGCCACGCATGTGACGCGCGCCGCAAGGCGCGCCGCCAAACACAAACGCGGTCGTTACGAAGTCATTGTCAAAGACGAGGTGGGATACATTCGCGACATGACCTCGGGCGAGGTCATGCACTTAGGGGAGGATCCCGAGCAGGAAGCGCGCTCGCTCTACGTGGAACAGTCGCGGCTCGTCGAGCGCCTGCAAGCGCCCTCGGATGAACCGCTGGTGGTGTGGGACGTGGGATTGGGCGCGGCGGCCAATGCCATGGCGGCTATCCTGGCGGCCGAAAATTCGAGTTCCGAATCGACCGCGCGCCGGCTCATTCTCGTGAGCTTCGAGAATGACCTGGATTCGCTCAAGTTGGCGCTCGATCACCCCCGCTGGTTCAAACACCTACGGCACGCCGCTCCGCGGGCACTGCTCTCAGAGAATCGCTGGATCAATGGTACCTCAGCGATCGAGTGGTGCCTGCTGCGGGGCGACTTCGCCGCCCGAAAATTCGATGCGCCGGCGCCGGATATCATTTTCTTCGACCCGTTCTCGTTCAGGACCGACAGCGCACTGTGGACCTTGCCCGCGTTTCGGGAACTGGCCCAGGCCTGTTCGCAAAAGCCGGCGGAGCTGTTTACTTACACGTACTCCACCAGTGTGCGTGCCGCCATGCTGGCCGGGGGCTTTTACGTGGCGAAGGGCCGCGGCACCGGACCGAAGGCGGAGACGACCATCGGACTGTCGCCATCCGCGGCGGCGACGCCGCACGGTCACGAACTGCTGGGACAGGAGTGGCTGGCCAAATGGCGGCGCAGCGACGCGCAGGCTCCCTTCGGCAGCGCCCCGGATGATGTTTCGTGGCACGAGGCGGTGCTGCAGCATCCGCAGTTCAGGACGTGACACTCCCTTGTGAGCCTCAGGCGTCGGAGCGTGCGGCGCGCCCCGATCAGAAGCGCTTGGAATAGCCTACGGACAGGCCGGCGGCAGGATTCGCACCGAAAGCGGCGTACTGCGCGTCGTCGCCCAGTAACCCACTGCCGACCCCAGAACCCAGCCGGCAATCACGTCCGTTTGCCAATGCTCCTCGCTAGTCGCTGATCGCGATCGCCGTTGGGATCAGCCCGGTTGAAAACGGCGAGCCGCTCAGCGGTGCCAGCACGCCGTTCGCCGGCGTGATGCCGTAGGCCGACACGGTGTTTACCCCTGAGTTGGCGACGTAGGCAAACCTACCGGTGGGATCGATGACCACCGACGAGGGTTGTACCGATGCGTAAGGCGATCCGCCTAGGACTGTCAAAACGCCTGTCGTACCGCCGATCTTGAATCCAGAAATATTGTTCGAGCCTTGATTGGCGACATACACATAGTTATTCGCCACGCCGACGGCAATCGAAGTCGGTGTAGTTCCCGTGGGGTAGGGTGAGCCGCTGATGGGACTCTGTGCCACGGAGGAACTCACAGGCAGGCCGCTGATGCCGGTAAGGGTATTCCCGGTGGAATTCGCTATATAAATATTGTGGCCGGTCGGGTCAAGAGCCACGGCCGACGGGCCGACTCCAGCCGGAAACGGGGAGCCGGTATCCGCGGTCAATATGCCGGTATTGATGGAAAATGCCGAGAAGGTTCCATCCGCCTGATTGGCTACATATACAAACTCCCCGAATGGGTCCACGGCCACCGAAGAAGGCGATCCCCCGGTCGCGACGACGCCTCCGGACAGCGGCGTCAGCGCACCGCTTAGCGCCGTAATCGCGTAGCCCGATACCGTGCCCGCGCTGCGGCTCGTGACGTATACGAAAGAACTGGAAGGATCGATGGCGACGGCAGTCGGTAAGGGTCCCGTGGCATACGGCGATCCGCCGACCACGGTAAGCGCGCCCGTGGTGCGGTCGATCGTAAAGGCGGAGACGTTCCCCCCCGATTGATTCGCCACATACACATAGGCACCGGTGGGGTCGACCGCGATGGCCACGGGAATACTTCCGGCCGTGAACGGCGATCCGGGGATCGGCGTCAAGGTGCCGGCGGCCGCGTCAATCGTATACCCCGATACATCGCCCGAGCCGCGGTTGGCGACGTACAGGAAGCGCGGCGGATTCGTCGTGCAGGCCACCGCGATAGTGGTGACGTCCGATTCGCCGACCGTTCCCGAGCCGTTGGTAACGACGCAGGATTGCGACGGGTTCGTCGGCTGCGTGAGCACCGTGATGTTGTAGCTCGAATTGAAACTCGCCGTGCCGAACAGGACATTACCGCCGTTCGCCCCCTGGCCGTTGAGCTGGTTGAGGCGGGTCGAGTTGTTTTGCAATACCAGCCGGGAGCCGACCAAACCGTTTACGCTGCCCTCGAGATTCGCGGTGCCGTGGCTACCGCCGCATGTGCCGCAGTTATAGCCTTTGTGACAGCCCGTGATCATCAGCGTAGCGATCACCACGCCGAGCCGGACAGCGTGAGGGGTCAAAACGTTGCGACGTTTAACAGTATTCATTGGCTCTCCGCTTAAGATATCTTGGTCTAAAAAACGCCGGCCGACGGCGAGAAAGCTGGACTTCGCAGCTAAATTATACGGGTCAATGTAGCTCCTGCGATGCGGCAGATCCACATGGCGAGATCCACATCGTGATCAAAATGAACCGGCTGAAGAACCAAGCCCGAATATTGTGACGCAATCGATGCCGCCGAGACGCACTAACGTGCAAAGAGTTGGTGTCTATAAGGCCTTTCCGCCGAAAAAGCCGCGAGGCTGCACGGCGCTGCCCAGATAAGCTATTTTGTTCGCATGCCGACCAAAGCGGAAATCATTGATTTTCTGGCCCGTGAATTTCCCCAAAGCACGTGCATCGTGGAAGAAGTGGGCGACCGGTCGGCCACCGTATCGCATACAATCGGGCCGGCTCAGCTGCGTCCCGGAGACACCGTGTCCGGACCCTTGCTCATGGCCGTCGCGGATGTTGCGCTTTACGTCGCCATCCTCGGCACCATCGGCCTCGTGCCTTTGGCCGTCACCACCAGCTTGACGATCAATTTTCTTCGCAAGCCTTCGTCGCGCAATCCCATCGTCGGCGTGTGCCGACTGATGAAGGTGGGCCGAATCTTGGTCGTCGGCGAAGTGGCTCTCTATTCGGATCGCAACGAAGAGATGGTTGCGCACGCGGTGGGCACATACTCGATTCCGCCGCGGCGATAACACCCTCAACGGCAGCGCCTCAGCGGCGGTCGCGGACGCGCTGCGCCTTGCCCGCCGAGCGCGCCAGTGAGCCGCTCGGCACGATGCGGATCTGCGCCGATATCCCCACATAGTTCTTGAGTTTCTCGGCCAGAAGCAGCGCCTCGGCCTGATGTGTCTCCTGGGCCAACTCTGCCCGAGCTTCGACGAGAACTCGAATTTCATCGAGGCGATTCGGCCGGCTCAATTCGATTTCGTAGTGCGGCGCCAAGCCTTCGCAGCGCAGGATCATTTCTTCTATTTGCGAAGGAAACACCTTCACGCCGCGCACGATGAGCATGTCGTCGGAGCGGCCGCTGATCTTGGCCATGCGCCGCATCGCGGTGACGCTGCCCGGAAGCAGCCGCGTCAGGTCGCGCGTTCGATAGCGGATCACGGGCATGGCTTCCTTGGTCAGCGACGTGAGCACCAATTCGCCTTCCTCGCCGTCAGGGACGGGGTTGCCGGTGTGCGGGTCCACAACCTCGGGAATAAAATGATCTTCCCAAATGGTCGGTCCATCCTTCGTTTGCACAAACTCCTGTGCGACGCCGGGACCCATCACTTCCGATAATCCATAAATGTCGCAGGCATCAATACGAAAGGCGCTTTCGATTTCAGCGCGCATGCCCTCACTCCAGGGTTCGGCGCCGAAAATGCCTACCTGCAAGGACGTAGCGCTCGGGTCGAGCCCTTGGCGCCCAAATTCATCGAGAATGGCGAGCATGTAGCTGGGCGTCACCATGATGATTTCCGGTGCAAAATCGCGAATCAATTGAACTTGCCTTTCCGTCTGTCCGCCCGACATCGGGATGACGGTGCAACCCGCCGCTTCGGCGCCATAGTGCGCACCTAAGCCGCCGGTGAAAAGACCGTACCCATAGGCGATGTGAACTTTCATTCCGGCACGGCCGCCCGCCGCTCTGATAGAACGCGCCACCAGTCCGCTCCAGGTGGCGAGGTCATTCTTGGTGTAGCCAACCACCGTTGGCTTGCCGGTGGTGCCGGAGGAGGCGTGAACACGCGCCACTTGATCCATGGGCACGCAGAAGAAGCCAAACGGATAGGACTCTCGAAGATCCGCCTTGGTCGTGAAGGGAAATCGCGCGAGATCGCCGAGGGAACGCAGATCGTCAGGATGGACGCCGGCGGCGGCGAATTTTTGCCGGTAACTTAAATTGTTGGCGTAGGCGTGGCGCAGCGTCGACTGCAGGCGCCGAAGCTGCAAGGACTCGAGCTGCGCGCGGGTCGTCCCCAGTATCGGGTCCGCCACCGTCAATCCTTGAATGTCCGTCATCGCGTGCGGCCCGGGCGTCACTCGTGCTCGGGGGGTTTAAAGACCGCCCGGCGCTTTTCCCGGGCGGCGGCCAATCCCTCGCGAACATCCGCCAATCTAAAACCCAGGAATTCCAGGGCGAGCGAGGTATCAAAACTCGGGCCGGCCAGGCGCAGCCAGTTATTGAGTGCGTGCTTGGTCCAGCGCATGGCGGTGGCGCTGCCCGCGCTCAAGGTGCGCGCGATATCGAATGCGGTGTCGATAACTTGAACATCCGGCACCGCGACCGCGACGAGCCCGATGCGCTCCGCTTCGGCGCCCGACAAGGGCTTGTTGGTCAGCAGATGGTATCTCGCTTTGGCCAGACCGCACAGAAGCGGCCATATGATGACGGCGTGATCGCCGGCGGCGACGCCGAGCCGTGTATGCCCGTCGAGGATCTTGGCGTTTTCCGCGGCAACCGATATGTCGGCGAGCAAGGCAATGGCGAGCCCGGCGCCCACGGCGCTGCCGCGGATTGCCGATACCACCGGTTTGGAGCAATTGATGAGGTTGTAGACCAGATCGCTGGCTTCTTTCCAGACGCGGATCAGCGTCGCTTCATCATCGATCATACGATCAATCATGTCGAAATCGCCGCCGGAGGAAAAATTCGCGCCCTCGCCGCGCACGACCACGACGCGCACCGCTGCATCGATGTCGATGCTGCGCCAAACCTGGGCGAGGTCGCGATGCATGGCCTCCGTGGCGGCATTCAAGCGACCCTTGTTGGACATGACGAGTTCCAGCATCCCCGGCTCGGGGGCGAGAAATTGCAGGCTGGGAAAATCTTTCGCGTAGCGTGCGGTGTCGATCGGCATCAGTTTTTTCCCGCCGAGTCGGGTACCGCATGAATGCTGACCATGGTGAGCACGTTGTAGGACGCCACGGTCTCCTCGTTCTGGTTGGTGATTTCGGTGTCCCATGCCACTTCGCCCCAACCCTTGTCGGCGCGCAGGCTCTTAGCCGCGCAGGTGAGGCGCACCTTGATCCGATCGCCGGGTTTTACCGGCTTCACGAAGCGCAGATTGTCTAGTCCGTAGTTGCCGAGTACCGGGCCATAATCCGGATCGACGAACAGGCCGGCCGCTGCCGATATCAGAAAATAACCATGCGCGACGCGGCCGCCAAACAAGGGATTGCGCGCGGCTTCCGTTTCGCTCATGTGCGCATAGAAATTATCGCCGCTCAAGGCGGCGAATTGCTCGATGTCGGCAACGGTGACCTCGCGATCGGCTGATTTCAGCGTGTCCCCCAATTTCAAATCGTTGAAGGGAATGCGGAAAGGATGACGGCCCGGATCGAGCAGCCGGCTGCCGCGTACCCACCGGCCGCTGATGGCTGTGATGGTGTCGGGCGAGCCTTGGATCGCGGTGCGCTGCATGTAGTGCAGCACGCCGCGGATGCCGCCCATTTCTTCGCCGCCTCCGGCGCGGCCGGGTCCGCCGTGAATCAGCGGCGCGAGCGGCGAGCCATGGCCGGTAGACTCCTTCGCGCAGGTGCGGTTCACCACCAGAATGCGGCCGTGATAGGGCGCCAATCCGAGGACGATTCGGGTCGCCAGAGAATCGTCGGCTGAGAATACCGATGCGACCAAGCTTCCGCCGCTGCGCCGCGCGAGGGCAATCGCATCCGCCGTGTCCTCATAGGGCAGCACCGTCGCCACCGGCCCAAAGGCTTCCACTTCATGTATGGCGCGAGCTGCTTTAGAGTCATTGCAGAGCAAAAGCAGCGGCGTCACAAAGGCGCCGCGCTCCGGGATAGTATCCGTAAGGTCGAACGCAGCCGGGTCTCCCACGACGAGGTCGGCCTCGCGGCGCAGCTCGGCGACCCGTGCCAAGACGTCGGCGCGTTGCTCCAGGCTTACCAGCGGGCCCATCCCCACACCCTCGGCGCGCGGGTCGCCGACCACGATCTTCGACAGGGCAGCTTGCAGGGCGGCGACGACATCGCCGGCCACGTCCTCCGGCACGAGCGCTTTGCGAATGGCGGTGCATTTCTGTCCCGCCTTCACGGTCATTTCGCGCACGACCTCCTTGACGTACAGATCGAACTCAGGCGTATCGGGCGTCGCATCCAAACCTAAAATGCTGGAATTCAGCGAATCGGTTTCCGCGATGAACGGCACCGCGTGCCGAATGACGGCCGGATGAATCCGCAATCGCGCCGCGGTGTGCGCGGATCCCGTGAAGGAGACCGTATCCTGGCAGGTCAAATGATCGAATAGGTCTCCTAAGCTGCCGCACACCAATTGCAGCGCGCCTTCCGGCAGGATCTTGGATTCGATAATGCGCCGCACGACGAGTTCGGTTAAGTAGGCCGTGGCCGTTGCCGGTTTGACGATGGCCGGCATGCCCGCCAGTAGTGTCGGCGCGAGCTTCTCCAGCATTCCCCAAACCGGAAAGTTAAAGGCATTGATGTGGATTGCCGCGCCCTCGCGCGACACATAGAGGTGCTGCCCGACAAAGGTGCCGCCCTTGGACAGTCCTTCGACGTCGCCGTCTATGTAGACATGAGCGTTGGGCAGTTCACGCGAGCCCTTGCCGGCGAAGGCGAATACCGTACCGATGCCGCCATCGATATCGATCATGGCGTCGTTTTTTGTCGCGCCGGTGCAAAAGGAGAGCGTATAGAACTCTTCTTTGAGTTCAGAGAGCCGTTTGGCGAGCGCTCTTAGGAGCGCCGCGCGCTGATGAAAGGTCAATTCGCGTAAGGTAGGGCCACCCGCCTCGCGGGCATGCGTGAGGACGGCGGTGAAATCGATCCCGGCCGACGAAGCCGTCGCGATCACTTCTCCGGTGGCGGCATCGCGCATGGCAACGCCTTGACCGTTGCCGCTTTGCCAGTGTCCGGCAACATAACTCTGCAAATTCATCGGATAGCCCCGTTGGATGTGGAAACGCGCAGGCGCGAGGCGTCACCCGCGCCTGGCGTGATGTCTGCGCCTGGCGTGATGTCTGCGCCTGGCGTGATGTCTGCGCCTGGCGTGATGTCTGCGCCTGGCGTGATGCCTTGCGCCATGTCAGCGGCCGGTGAAGCGGGGCGTGCGCTTCTCGGTGAATGCCGCGACGCCTTCGGCGTAGTCGCTCGAGCGCCCGAGATCCCGCTGCATGTCGCGTTCGATATCGAGTTGCTCGGCGAATGAGTGCTGCCAGCTGCCGCGCAGCGCGGCCTTGGTTGCCGCGAGGCCCCGCGTCGGTGCAACGGCGAATTGCCGAGCCAGCGCATCGACGGCGCCGGCCAACTCTGCGTCCTCGACGCACTGCCAAATCATTCCCCAGGCGGCAGCTTGTTCTGCCGGCAATTTATTGCCAAGCAATGTAAGCCCCATGGCGCGCGCCTGGCCGACCAGCCGCGGTAGGATCCACGTGCCGCCCGAATCCGGAAGCAATCCCAGCTTTGAGAAAGCCTGCACGAAGCTCGCGGAGCGCGCGGCGATCACGATATCGCAGGCCAGCGCGATGTTGGCGCCGGCGCCGGCCGCGACGCCATTGACCGCGGCAATGACGGGCATGGGCAAAGCATGCAGGGCCCGTACCAACGGGTTGTAGCGGTTCTCAAGCGACTCGCCGAGATCGACGCCCGCCGAGGCCGGAGCTACTGCGCGATCGCTCAAGTCCTGACCGGCGCAAAACCCGCGTCCCGCGCCGCTCAGCACCAAGACACGAGCTGAGCTTATGGAGACGCTCAGCAGCGCCTCGCGAACCTCGCCGTGCATTTGCATATTGAAACTATTGAGTTTGTCAGGCCGATTCAACGTCAGGCGAGCGATGCCGCCGTCCACCTCAAACAGAATGGTCTCGTATGACATGTTTTCCCCCGGACGATTATCGCAACTATTTTTGGTCGTAACTGATTTCGAGCGTGGGTGTTGTGGGCCGCGCCTGGCAGCACAGCACGAAACCTAAATCGATTTCCCATGGCTCCAGCGCGATGTTATGCGTCATCACCGCGGCGCCCTCGGTAATACGCGTGCGGCAGGTCGCGCAGATGCCTGAACGGCACGAGAACGGCAGTTCTAACCCGGCTCGTTCCGCGGCATCCAGTACCGAGGGATCGCTCGGCGCCATCGGAAAGCTGCGGCGCCGGCCGTCCATCACCACTGAAATCGTCGCCAGGACTTCCTGCGGTGCGGGCGGTGCATCGCCTTGTTTGGTCAGGATTTCCAAGGGGCGCGAATTTGCCGTCGCAAAGCGTTCGAGACGGATGGCGGCGCCGCCGTTCAACGCTTTGATCGCGTTTCGGACTTCATCCACCATATCGCCGGGGCCGCAGATCAGGTACTCATCGGCGGTCGAGATCTCGACGATCCGCCCGGCAAGCTCGACTACTTTGTTGCCGTCGATTCGCCCGTTGAGCAATTCGGTCTGCTGCGGTTCGCGGCTCATCACAAAATGCAATGACACCCGATCCAGGTAGCGATTCTTCAGAGCCAGTGTCTCCTCGAGAAACATGGTCCGGGAAATGCCGCGGTTGCCATAGATCAGCGTGAAGCGGCTAAGCGGCTCCTTCGCCAGGATGTCCGTCGCGAGCGAGAGAATGGGCGTGATGCCGCTGCCGGCCGCGAAGGCCACGTAAGAGAACCGCCGCTCAGGATCGATGGCGGTCCGAAAACGCCCCATCGGCGTGCCCACATCGAGCGTGTCGCCGGTGCGTAAGTTGGCGGCAATATCGCTCGAGACGCGCCCGCCGGTCTGCATGCGGATTCCCAATTTGAGGGCGCTGCTACCTGGTGCCGTGACGATGGAGTACGTGCGCAGTTCGTCGCGCTCGTCGATCACGCGCCGCACGGTAACGTACTGGCCGGCGTGGTGGAAGAAGGCCTCGCGCAGCGCGTCTGGAATGTCCACCGTAACGCAGGTCGCGTCTTCCGCTATGCGCTCGACGGAAGTCACTTTCAGCGGATGGAAGCTTAAGGAGGCCACGTCAGATGCATTTGAAGTATTCGAAGGGTTCGAGGCAGGCTCGACAGCGGTGCAGCGCCTTGCACGGCGTTGAGCCGAACTCGCTCAACGTTTCGGTATCGACGGAATGACAGCGTGGACACGCCACGGGCCGATCCGCGCGCAGTATGTCGCGCATGTTGGAAACGGCGCGCTCGGGAGGCACGATGCCGTAGGCGTGGAGCTTGCGCCGGCCTTCGGCGCTGATCCAGTCGCTGGTCCATGCGGGCGACAGCACATTGGTCACCTCGAAGCCGCCGACATCGGCTCTCTTCAGCGCCTCTCTGACGGAGCCGCGGATGACTTCGGTTGCAGGACAGCCGACATAGGTCGGCGAAAGACCCACCTCAAGATTTCCATTGGGCTGCTCTGTGACAAAACGAATGAGCCCCAGCTCCACGATGCTCACGGCGGGGATTTCAGGATCCTCGACAGAGGCGAGGGCGCTCCACGCCTGCTCAATGCGCTGGTCGGTACTCAAGAGCATGGTGCTCACCAGCGAGCGTCCGGATAGGTGCGCTGCAGGTATTGCATCTCGGCGAGGATGTAGCCTAAGTGTTCGCTGTGCTGGCCGCGCTTGCCGTGCCAGGAATGCGGGCGATCGGCCGGACGCTTCAGCGTCGCTTCAGCCAGTATCGCATCGATGCGCCGGACCCAAGCGGCCCGAACCTCGGAGAGCCGCGGCGCGATTCCGCTGTCGGTCATCATGCGATCCAGCTCGTCTTCGGCGAATAATTCGACCGTATAGGGCCAAAGCAACTCGAGCGCAGTCTGAACTCGAGCACGGCTCTCCTCGGTCCCATCGCCCAGGCGCACCAGCCAGCCGCTGCTATAGCGCAGATGGTAACGCACCTCTTTGACGGATTTAGCGGCGATCGCGGCCAAGCGCTCATCGAGCGAATGCGTCATGCGCTCGTAGAGTTCGAGCTGAAACGCGTCGATCAACACCTGCCGAACGATGGTCTGGCCGAAATCGCCGTTGGGTTGCTCCGCCAGGATGGCGTTGGAATACGCGCCCTGTTCGCGCAAGTAGGCCAGCTTATCTTCATCGCGCCCGAGGCCTTCGACCTCACCGGCATAGGTCAGCAAGAGGCGCGCCTGGCCGATCAAG
>Ga0182030_10009565_pt1 | contig 19827 bp, 17 predicted proteins | sample 812S3MmetaG_FD_121299 | JGI IMG/M metagenome (GOLD analysis project Ga0182030, IMG submission 121299) | Permafrost microbial communities from Stordalen Mire, Sweden - 812S3M metaG (Illumina Assembly) | ecosystem: Environmental > Terrestrial > Soil > Wetlands > Permafrost | place: Sweden... | reverse complement strand
CGCCGCGCCAAGCTGACCTACCTGCGCAAACGCCTCGGCAAGGGCGCGACGCTGGTCAACGAAAAGCAGGAAAAAGTCGTGGCGGCACCGGCGAAGTAATTCCGCAAATCCATTTCACGATGGCGTGGCGCAAGCCACGCCTTTTTTTTGTTGCCGTTGACAATCATGCCCGGCAAATCAATTATTAGCCGTCACGTTTTCTATGAAGCGTCTTTTTTCAACCGCCGCGTTCGTCCTCGTGGCTGCAATAGTGGCTTCCACTACCGGCTGCCAATCGCCGGCGGGTGCGGGGAAACCGCTGCCGTTGAAAGTGGCCGGCACGCAAATTCTCGACAGCCAGAACCACCCGGTGCGCCTGCACGGCGTCAATGCCGCGAGCATGGAATTCACCAGTGATGGCGAAGGGCGCATTCTCAAGACGGTCAACGTGGCCATCCAGGACTGGCACGTCAACATCATCCGCCTGCCGCTTTCGCAGGATCGCTGGTTCGGCAAGACGCGCGAGCAAACTGACGGCGGCAAGGCCTATCGTGCTTTGGTCAAGCAGATCGTGAAGGAGTGTGCCGGCCGGCATTGTTATATCATACTTGATCTGCACTGGTCGGATGGCAACGAGTGGGGCAAGAACATCGGCCAGCATTCCATGCCGGACACCAACAGCCTGGTGTTTTGGAAATCCTGCGCGCCAATTTATGCCAACAATCCGGCCGTCCTCTTTGACTTGTATAACGAACCGCACGATGTCTCCTGGGATGTCTGGCTCAACGGCGGTCAGATCACGGACAAGCCTAATCGCTTGGACCTGGTGGCAAAAAATTATCAGTGCATCGGGATGCAGACGGTGCTGGACACCATCCGCGTCACGGGCGCGAAAAATGTCGTCATCTGCGGCGGGCTCGACTGGGCTTATGATTTTTCCGGCATCTTGGATGGCCGGCAGCTTGCCGATCCCACGGGCAATGGCGTTATTTATGCCAATCACTGCTATGACAACAAACACGAAAGCGTCTATGCCTGGATTGCAAAAATGGAGCTGGCGACCGCCAAACTGCCGGTGATTGTCAGCGAATTTGGTGGCAACTCCGGGCCAAGCAAAATTGTGCCCGACGACAACTGGCTGCTGCACGTCCTGCAGGCAATTCAGGAACATCAATGGTCTTATACCGCCTGGGATTTGCACCGCTCCGCCGGACCGAAATTAATTTCGGACTGGAACTACACGCCGTCGCCGAGCTTTGGAGTGTTTGTCAAACAGGCGCTGGCCGGAACACTTCCAGCTTACACGCCGCCGCCGCAAACGAATTTACCAGCAGAATAAATTTTGCGCAGACGAAAGCTTCGCGTTTTTCACCGCAAATGATTCACTGCGTCGGCAAAGCCGGCGACGATTTCATCGCGTGTTTTCAGGTTGCGGATGCGGACATAGGAATCGCTTTCCAGCTTCGCCGTGAACGCGGCCTTCAATTCCTGCGCGCGTTTGAATTGCTTGTCCGATTTGGCGGGCGTGAGCGAATACTCGACCGCAAAACCGGCCACGCGCAAATCCTGAATCAGCTTCAGCGACGGCGCGCGCAGAGTTTCGTCTTCGATCAAAACGAAAACGTCCGCGTGCGAGTCGAATTTCGGCAGCAGGCCGCGCGCCTTGAGGATTTCCAGAAGCACCACGTCGCCCATGCCGAAGCCGAGCGCGGGCAGGTTCACCTTGCCGCCGCTGATGAGCTTGACGAGGTTGTCGTAGCGTCCGCCGCCAGCGATGGCGCGGAACTCGCCCTTGGCGTCAAACGCCTCGAACACGACGCCGGTGTAATATGTCAGGCCACGAATGACTTTGTAATCCACTTTCACGAACGCGCGCAGGCCGCGCGCGGCGAGATTGTCGAGGATGCTTTGCAGTTCCGCCGTCGGCGCACCCTTTTCAATGAAGGCGTTGACGGCTTCGAGGGAGAAGCCAATGGCGCGAAGTTTTTCATCGCTGTGCTCGGGCGCTTCGCGTTCGAGCTTGTCCACAATCTGATAAAAAGCGTATTCGTGCGCCATGTCGCCGCCGCCGTGCTTGAAGAAATCGTGCCACGCATTGCGGCTGCTCAAGCGGATGACAAAATCCTGCTCGGTCAAACCAAACGCGCGCAGCGTGTCAATGAGCAGCGCGATGAGTTCCGCGTCCGCCGCCGGATCACTCTCGCCGATGATGTCGGCGTTGAACTGGAAATGTTCGCGCAGCCGACCTTTCTGCTGGCGCTCGTAACGAAACAGTTGCGGCAGCGCGAACCACTTGATGGGCTTTTTGTAATTGCGTTCATGCGCGGCAACCATGCGCGCGAGGGTAGGGGTCATTTCCGGCCGCAGCGAAACGGCGCGTTCCCCCTTGTCCACAAAGTTGTAGAGCTGGCCGACGATTTCCTCACCGCTCTTGGTGGTGAAGAGTTCGAGCGGTTCGAGCGGCGGCCCGTCGTATTCGCGAAAGTTGTAGCGGTGCGCGATTGTGCGCCAGTTGTCAAAAATGAACTGGCGGGCGTCGGCGCTCCATACATCCTGATGCGGGAGCGGTTCGGGATAAAAATCTCTGAATCCGGGCAATCGTTCCATGCCGGAAGATTAAAAGATTTCGTTGAAGCGTTAAAGTGTTAAAGCATCAAGCGAAAAAAAAACTTGAAAAGCTAAATTTCCAAACACCGGAAAGGCAAATGCCGATTTACCGATTCAATGAAATCATTTCGTCGGCAGCTTCAGGACTTGGGCGCGCATTTCCTTGCCGGATTTGAATTTCACCATCGAGCGGGCGGGAATGGGCACATCGGTTTCCGGCTTGTTGGGATTGCGCCCGACGCGCGCCTTGCGGACTTTGACTTCAAAAACGCCAAAGTTGCGCAGTTCCACTTTGTCGCCTTTGGCCAGCGACTCGGTGATGTAGTCGAGGGTTTTTTGCACCACTTCAAAAACCTGCTGCTGGCCGAGGTCGGTTTCATCGCTGATACGGATGACGAGGTCGCGTTTGGTGAGTGTCATAATGTTTATTGTTGATTTGGTTTACTTTACTATTCACTGAACTACCCGGATTGTCCAGAAATCACTGGCCAGATTTGCGGAAAGCAAATAAGCGTAGGGCAGGGTGAAATAGCCTTTCATGCCCCAACTTGGCCCCCAGGAATTGCGGACGATGAACCACTGTTTCGACTCATCGTAGCCGACGCACATCACGGCGTGTCCACCGATTGACGCTTCGCCGGATTTGGGCAATGCGGCGTGCCCGGTCTTGGCGACTTGCGCACTTTCAAAACTTTCGTAAACGGTGAAGCCGAAAACGAAAGGATAACCGGATGCCAGACAGCCTTTCAGTTGGCTCAACACGGGTGTCAGGCGCTGATATGAAACGGCCCGGTATTGAAACGCGTCGGCGTAACAGCTTTGCGGCGGTTTGGCTTTGAATTTGGTGATGACGTAAGGCCATTCGGTTTCGGGGCAGTCGCCTTGCTTGGCGACGCTCTTGATGCCGTCGCGGATTTGCGCGCCGCTGTCCGAAGCAACCGTGTGTTCGATGACGCGCTCGTTGTAATAGATGAACAGCCGCGACGGCGTGAAAATTTGCGCGAGTTGCTGCTTCATCTGCTCAAACTGGATCGCAGCGGCAATGGCGTTCGCCGTGCAACTGCCGAGTTGGCCCTGATCATAAACCGGTGGACATTGCAAACGCAGGTCAACACTGGCGGGAGGCACACCGGCTATGGCGACCGGCACGGCGTATAGAAAATCGCGATGATCCGGCAGATCGGGAATCCAGCCATAATGTGAAATCTTGCGGCTCATAGATTTCTTTCCAGAGGGTTGGACTTTATATCTTTAGCCAAAAGATGTCAACCAGATTTTGCGGTCAAATTTCGGCGGCGTCACCCGCCAACGGGCAATTCAATGCACCGATTGAACGCGGTAGAAGCGCTGGCTGTCCGCTCCGATGGAATAAGCGGCGTTCATGGTGTAATTGGTCGCGGTGACGGAACTGCCCAGATTGAACCAGCCGCCGCCGGAAAGGTTGGTTGAGTATTGAATTTGATAAGCAAGTCCGGCGAGCGAGTTCCAGGAAAACCGGATGAGATTATTCGTCGCGCCAACCGTGCGGAAAGTCGGGGCAGGGGCCGGTTGCACGGAGATGTCGTCGAGGCCGAAATAATTCTCATGGGAATAGTCATTCTCAAACCCAAATTGAAGGACGCTATTTGTGGCGGCGGCGGTGACGACAAAAAGCATATTTGTCCAGTTGTTAATCGAAGGCACATTGACTTGATTGAAAATGGTGTTGGTGCTGGCGGAATTTGTGTTCCAGTTCACCACCAATTGATTGGGAGACGGGACAAAGAGGTTATTTAACCAGAACGAGAGCAAATAACTTTGTCCCGGCAAAGTCGGCAGAGATTGGGAAATGTAAGCAAACTTGCCAGCTTCGCCAAAAGCCGCACCGAAAGTGCCGGAATGAATCCAATTCAAGCCGGTGGTGCTGTCGCCAAACGTATTGGCATAAACAACGGCATTTTGGGAATTCGTATCGCCGTTGAAATTCCAAAAGGAAAAATCGCCGGTTTCAAAACCACCGTTTTGAACGAGCGACTGGCCTAATTGCACCGTGAACGGGCGGAGTTGAGAAATTCCGCTGGCGACATTCGAGAACGCGACATTGGCCGTGTAAGTCGCCGGAAGCAGATTGTTGACGGCGGAGTTGATGCCGACCGATACCAAAATGGAACTATGGGCCGGCAAGGTGCCGCTGGCCGGTGTGGCCGTAAGCCACGAAGGGGTGTTCGCCGACCAGTTCAATGAAGCCGCGCCGGAATTCGTCAGCATGAAATTTTCCGGGCTGAGGTTGAACGGACCGCCAACCGTGCCGTTGGCGACAAAGCCGGTTCCGGGCAAAACTCCAAAATTGTCCGGCGTCGCCAGGGCGGTGATCATATTTTGACCGGCCGGCGTGCCCCATCCGGTGCATAAATCATAACCAGGAACGGCGAAATAATTGTTGCCGACGGTCAGGTTCGTGTTGTTGCCGGTGGTGATGTCATGAAAGTCGGACAGGTAAAACGGACTTTTGCCGATGGCATAAATCGCCGGGTTGATGAAGCCGACGGTCGCCTTGCCGCTGGTAACAGCCTGTTGATTGACGAGCGCGGTGAATCCCGCCCACAACGGTGCCGCCGCGCTGGTGCCGTTGACAAATTCCGACAGTCCATTGTCCGCGACGATAAAAATATTGTCCGCATTTATCGCCACGTCGGGAACATTTCGCAGAGTAGGCGAACCGTGGTTGGTCGTCATGCTGATGCCGGTCTGCCAGCTTGGAATTGCAAAACTGTCGAGACTGATTCCGCCGCCGCTGGCCCCGGTGCCGCCGCCATTGCTATACGCGTTCCAGACGGTTTCCGAAGCATACGGACCGCCCGCACCGGTGGTGGACAGCGTGGTGCCACCGACAATGGTAATATTGGTGTCGTCAACAGATTGGAGAATTCCTGAATAATAGGCGCCTTCATCACCGGAAGCTTGAAAGAAAGACTGGCCCTGCACAGCAAATTGTTTGTATTTGGCATCAAACGTCGGGTCGTTGGGAATAAGCCAGGAACAGCTGATCTGCTTGGCCAGATTGTCCGTGGCCATGCGGGCCAAAAGATTCAAAATATCAGTAGTCGCTGCGGGATTCGGGCCTTCATAAACAATGACCTTGGACAAATTCGTCGCCATGGAGACGGCCAATTCAATATCCAAGGCCACTTCACTGTTGGCCGTTCCAGGTATGCCGCTGGCGCCGCCGATTAAAACATTCGACAGCGTGACGCTCGGCAACCCGGCGATGGTTTCGTAAGTTGTGATGTCGCCCGGATAATAACCGTCCAATTCCAAAAGCCCGACGATTTGATTGGAGCCGTTCAGGGAAACACCCGGAACATAGGCGGCCCGGAAATCATTCCCCATAAAAGAGCCGTATAGTCCTGTTCCATTGGCCGGTTTTACAGCCGTCGCGCGATTCGCCGACGTTAATTTCAGACTTGCCGGACGCGGCACAACATAATTGTTCAGACCGCTGACGTGCAAAATGGGAATGGTCAGGTCAATGGAAGGTTCGACATCCGGCGCAAAAAAATTCCGGTTTTCCCGCGGATGCCGAAACAGCCGCATCGTCACATGAAAAATTCGCTCTATGTCAGCCACCGAACCGCTCACGTTCAACACCGTGCGATCCGGGCAGGTGCCAGTCACCGTCAAGCCGTTCGTCCTGGCGAATGCCATGACCGCCGCGTAATCAGCCGCCGCTGGTCCAAATTGTTCGGCGAATTGGTCCGGCGTAAGGTAGTGCCGAAAATTCGGACTGGCCGGGTCGTAAATCTGCGCCAGCAATTCGTCAAAAGTATTTTGATTACGTAATGGCAGTCCGATGGACAAATTCAAACGATTGGCTGCCGGCAGTTGACCAATCGGTTGCAAGTGAAGACGCGCCAGCGCTGGCGGGACATGGCCGTTTAAAAATTGTTTTGGCAGCGACTGGGAAAGCGTTGTGGTCGCAAGGAGCAGGGAAATAGCCAGACTTGCGCGAAACAGCTGCGGAAAAACTGGCCGAAAGTAACAATGGTTCATATTTGGAATCCAGAATACTAATAACACTCAAATATGGATTCGCCAAAGATTCCGGGCAGGCTCTCCACTTTATTAAATATAGCTACACAATGTTTGTTATATTCAATTCACGTTACGTCCGCATTTTTAGCGCATTCATTGAGATTCGCAAGAGAAAAATTGACGCGTAGCAAATCACCCACGGAAAACCCTGAATTTTGGCCTTTGCGTGTCTGATTATATTCAATTCCTTGCCCCCCAGCAGCCCGCCAGAGCCTTTCAGATGCCTTTTTGGTGTCAGGACAGCGGCTAATCACATTCAATAGCCTGTATTTGAAAGCCTTAAATCCAATTCTGGCGATGTTTCTTGATTCAATCATAAACAATCAGACCGAAATTATCTCTTATAAGCAGGACTAGGCTGAGGCTGCCGCGCTGCGCGCGGCAACCTCAGCGTTTCACCGCTTAATTCTTTTCAGGGTGGAGTCGTGGTCGTGGCTGGCGTATCAACAGAATTTTCCGCCAGTTTTTGCCTTTTCCGGACAACACGCTTTTGCTTTTCTCTCTGCTGCTCGGCGTATGTCGCCAGACCCGTTTCAATGTCGTAACGAGCCTTGCAGCGTTCAGCATTGTAGAAGCTGTAGTGAACCCCCTTGCAGCAGGGGCAGGGCGCATCCGTCACAGGTTCATTCATGGCACACCCCCTGCCCTATTTGCTTGATCGGCTCGACAACGACAGCAGGCTTTGCGCTCTTTGCCATTGCCGCAAGGATGATGTCCACTTTGTTATTCAGTTCATCTATGCGCGACAGGTTCGGATTGTCCTTGATGTTGCGACCTTGCAAATGAGGTTTGCAAATGTCCTGGAGATCGCCGGAAGTTTTTCGCAACGTCAAAAACTTTTCGTCTATGGACGAATACTTTTCGAGCAGCATCAGCACCCCGGAAAATTGAAGCCAACGTAGAAAGTTGTTTGCTTCATCCACCGCCCTGCCCTCATTGGCAGCCCTAGAGAGCCTGCCAAGGTAGCTATCTGTCTCTTTGAATACCTTTGCTAGGATTACGCGGAAATCAATATCCGGCTCTTGAGTAACCGGATGAAAAATAACCGCCACCTTACGCCCGCCCGTGTCGGGCCGCGCGCCGTGCGCGAAGGCACGGCCCGCCACTAGTTTTACCTCGAATCCACCATTTCCGTCTATTTCCAATCGTTTCACGATACAAGTCTCCCGTTGAGGATTGACTACTTGTAACGTGAGGATTGCTTGTGACGCCAACGCCGCCTGTAGAGCAGCACCAACGATTCATCCTGATGCACGGGGGCACATAGACCCCTTATTCTTTTATATGGCTACAGTCCGCTCTACAGATACACCGCTCCGAAAGTAGCGTCAAGCAAAGACAGCTTTTAGGACGGGATTCTGATGAATCAATTTGCGCTCCGCTTCTACCCATGCGCTAACGCGCGAATCCAAACTATAATTGACAGTTTTGTTTTTTGGCAACACAAGACTGTTTGTTATATTTAATAAAGGTTAGCGGTTCGCTGCTGTAGAATCAAATCGTAAACCGTTAAATATTCATTCACGGTTTTATCCCAGGAAAAATCAGCCCGCATGGCATTTTGACGGAAATGCCGCAGCAAGGCTGCCTGGTCATAAATCACCAGCGCCTTGCGCATCGCCTTGGCCAGTGCGCGGGCGGAGTATTCTTGAAATTTGATTCCGTTGGCACGAGCCGCATCCTGCGCAAAATCAATCACCGTGTCGTCGAGTCCGCCGGTGGCGCGCACAATCGGCATGGTGCCATAGCGCAAACTATACATCTGGTTCAGGCCGCAGGGTTCGAACTGCGACGGCATGATAAAAAAATCGCACGCCGCCTCAATGCGGTGCGACAACCCTTCGTCGTAGCCGATTCGCACGGCCACTTTACCCGGAAAGCGCGCGGCCAGTTCCTGATAGCCGCGTTCGAAAACCGGCGAGCCGCTGCCGAGCAGAACGAACTGGATGTCCGCCCCCAGCATCTCCTCTAGCGCGCCCAGCTCAATGTCCACGCCTTTTTGCTCCGCGAGCCGCGAAATCGTCCCGAACAGCGGCACGTTTTTGCGCCGGGCCAAACCGGTTTCCTTTTGCAGTGCAAGTTTGTTGGCCGCCTTGCCCGCCAGTCGCGTGACGGTATAAGGATGCGGTATAAATATATTTTTCGTCGTGTTCCATTCGCCGTAGTCAACGCCGTTGAGAATACCGAACAGATCCTTTTGGCGCAGCCGCAGCCGGTCGTCCAGCGCACAACCCTGCGCCTCCGTCATGATTTCACGCGCGTAACGCGGACTGACCGTCGTGATGACGCCCGCAAAAACGATTCCCGCCTTGAGGCAGTTCAACTGGCCGTAAAACTCCGCGCCGCCGATCGAGAAAAATCCGGCCGGCAAGTTCGTCAAGGCAAACGCGCCCGGCGGAAAAATTCCTTGATAGGCAAGATTGTGAATCGTCAGACAGGTCGGCGGCGGATTTTCCCAACCTTCGGCGCGCGCCTGATGCAACATCAATGCCGGCACCAGCGCCGCCTGCCAGTCGTGGACATGAATCACGTCTGGCCGCCACGGCAGGTAACGCGCGAGATGCGTCACACATTTGGAGAAAAAAATGAAGCGCTCGGCGTTGTCCGCGTAGCTGATGTTGTTTTCAAAATAGATTCCGGCGCGGTCAAAAAACCCCGGATGCTCCACGAAATAAACCGTCAACCCTTTTTGAACCTCCAGCGACCACAAGTGCCCCTGCTCCCAACGCGCGCCCAGCGGCAGGTTGAACTGCCAGTCCGCGCGCCGCATTTTTGAAAATTTTTCCCGGAGGCCGCGATACAGCGGCGTGACGATCCGCACATCCTGGCCGGCATTGGCCAGCGCCTTGCCCAGCGCTCCGACCATGTCCGCCAAGCCACCGGTCTTGGAGAACGGATGCACTTCGCTGCTGGCGAGAAGGATTTTCATGGATTTACGAAAGGCGGTCGGTTTTCAAATAAGGCTGCAACGCTTCCGGAATTGTAACACTGCCGTCGGCCTGCTGGTGTGTCTCAATGAGCGCCACGAACAGGCGTGCCAGCGCCGTGCCGCTGCCGTTGAGGATGTGCGGGAATTTGTTTTCGCCGGTCTCGGATTTGAACCGCAGGTTCATCCGGCGCGACTGGAAATCCTCGCAGTTCGAACAGCTCGAAACTTCGAGGTAGCTCCCCTGCCCTGGCGCCCAGACTTCGATGTCGTAAGTCTTGGCGCTGCCAAAGCCCATGTCGCCGGTGCAAAGCATGATGACGCGGTAATGTAAGCCGAGCAGTTGTAAAACTTTTTCCGCGTTGGTGACCATTTTTTCCAACTCGTCGTAGCCGTTTTCCGGCTTCACGATTTTGATCAGTTCCACCTTGTCGAACTGGTGGACGCGGATCATGCCACGCGTGCCGACGCCGGCTGCGCCGGCCTCGCCGCGAAAACACGGCGTGTAGGCGCAATATTTTATCGGCAACTGTTTCTCCGCCAGAATTTCTTCGCGGTGAATGTTGGCCACCGGCGTCTCGGCGGTGGGCACCAGATAAAGTTTGCCGAGATTTTTCGGATCGTCGCCTTCCGCCACGCCGTAATACTGATCCTTGAATTTGGGAAACTGGCCGACGCCGACGAGGCAATGTTCGCCGACCATGAATGGCGGCGAAACTTCCGTGTAGTCATGCTCCGTGATGTGTAAATCGAGCAGGAACGAAATCAATGCCCGTTCCAGCCGCGCGCCCCAGTTGGTGTATAGTAGAAAGCCGCTGCCGGAAAGTTTCGCCGCGCGTGCGAAATCCACCAGCTTGAGCGATTCGCACAATTCGACGTGCGATTTCGGTTTGAAGGCGAAGTTTGCCTTCCCACCATGGACTCGAATTTCTGGATTATCCTCCGCCGTCTTGCCCGGCGGAACTGATTCGTGCGGCAGGTTCGGCAATTGTAACATCAGCGCATCGCGCGCCGCTTCCGCTTCTGCGGCCTGCTTGTCGAGCGCGGCGATCTTGTCGCCCAAATCTTTTGTCTCGGCCTTCTTGGCTTCCGCCTCGGCGAGTTTCTTCTGGCCCATCAACGCGCCGATCTCCTTGCTGACGCGGTTGCGCTGGGATTTCAGCGTTTCCACTTCCGTCAGCGACTTCCGGCGCTGTTCGTCGAACTTGAGCAGTTCATCAATCTTCGTCTCGTCCCCGGCCCCGCGCGTGGCCAGGCGTTGGCGGACAAAATCGGTTTTTTCGCGGATCAATTTTATGTCGAGCACGCGACACTTTAAGAAACAAGCTTTGACGCGGCAAGCGGATTGGATTAAATGCCGCCGGATGAAATTGCCGGAAAGACTCAAATCCGTCTTCTGCGCGCCGGCCTTGAGCCGCACCCGGATGGTTTTGGCGCTGGCCACGGCCGTGGCGGCGGACGGATTGCAACTGCTCCTTGGCCCGCTCGGCTGGGCGTTGGTTGATCAGGCCATTGACTGCGTGGCGATGATTTTGTTGAGCTGGGTCATCGGCTTTCATGTTTTGTTCCTGCCCACCTTCGTCGTTGAACTGGTCCCAGTTTTGGAAGACCTGCCCACTTGGACGGCTTGCACAGCGGCCGTCATCGCCTTGCGAGGCCGGGAGAATAAACTTCCGCCGGCAAATTGAGTTGTCGCGCTGGACATGAATGCGGCAAGCCGTTAGCTTGAAAGCAAACCAACCTTCATTGTTGCCGCAATGTCAAAATCCACACCCAAGCTGTTGCTGATCGAGAAAGATTCTGTTTGTGCCGGTTTGTTATCCCCGGACGAGTATGAACTGACAAAGGTTGGACAGTTGGCCGCCGCGCTGGAAAAAATCAACACGAATGCCTACGACCTGATCTTGATGGAACTGGCTTTGCCGGATGGCCACGGTCTGAACGCGTTCAACCAAGTTCATGCCGCCACGCCACACACTTCGTTGTTATTGCTGGCGGAAACAGCGGATGAAGAAGAAATTGCGGCGCGGGCGATCTGCCTCGGCGCGCAGGATTACCTGCTCAAGCCACAGATGACAGAGCACTCCTTAAGCGCGATCATTCGCAAGACCCTGGACCGTCACTATTGCCAGATGACGCATAACCATGAAGGTTTTTTGCTACAGACGCTGATGGACAATATTCCCGACCAGGTCTATTTCAAAGATAACCAGAGCCGCTTTCTGATGATCAGCCGTTCCAAGGCCAATAAACACGGGTTGACCGATCCGCAACAGGCGGTGGGAAAAACGGATGCCGATTTTTTCACCAGACCGCACGCGGAACAGGCGCTGGCCGACGAGCGGATCATTCTGCACACCGGTCAACCCATGGAAGGGATCGAAGAAAGTGAAACTTGGCCGGACGGCACCGTCACCTGGGTTTCCACCACCAAAATGCCGCTGCGCAACCAATCCGGCCGGATTGTTGGCACCTTTGGCATTTCCCGCGACATCACCAAACGCAAGCTGGCCGAACTGGCGCTCGCCGAACGCACCCGGCAGTTGCAGAAAAAAAACCAGCAGATTGAGGACGAGCTGAAAATGGCCCGCGAACTGCAGCTCGCCATGCTCCCGCAAAAATTTCCCAGCTTTCCCCAAAGCAAACCCGCCGATGAAAGCGCGCTGAAATTTTTCAGTTTCTTTCTGCCCAGCGGCGCGGTCAGCGGCGATTTTTTCAACGTAGTGGCGCTCTCTGAAACATCGGTCGGCGTCTTCATCTGCGACGTCATGGGCCACGACGTCCGCGCGGCGCTCGTCACCGCCATGATGCGGTCGCTGGTGGAGGATTTGAGCCGGACGGCGGCCGATCCGGGTCATCTACTAACCCAGATCAACCACAGTTTGTTCAATGTTTTCAAGCAGAGCGGCACGACCATGTTTGCCACCGCTTTTTACCTGGTTGCGAATGTGGCGACCGGCAAATTGAGTTACGCCAGCGCCGCCCATCCCGATCCGCTGCAACTGCGCCGTCATCAAAACCGGGTTGAGCCGCTTGGTGCGGATACCGGCTGCAAAAAAGGTCCCGCCATCGGCTTGTTCAAAGACTCCATTTTCCCCACCTACCAGCGGCAGATGAGTCCCGGCGATATTATTTTGCTGTTCACCGACGGCGTGGTGGAAGCCGAAGGGCAAGACGAGGATATTTTCAGCCAGGAACGGCTCGCTACTTTTGTTCACAACCATTCCAAACTGGCGATTTCAGATTTGCTGGCGGAACTGATCGCTGAACTCCGGCAGTTCTCCGGCCAGTTTGAATTTTCCGACGACGTCTGTCTGGTGGGTTTGGAAGTGAAAAAATCCGGCCCCGCTGGCGGCTCGGATGAAATCTGATTGAAACTTCCGCCCGCACGCGGCACATTATCTTCGTTATGCAATCTGTTTTTACCGGCCCCGTTTACGTCGTGCGCGACAACATTGACACCGACCAGATCATCTCCGCGCAATTTTTGAACCTCGTGCCCACCATTGCCGAGGAATACGAGAAGCTCGGCAGCTACGCGCTCGATGGCCTGCCCAAATCGCTTTATCCGATCCGCTACGTCAAGGAGGGCCAGCTCGACAGCGAATATCCCATCGTCGTCGGCGGGAAAAATTTCGGCTGCGGCAGCTCGCGCGAACACGCGCCCATCGCCATGGGCTCGGCCAACTGCCAGCTTGTGCTTGCAGAAAGTTTCGCCCGCATTTTCTTCCGCAACTGCGTCGCCACCGGCGAACTTTATCCCTGCGAAATCACCGAGCGCCTCTGTGACGTGTTGAAAACCGGTGACGTCGTGACTGTGGATTTGGACAAGGCGACCGTCACCGCGCAGGCCACCGGCAAGGTGTATCATTTCAAACCGCTCGGCGACGTGCGTCCCGTGGTGGATGCCGGCGGCATTTTTAATTACGCGCGACAGAGCGGGATGATTGCGAAATAGGATTCTCGGCCAAAATAAAATCCCCGTCTGCCGGCAGCAGGCGGGGATTTTGCTTTTCAGGAAAAATTACGCGGCCTTTTCCACCGTGAGATAGACCAGTGTCTGATTCAGCAACTGATACGCGATTTCGCCAAACGTGATCGGCCCGACCACGTTGCCGGTGCGGCGGCCTTCCAATTGCGAATAGAGATAGTTCAAGATGCAGTTGCAGGAGAAAACAAGCTCGCCCGACGGCAGCGTCTTGAGCCGTGTTTCAAATTCCTTCACGTAATCTGTCACCGGCGCGGCGAGCCGGTATTCCGTTTCCGTCACCACAGGCGCGTAAAACTCGACGCGGCGATTCGTCACATCCACCGATTTGATGCTGACATTCACCATGGCGCCGCAATAATTGGCCACGAGCGGCAGGCGCGTGTCCGCTTTTTTCGCGGTGAGATATTCGGCGAAATTTTGTTCCTTGCCGTTGACGCGCACGGTGGTTGCGGAAAAGCCGCCTTTCGGAAACACAAGCACTTCACCTTGGCCAGGGACAAACAGGTTGATGATGTTGATCTGCGCAAGACAGCCGGCCGGTAATTTCATGTGCAACACGGCGGCCGCATCAGTCAATGGTTTCGGCGAACCGCAAAACACTTTCGGCGACATGCGACCGAGTTCTTTGAGATCCACACCGGCGATCCACCCAAGCAGCGGGCTGGCGGCAAAGTTACGGTAACGGGGCGCGTTGAGCGCAAATTCGGTGTGAGCGGCGCTGTCCGCCGGCAGGATGACAAAGCTCACGTCGCTGTCGGCGGCCTGATCATAAATCGTTGGCAATTCTGCCGGGGAATAAGTGCGGGCGATCGCCTGCGTAGCCTGCGGAATTTCCGTGACGAAGATTTTGTCCTGGCAGAAACACCCGCCTTGTCCGGCCATGAAATACGGAATGGTGCCGCCGATCCAATTTCCGGGCGGGAGACTTGCGAGCAGTTGTTCTTCGCCAGCCAACAGCAGCGATTTGCCGGCACCGATCAAGTGGGCGGTTTCAGTTGGAGTCAACAGGGTATTGGACATGGGATTCTCCTAGCGTGCGATTTTGTTAAGGTCGTTTTGGGCGGCTGGCAAACTGCCGTATTTACCCAGGAATTTTTTCAGGTCATTGACGGCGACGGACATCGTAATCTCCTTCGTGCGCAGACGCTGGCGCAGATTGGTGATCAGCAGTTGAAGTCCGAGGAATTCAAAACTGATCGGTTTGGTTCCTTCAATTACGGCACCCCAAATATGATCGCCAATATTGTCCAAGTTCATAATTGCAACTATACCTTATCGGACGATTCTTAAGGGAACTTTAGAAATTAAATTGCCTTGCCCTGCCCCGGCGGCTGATCAGGCGTTGGGTTTGTCGACAGCTTTCGCTTCATGGCCAAGCCATTGATAGGCACCTGCCATATCATAAAATATCTTGATTTCAATATCCGGATTAGAATTGTGCGCAATGAACATGCGGGCAAGACCGTATTGACTCGACGCCTTGTCGGCGACAATCGCGGATTTAATTTTATTCTTGAGCGTTGCCGCCCGGCGGTATTCGGCGAACACCACCAAATCATCGGAACTTAAATCCGAAAAATCCGCGCCCGTCAAATCCGAGATGCGGTCCGGGGTGACTTCCAAGCGCGCCTCAATATCGCGCAATATGGATCGGATATGCTCGAAGTCTTCCGCCGTCAATTTTCCATGACAAGCAGCCTCGAGCAGACTGTCGCGTATCTGAAGATGGATGGGCACAAATTTAACGGGTTAACGTCTAATGCCAAGCCGCTGTCCGGGAATCGCATCAGCGGCGGTCGCCTTCGGCGATTCGCTGCTGGTCATATAAGCGATCAGGTCGCACAGGACAACCCAAAAAACCACTGCCTTTCGCTTTTTCGGAAACCTCATGTTCCGCAATGGCCCAATTCGCAGGCGTCCCACGTCACGCTTGACGCGAGGAGTTTTAGTTTAGACGGACAGTTTGATTTCCATCAAGGCGTTTGGAGAGATCAATGGGATCGCCGACGGACACTTGCCGGGGATCCACCTGATATGCCCAGATTTCAAAATGCGTCAGGCTGGCCTCGCCGTAAATCGTCGCAAACGCGCCGTCCACCGCGTCCGCGCCATGCGCGACCTTGACGCGGCCGATGCGCGGGACGTTGTAGCGTGCATCGAAGGTCAACCACTCCTGTCCCAGATAGACTTCGCAATAGGCGTGAAAATCCATCGGCGTGCCCGGATCAATGTAGCCGATGTCCGGCAGGTGTCCGGTCACATAACGGGCGGGCAGGTTGAAGGCGCGGCACAGCGCAATGACCGCGTGGGCGAAATCACGACAAACGCCATGGCGTCTGCCGATCACTTCCGAGGCTGAAAGATCAGGCCGCCCGGAACCAAAGCGGTATTCAATGTTGTTGTGAACCCAGTCGCAGATGGCCTGCACACGCGGGAGGCCGTGGGGAATCTGGCCAAATTGATTCCACGCAAAATTCAGCAGCTTGTCCGAATCGCAGTAACGGCTCGGCAGCGTATAGCGCAACAACTCAAAAGGCAGTTGCCCCACCGGCACGATGTTGCCGAAAATTTCCCGGCTATCGGGCAATGAAGAAACGGCCACGAGCGCGTCGTGCCGGATTTCGTTGCGGCCCGGCATGAAGGTCGAGCGATAGGTGATGTTGCCGTGGGAATCCTGAAATTCATAGGACGGCAGGCCGATGCCGAAGGAAAGTTTCTCTTGCTTCACCAGCACCCGGCCTTCGAGCCGCGGCTTGAGCACGAACAAAACGGGGGTTTGCACGGTGGTTTCATAGGCCAGGTTGCAGCCAACGCGCACGGTAATATTGAGCGGAGTCCAGTTCATAATAATAATCAGATTTCAGATTTCTCGTGCAGGCCTTAAATTACAAAATCACCACCTTATCCAAGTGCCAAAATATCCCGGAATTGAATGCCTGGGTATGGGGTGAAACCCTACCTGTGGTCGGGAAACAAAAAGGACAGAATAATGGATGTTGCCCAGGCACACGCCGCTCATAGTTGCTCGACGGCCCTTGCGCGACCTCTTATCTTCAGGTCATGCGCACACAATCGCTGGATTTTCTCAAAACGCTGGTCAACACTCCCAGTCCCGTCGGTCATGAGACGCGCGGTCAGCGAGTCTGGCTCGACTACGTCGGAAAATTTTCCGACGAGACTTTTTCTGATGCCTACGGCAATTGTGTCGCCGTGCTGAACAAGGGCGGTTCGCCGCGGCTCATGCTCGCCGGCCACGCCGACGAGATCGCGATGGCGGTGAATTATATTGACGACCACGGCTTCATTTACGTCCGCAGGATGGGCGGGGTGGACGCCGCCATCACCAAGGCGCAACGCATCGTCATCCACACGCGCAATGGCGCGATCAAAGGCGTCGTCGGCAATGTCGCGCCGCATTTGACGAAGGAGGAAGCCAATCCCAAGCCGCCAAAAATTCACGAAGTGTTCATTGACATCGGCGCGAAGAATCGCCGGGAGGCCGAGAAGCTCGTGCGCATCGGCGATCCGATCACGCTCACGGACGAATTTGATTTTCTCCGAAACGATCTGGTGGTGGCGCGCGCGTTCGACAATCGCATCGGCACCTTTGCCGTGGCCGAAGCCCTGCGTTTGTTGCGCGAATCGAAGGGCAAGCTAAACGCGGAAATTTGTGCGGTATCGAACGTGCAGGAGGAGGTCGGACTGCTGGGTGCCCGGCAGATTGCCTACTCGCTTAAGCCCGACATTGCGCTCGTGGTGGACGTTACGCACGCGACGGATTATCCCACCGTCAGCAAACGCGAACACGGCGACGTGAAAATGGGCGCGGGCTTGGTCCTTACCCATGGCGGTTGCAATCATCCCGATGTGGTGGCGCGCCTCGAAGGTGTGGCCAAGGCAAAAAAAATTCCACTCCAGCACAAGGCGATGTCCGCCACGACCGGCACGGACACGGATGTAATTTTTTGGACGCGCGGCGGTATTGCCAGCGCGCTGGTCAGTCTTCCAAACCGTTATATGCATTCGCCGGTGGAAGTGGTGAACCTGAAAGATTTGGAGGCCATTCCCCAACTGCTCGCCAGCTTCGCGGCGTCGCTCAAAAAAGACGAACAGTTCAAGGTTAAAATCTGATCATCCGGCCATGGGACTTCAACGAGCCATTCCCGCCTTGAATCTGCTTCCCTTCCCGCGCTCGCTGAAACGGCTGCGCGGCACATTTACGCTGCCCAAGCAGCAGCCGCTGTCTGCAATCAGAATCATCCGCACCAATTCTGCGCCAGCCAAACCGGAAGGCTATGCGCTAACAATTTCCACGAGCGGAATCGAGATTTACTTTCGCGAGATCGGCGGCCTGCGCGCGGCGGCGGCGACGTTGCGGCAGTTGCTTCGCGAATATGGTCGCACCCTGCCCTGTCTGAAGATTCGCGACTGGCCGGATTTCGCGCGACGCGGTGTGATGCTGGACATTTCGCGCGGCCGCGTGCCGAAACTGGAAACTTTGCTCGACCTCGCGGAAAAACTTTCCGATTTCAAGATCAACGAGCTGCAACTTTACACCGAGCACACGTTTGCCTATAAAAAATACCGATCCGTCTGGCAAAGCTGGGGTGCGCTCACGGCCAAGGAAATTCAAATCCTCGACGCGCGCTGCCGCGAACTCGGCATTGATCTCGTGCCGAACCAAAATTCCTTCGGCCATCTGCGCTATTTTCTCGCCGATCCGCGCCTGAATAAACTGGCGGAAATTTCGGAGCCTTACGAAGACGGGAGCGAAGAATTTGTTCGCCGCCCAACCACGCTTGCACCGAATCATCCCGGCACCCTGCCCTTCCTGCGCGGACTTTACGACGAGTTGTTGCCGAATTTTTCCAGCAAGTTCTTCAACATCGGCGGCGACGAGACCTGGGATTTAGGCAAAGGCCAGAGCAAAAAACTCTGTGAAGCCAAAGGCAAAGGCCACGTCTATTTTGATTTCTTAAAAAAAATCCATCACGAAGCCGCCAGTCGCGGCAAGCAGATGATGTTCTGGGGCGACATCATTTTGAAATATCCAAAGCTGATCCGCGAACTGCCAAAGGACGTTATCGCGCTGAATTGGGGCTACGAGGCCGCTCATCCGTTTGAAGAGGAAGCCGCGCAATTCGCGAAGGCAAAAATTCCCTTTTACGTCTGCCCCGGCACTTCGACATGGCAGACCTTGCTGGGCCGGCATGACAACGCGCTGGCCAATCTCCGTGCCGCCGCCAAGACGGGCAAAAAGTTTGGCGCGAGCGGATTTCTCAACACCGACTGGGGCGATGGCGGACATCCGCAGCCGCTGGCCGTGAGCTGGCCGATGTTCGCCGCCGGCGCGGCACTGGCGTGGAACGCAAAATCACTGGATGAAAAAACTTTACTCGCCGTCTTGAGCCGCGATGTGTTTGAAGACCCGACCGGCACCATTGCAAAGGCCGGTTTCAAACTGGGTTTCGCCCATCAGAAACTCGGTGTCAAAGCGGAGAACGAAACGCCGCTCGGCACGGTCATCGCCGCGCCGAGGCCGACGGACCGGGAATTATTCTGCCGGAACGGATTGAAATGGGCGGCGAAGATTCCAAAACTGAAAATTCTAGCCGCATTGAAGGAAATTGAAAACCAGCGGAAAGTTTTGCGGGCGGGCAAGCCGGTTTCCGCCGCCGGGAAAATCCTGGCGCGCGAGCTGGAATTGGCGGCAAGGATGGCAGAGCAGTCGTGCAAATATATGTTATGGCAGCAGTCGGTCGCTGCCGACGAAACGACCAAGGCAAAATCGCTGGCACAACAAGGGGTGCGGGAACTTATAAAACTGGAAACATATTTCAACGCCTGTTGGCTGTTGCGGAACAAGGGAACGACGAAACATTGCACACCGTTTTTGCAGTGGCGGATCCGTGAGTTAAGGAAGAATGAAGAATGAAGAAACGATTTGCGTCCGGCATCAAACCTCTTTGTTTCTTCATTTTTCATTCTGCCTTTTTCATTTGCCTTTTACGTCCCACGCATCGCGCAGCCCGTCGCCGAGGAAGTTCAATGCGAGCAGGGTTGAAACCAAAACGCCGCCGGGAAAAACAATCAGCCACCAGTAAATGCGGATGGGATTGATCTGCGAAACGCCTTCGGCAATCAAGGTTCCCCAACTCGCCATGGGCGGCTGCACACCAAGACCGAGATAGCTCAGGAAGGATTCGTAAAGGATGATCGCCGGCATCGTCAGCGCGAGGTAGGTGATGATGAT
>Ga0182030_10009564_pt1 | contig 19827 bp, 21 predicted proteins | sample 812S3MmetaG_FD_121299 | JGI IMG/M metagenome (GOLD analysis project Ga0182030, IMG submission 121299) | Permafrost microbial communities from Stordalen Mire, Sweden - 812S3M metaG (Illumina Assembly) | ecosystem: Environmental > Terrestrial > Soil > Wetlands > Permafrost | place: Sweden... | reverse complement strand
TCACGACCACACAGAGTTACCCGCGTGTTGTGACAATCTGTGACATCTCGGTCCCCACAAATGCATCGGACCCCCTCGAAGGGGAGGCCTGACGCTGGTGGCAGGTACTGGATTCGAACCAGTTCAATCAGTTTGCTAGCGTGGGTGTTATGACCAGCGCAAACAGTGGATCTATCTGCTCTGACACTGGTCAGTGTAACAGAACCACGCTGAATCTTGAAGAAACTTGATACAGTCTTGTTAACCCAAGGCTGGCCCACGCCGACCCACGCCAGTACTCATACAGTATCGCGAGGCCCCGACACATGGCACCCAAGAAACGCAAGCAACGGCAGCCCGGCACCTTCGGCGCCGTCGAAACCCTCCCTAGCGGCCGCTACCGCGCCCGCTACCGCGGCCCCGACGGCCGCCGCTACACCGCCCCCACCCTGTTCCTGGCACAGCGGGACGCCCGTGGCTGGCTGGCGCTTCGCCAGGCCGAGATCATCCGGAAAGCGTGGACCCCGCCCGGCGCCGACGAACTCCCGAAACACAGGCTGACCTTCAAGAGCTACGCCGACACGTGGCTGGCCCAGCGCGACCTGAAGGATCGCACCCGTGAGCACTATTCCAAGCTCCTCGAGGATCATCTCTTACCGCGGTTCGGGGCGATGCCGATCGCGTCGATAACCGTCGACGACGTCAGAGACTGGCACTCGAACACGGGCACCAAAACACCGACGCTGCGCGCCCACTGTTACGGGCTGCTGCGCACGGTCATGAGCACCGCGCTCAGTGATGGCAAAATCCGCGCCAGCCCGTGTGTGATCCGTGGCGCCGGCAGCTCGCGGCGCGTCCACAAGATCCGCCCAGCGTCCCTTGACGAAATAGGCGTGATCACCCAGGAGATGCCCCAGCAGTACCAGGCCATGGTTCTCCTCGCCGCGTGGTGCGCTCTGCGCTTCGGCGAGCTGACCGAGCTGCGCCGCAAGGACATCAGCATCGTCGAGCCCACCGAGGAGCAATCGGCTCATGCATTAGCCAATTCCGAGGACGCGCCCGAGCCGTACGGGATTGTCCGCGTCGAGCGGGCCGTTGTGCGCCTCGACGAAGGCCCGAAAGTCACTACTCCCAAATCCGACGCCGGGCGCCGTGACGTCGAGATGCCGCCCCACCTGCTGCCCGTGATCAAGGACCATCTGACGCGGTTCGTCGACCCGGACAAGGACGCGCTGCTGTTCCCGAATGCCCACGGTGGCCACCTGACACCCGCTAGCCTCTACCGGCGTTACTACACCGCGCGCGCGGAGGCCGGGCGAGATGACTTGCGCTGGCACGACTTGCGACACTCCGGTGCCGTGCTAGCCGCGTCGACAGGCGCGACATTGGCCGAGCTGATGGCACGCTTAGGTCACAGCACCCCAGGTGCCGCTATGCGCTATCAGCACGCCGCGCAAGGGCGGGACCGCCAAATCGCCAAACTGCTATCAAAATTGGTGGAGGCCAAGGAATGACGGCGGTGATCATCTATTGCGATGGGCGTGAGAACGGGCCGCGGCATGAGCGTTGCCCCATCGCCCGCTATGACGGGCCTTACCGCGTCGGCAACAGAGAAAGCATCTGGGAACCTACTCGGACTTGGCAGCAACACGACTCGATCGTCACCGTGCCCGAATTTGAGCGGTGGGTCACCGACGACGACGACGCACAAAAATCAGGGAGGCTGAGTCTTCCGCAGTTACGCAGGCTGTTTCGCTATCGGTGTGAGCAGTGCAAGCCTAAGCCATTCGATCTGCAGCGCCACAACCATAACCATGACTTCGATGTGGAGCTTGCGCGGGACCACGTACTCGACGCGGTCGCTGATCGCGGTGAGATCGCGCTGCGGCACTTCGCCGTTGCCTGGAAATATCAAATCTCCCGAACACGCCGCCGATAGACACTGACTTTCGGCGCGATGCGCTAAGGTTCGCTTTGCCGCACTTTATGTCGGCCCTCTCTCCGGAGGCCACTAGTTCTGCATGCCTTCGGAGACCTTATGTCCAGTAATCCTGGCCGTTCCAACAAACTGCACGCTACTTCGTCGCGGCCTGCCTATCTGTCGATACGCGAGACCGCCGACTACCTCGGCGTAACAACTCGGACTGTGCATTCAATGGTGAGCGATGGCAGACTGACCGCTTACCGGCTCGGTGCGCGCGTAGTCCGGCTACGCCGCGACGAGATCGACGCCGCCATGGTGCCGTTCGGCGGCGGTGCGTAATGCCCGAACGAAATAGGCCGGACACTCCGGCCCGGCCCATCTCGACGACGCCAATCGCTAGCCCTGATTCTACTACCTCGACACCCACGACCGAGTCACAGCAAGTCAATTGGTGGTCTGTTCACGAATTCGTCACCGCAGTCCTGAGCCAGGCCAACGGCTGGCCGGTGGCAGGCACGCCCGCCTGGTGCTCGCTGGCGCACGACGACCCAGCTAAATGGGCTGCGCTCCTTGACGGAGCACAGCACTGGGCGCTGCGAGTGGAGAGCGCCCAGCAGTCCCGGGCGGAAGCGTCAAGGGCTGTAGCTGCAGCTGCGGACTGGCCGCGTATCGCGCGGGAGATAAACCAGCGCAAAGACTTCTACGCGGCACGGCCATGGCTCAGACGGGCGGCGTCGTGACGGGAGACCATGCTGAAATCCAATCTCGTGCGATGGCTGCGGTCGAACGCCATCGCGCGGAAACCAACGGTCAAGTAGAACCAGACCCAACGCAGGTACACCGCGGCCAGGCGCGGATGGCTTATCGTCTCGCTGATCGTTACGCCGGCAAACTGCTCCATGTCACCGGCCTCGGATGGCACCAGTGGGACGGCACGCGCTTTGCCTTCGACGACCGCGGGCGTGCCAAGCGTGCTGTGTTGGCCGAGCTGCGCCAGGCGCTGGCCGACAGCCTCGATGATAAGGAGCTGCGGGCCGACGTCCGGAAATGCGAATCAGCGTCCGGTGTCGCCGGCGTACTTGACCTTGCTGCAGCGCTCCGGCCATTTGCCTCGGCTGCAGGTGACCTCGACAGCGACGCACACCTTCTCAATGTCGCCAATGGGACTCTCGACATACGCACATTCGAACTGCGGCCCCACAGCCCCCACGACCGAATCACAAAAGTCTGTCGCGGCGCCTACCATCCAGGCGCTGAATCACCGCTGTGGACGGCGTTCTTGGCCCGCGTCCTACCCGACGCCGAGGTAAGGGGATTCCTCCAACGACTCGCCGGCATCGGACTGCTCGGCGCGGTTGTCGAACACGTCTTAGGGATCTTGACTGGCGTCGGCGCCAACGGAAAGTCAGTTCTCGACAAAGCGATTCGATATGCGTTCGGTGACTACGCATGCACTGCAGAACCGGACCTTTTCATGCACCGCGACGGCGGCCACCCCACAGGGGAAATGGACCTGCGTGGCGTGCGATGGGTCGTCGTCTCAGAAACGGACAAAGACCGACGACTCGCCGAAGCAACCATGAAAAGGCTGACTGGCGGCGACACGATCCGCGCCCGCCGGATGCGTCAAGACTTCGTCGAGTTCACGCCATCCCACACCCCACTGCTCATCACCAATCATCTACCGAAAGTTTCCGGCGACGACGCCGCGATCTGGCGCCGGCTGCGAGTCGTGCCCTTCGGCGTCGTCATTCCTGAAAAAGAACAAGACAACGAGCTCGACGCCCGACTACAGCTCGAGGCAGACGGCATTCTCGCCTGGGCGGTGGCCGGCTACCGCGATTACCTCGAGCGCGGTCTCGACGAACCCGCGACCGTACGCGAAGCAACCGACACCTACCGCCGAAACAGCGACGCAGTCGGCCGATTCATCGCCGACAGATGCCACACCGGGTCAATGTTCCGCGCAACGACCAGCGCGCTATACGCGGCCTGGCAGCGGTGGCAAGAGTCCGACGGATGCGACCCCGTAGGCCGCGGAGCTTTCGGCAACGCCCTAGACACCCGCGGCTACCCCGCAGCAAAACCCGTCCACGGCAAGCGATGGCGCAGCGGAATCGGGCTCTCCGAGGAGGTCGCTGCAGATGACGACTAGCAAGGGCACCTTTGGCACCTCTTTACGGGTTCGTCTAAGCGCACGCACGCTATCCCGTCATACCTGGCAAACGTGCCAAACGTGCCCAAAATCGGGTTGTTGCTGGTCAAGGCTCAGTTACTCGAAGCAACAGAATGGGACGCAGTCATGAAAGGGCGGCCAATCCGGCAGGCATACCAAGACACCGGGGCCCTCGAAGTCAGCTGCTCACACTGCGGCGCTGAGCCCGGCCACTGGTGTACCCGCGACGACCACCAGGTCCGCCGCATTCCGTGCATTGCCCGTGTAGTCGCCGGCGGAGTCGTTCCCAGCTCTGGACCGAGCTTGGGCCACAACTTCAGCGACCCCCGCCACGAAAGCGCGCAGCGATGAACACCTCTCAAATCGAGGCTGCGCTCACAGAACGTTGCGGTCTATGCGGCGCCAAGCCCGGGCAGCCGTGCCGCAACACGTTGCAACCCGAACTGCCACTGCACGGCCGAACCGTGCACTTCTACCGCATCACCAACACCAACACGAAAGGCACACCATGACCACCACTGAGCACCACAACGAAATCACCACCACCACAACAAATGAGAAGGGAACCCAACCAATGATTGATTTCGAAGCCGACTACTGCAAGGCGACCGACGTGCTGAAGTACGCCGCAGCGATTCTCCGGGAGCGAACTGACTGGACCACCGACGCTATCGGCGGTTCCGAGTGCGACGAGGATCACGAAACCGAGCTAGACGCGATCGACGCCATCGGCAAGGAAATAACTTCTCTCGCAGCACAATTCGGTGACCTTCACCACTACTCAGACGGGCGCCGTGTGAAGTCGAGTAAAGAGATTCAACTCGGTCTCACCACAAGCCATGTCTGGCATTACGACCCGCAGCAGGAGGAACGACGGTCGTGGCGTGGAAACCTGCCGTCGGGTGATCCCGACGTCCCGTCACCAGGCATCTACGAAGTCACCATTGATCCCGAGTGCCAGGAGATCCACGTTCGGGTCGCGCGGCTCGTCCCCGCGGGCGAAGTCTTCTAGCGCTTCGTCTAATTCACCGCGGGCCCGCGACAACGGCGTCCGGGCCCGCGGTGACCGAACCCTCTGACAACGAAAGGAGAGTCCCATGCGGATACGGCCCAAACGGTTCCGGGCGAATGTGATCACCAACGGCACAACCGCGCGGCCGATCACGCTAACCGCCGGGCCTGGGCTGCAATTCGATCTCGAGCTCGACGAGACACGCGATCTCATCCTGGCGTTGTACGACGCCTACGAGCGAGTACAACAGCGCGGCGTTGGTGGATGCTGACACCACGTCTGCTTCGGCTGGCGTTATTCGCCGCTGACCAGGAACTGAAGGCCAGGCGCGGAGACAAACTCCCACCCAAGCCGCCCATACAAGGGTGGGAGTCGGAGCTTGTGCGCGCACTCGAACTCGAGGTTTCCACTTCCGCATCCGGAAGTGCAACAGGTTGCACGCCAGGACAATCAGAAGCGAAAGCTCCCATCGGCGTTCGGGAAGCCGCGGAAATTCTCCGCTGCACAACCCGCTTCGTCCGACAGATCGCCCCCGAACTGGGCGCCGTGAAGGTCAGCGGCCGATGGCTCATCGAAGAGGCAGAAGTGATGACATACAAGGAGAGGCGCCGAAATGCCCGACTTGCCGGCTGAAGCAGAGGAAGCCATCACCCGGATGAGCGCCGGTGAATTCGCCGCACTCACCGCTAAACTCCGAGCCCCAGACGCGGCCGAGCAGATCCGAACCCACGCAGCCAAAGTCCTGTCTGGTTCGCAGCTCGACGCTTTCGTTTCCGCCGCTAACCCGGCCGCGTTCACCAACGAATCCGGTGCCGTCGACGGGGAAAAGGTCATTGGCCATCTGACCGCCATCCATTTGGCCGGCCACCCGCCGGCCACCCGTCCCGGCGACAACGCCCGAGCCGAGATCAAGAAGCGGTTCGGCGTCGAACATCCGCGCCCCGCACCGATCGAACGGCCCGGCGACGCAGGACGAGCTGCCGTCGCAAAACGCCACGGCACCAAAGCCACGAGACAGTAAAGGACCGACCCATGAACTCTGACCACATAACCGGCTCACTGATGCAAACGTACCGGAACACCCCGCTCACGCCTGATGACCTTCTACGACTCGCCGCCACAAAACCAAAACCCGCCGACGTCGAGGCGCCACGAGAAATCACCATCACCGGAAACAATGTCCCGGCCTGCTCACGGCCGTACATGAACCGGGCAATCGACCCAGAGACAGCGCGCACCATCACCCGCGGTCGCGTCCGGCCGCGCAGTTCACCACTACCTGATCAACAACACGAAAGACACGAAATGACCGACGAGACCGAGAAACCGACATACCGAGAGGCCGTCGCAGAGCTGCGCCGAAAATACGGCTACCCACCCGAGAAACCGACATACCGAGAGGCCGTCGCTGAGCTGCGCCGAGAGTTCGGCTATGCGCCCGAACCCGACGAGACCGACAACCGATGACCACGGCGGCGCGGCGCAGCCAGACGGAGATCCTGACTCCGCTGCGTTGCGCTGCGCCGCCGGTAGCCGATGACAGTGACCAGCGCGCCCGCCGCCGGAACACCCCGCCGACGACCCCCCGCAGACGGAGGTAGCAGCGGCATGACGTGGTCCGAGAAACAGACAGCCAGCGCGCAATTCGTCCACACACACGAATGGCGCAAACTCCGCCTACAGATCCTCAAACGCGACAACCATCAATGCCAAATCAAAGCGCCCGGATGCACTGGCGCCGCGAACATCGTCGACAAGATCCTGGCCATCAGCGAAGGCGGAAACCCGCGCGACCCGCGCAACCTTCGAGCCGTCTGCCACAACTGCCACAACGTCGAAACCCAGAAGCAAGCCAAACGCGGCCGCAACAGTTGGAAGCGCACGCCCGAACGCCACCCCGGGTTCAAGCGATGACCGCAGCCGCGACCATCTTGCTGGCGCCGGCCACCTCCGCGCCAGCTGCACGCTGGAAGACGTCAACCGTGGCGCGCTCGAGTCGGCTGCACGCTGGAAGACGTCAACCATGAGACCATCGCCGCAGCTCAACGAGGAGAGTTTCGGGTTGAAACTCTCCTCACCCCCCATGGGGACCACCCCGCCCCCCGGTGGCCGCCCCCGTCCGGGGTGCACTGTGGCTCGCAAGATGTACGACTCTGGGGGTTTTGGCCCGTACGCGGTTTTTCAGGGTGTTTCGGCTGATGAGTAGCGGTTTTGGGTACCTTGGGTACCGCCCGACAGCGGTTTCGTGCAGCTGGTGTGGGCAGCCTGTGCGCAACACGGCCCGCGGTGCTGTTCGGCGGTGGTGTTCCGATGCATGCCGGTTGAAGGCGTACCGGGATCGTCGCCGCTCTGGCGGTAGGGGTCGCTGATGGCCATGTACGACGCCGGCGATGCCCGATTGCGGATCGTTCCTGATGCGAGCCAGTTCCGTAAGGATCTCGACACGCAGATGAGAGGCCAGCTGGCCGAGTTCTCGATACAGGTCCGTGCAGACGTCGAGAAGGCGCGCGAGGACATCGACAAGTTCCGTGACGGCCAGCGGGAGCGTCCGGTGCATGTGCGTGTGCAGACCGAGACCGCGCGGGCCCGTGAAGAGATCGACCGGATGCGCGTCGAGCAGGAGTCGCGCCCGATGGACATCCGCGTCAATGTGGATGAGACCGCGGTGTCCCGGTTCTCGCGTGCGGTGGAGAATGCGCGGCGCGCAGTGGAGCGCGCCAACGACGGCATAATCGCGTCGGATCGCCGCGTCGCGAATAACCGGCTACAGGCCGCGTCCGCTAACGCCGCAATCGTCCAATCGGAGCGCGGGATCGAGAGTGCCCGCCGGCGCACAGCCCAGGCGAATGCCGAGGTAGATCGGCTCGAGCAGAAATTCTCTGATGCGCGCGAAAACCGGGCCGCCGAGATCAACCCGCTGCTCATCGCAGCCGAGAATGCGCTTGAGCGGGCTCGCGCGAAAGGCGACCTGGCAGGGATCGCCAGGAATGAAAACAACCTCAACGAGATGCGCAAAGCCCTCGGCTCGACGACAGAAGAACTGACGAAGCTGGAAGAGTCGCTTGCCCGGGCGAAGTTCCGTGCTCAGCAGGCTGAATCGGCTGAGGCCCAGGCCGTTGATAGTGGCGCGAATGTGCGGCGGCGGGCGCAGCAGGTGGAAGCGAGCCTCGCCGCGTCGATCGACGACACGACGCGGGCCCGGCAGCGGGCGACGTATGCCAGCCAGGATCTTGTTCGCACTGTCGATGACGAGATCAAGAAGAGCCGGGACTTGTCCCGCGAGCTCAGCACGCTGGGTAAGGATTTCGAGAAGGCGTTCCCGGTAAGCCATCTGGCTGATGCTTTCTCCGATATGGCGCCGGTGATCGGGATGCTGCCGGCGATGGCTCTGGGGGTTGGTGAGGTTGTCGCCGCGGTGCAGCAGCTGGCCGGCGCGAGTCTGGCGTTGCCCGGGATTTTCGCTGGTGTCGGCGCGTCGCTGGCCACGCTGCTGGTTGGTGTTCATGGCGTCGGTGAGGCGTACAAAGCGCTGGGAACTGATGCCGCGCAGTCCGGTGAAGAGTCACGGCAGCATGCGATTGAGGTTCGTCAGGCCAACGAACAGCTCACGACGGCGACCCGGGAACAGGGGGACGCCGAGCGGGAGCGGTCCCGCGCGGTGCGTGACAGCAGGCAGGAGATGGAAGACCTTAACCTGCAGCTACGCGGCGGCCAGATCGACACTGCGGAAGCGGTCTTGGAGGCGCAGAAAGCGCGCCGGGATTTGGCGACTGGACACTTCAAGGATGGGCTGGACCGGCAGGAAGCCCAGCTGCGGGTCTTGTCGGCTGACCAGCGCGTCGCGGAGTCGACGGAGAACCAGAACAAGCTGCGCACCCGCCAGGCTGACATCGGCGACAGGGTCACCCAGGCCGACGACCGGCTCGCTGGCGCGCACCAGCGTGTCGCGCAGGCACAGGAGCGGGTCAACGACGTCAACACGAAGGTGTCGGCGTCGCAGCGCGCGCTGAACACTGTGATGGCGCAGCTGTCGCCGAACGCGCAAGAGTTCGCCAAAACAATCTTCGACCTCGTTCGCAGCGGCCCGCTGAAGGAACTGCAAACCAACACGTCGCAAAACTTGTTTGCGGGAATGTCGACAAGCCTCAAAACGCTTGTCGCATCGGATCTTCCGACACTCAAGACTGGCATGGGTGCGGTCGCGACGTCGATGAACAGCGACTTCAAGACGCTGTTCGGCTCGCTGGGAAATGACTCCACCAAGAATCTTCTGACACGGATCTTCGGCGATACAGCACAGGCGCAGACTCTGCTGAAGACGTCGATCGACCCCATCATCCACGCTGTCGGCACGCTCGCGGCCGCTGGCGCTGACACGCTTCCGCGGCTGGCAGACGGGATGGGTAAAGCCGCCGACCGATTCAATGCTTTCATCTCCGCAGCCGACAAGGACGGCCGGCTCGACAAGTGGATCAACGACGGCCTCACCGGATTCACCGAGCTCGGAAACATCCTGATCAACATCGGGCAATCGGTGAACGGCGTCTCGAAAGCCCTTGGCGGCGAAGGACTGTTGAAGCAGCTGGAAGACGGCACCAAGAAACTAGCAGACTTCCTGAACTCGACCAAGGGCCGAGACGATCTGCGCAAACTCTTCGAAGACGGCAAAGTGGAGTTGCAGCAGATCAAACCGATACTCGAGGCCCTCCCAGGCATCTTCGGGAGCGTGTTCGGCGCGGCCCGCGACGCTGTCGGCGGCTGGATTCCGCTACTGAACGTCGCCACGGGACTACTGAAAGACTTCCCCGGGCTGACGCAGGGCGTCGCCGAAGGCTTCCTGGCATGGAAGAGCCTCAGCCCAGTTTTCACAGTGCTCGGTGACGGGCTGAACCTGGGCGCCACCAAGCTACGCAGCGTCCAGAACGAGATCACCAACACCCGTCTCCTGGCCGATCGCGAAATGTCCACGACTGCAACTATTTTCCAGAAGGTAGCTGGCGAGGAAGGTGTCGGCAAGCTCGCCGGCGCGGTGAGTTTCCTGTCATCAGCTGCCGGCCCGCTGGCCGCATTGACCTCAGTCGGTATTCCGCTGGTGATGATGTTCGTCGAGAAGCTGCACCAGGGCATGAACGACGCAGCTAACTACGTCCACGCCGTGCAGACCGAAACCGACCAGCTGATCTCGACTTTGGACAAAGTCACCAACATGACTGGCACGGAGACGCGGAAAAAGATCGCCGACGAGCTCACCAACTACAATCCCTCCGATCCTGCCGCAGCTCGAGGGAACGCCCTGGGCGCCGCAGAATCATTGGGAATCGGGGGAGACTCCGGCCAGGATCTCATCTCTGGCGTGTTGCCCGGCGGCGAGAACCTCTACCAGAAGAACATGAACACGCTGAGGGGACTCGTCAGGAAGCAGGTCGATGCAGAGATCACCCCGGGCGGCATCGGCGACACACTCACAGCGAAGGGCATCACCCCAGACGTTTTGACGGATGCCCTACTCGGCGAACCAGGCGCGTTGAAGAAAGTCCGCGAGGCCACCGGCGCTATCCACCAGGATCTTCCAGGCTGGGACTTGGAGCAGATGGCCAAGATCGTCGTCGGAAGTGGTGGCACTTCACTGTCGCAAGCGCTTCTCGTCGGACAGTCGATGAACTTCGAGAAGTTCGGCGCGGCCAGCGCAGTTTCCCAGGCGACAGCATCTCAGGCTGCAGCTGTGCCGCAGCCGCACTTGAAGCCTGAATTCGTCGGCGAGTTCGGCTCGGATGCTGTCGTGTCATCGGATGGCAAAAACGTCGCGATCGTCTCCAAGCACGCACCGACCCAGCAGGAACGGGAAGCGTTCAAAGCGTCCGGCACAGCGGTCGAGCAGGGTGTGCCGCCGAATGCCGACAAGTGGACCTACAGCCTGTCGGGCGATGATGCGCGCAAGTACACCTTCAAAGAGGGCGGCGCAACACCGCATGCGACGGGCCCGCTTCCCGATGGCGGCTACCAGGCTGTCATCCATCCAAGTGAGTGGGTCAGCAACAAGACTGGCCGCCAAACACTCGGCGACGACTTCTTGGGGGCGGCGAACCAGGGCAAGGTCGATCTCAGTCTGCTCCCGCATTTCGACCCCGGCGGCCCGGGCGACGTCAATCCTCAAACCGGCGACCCGCTCGGCCCGACCGGGCCGTCACCTGATAGTGGCGGCGGCATCATGTCCGCGCTCATGGCCGGCACACAAAACGTCCTCGGAAACCTCGGCGGCAACAAAGGCGCCGACGCAACCCCGGGACCAGGGGGTAATGCCGGCGCCGACGCGACGCCGGGCCCGGGCAACGCCGCGGCGGCGGCGGCAAAGCCCGATCCATTCCTGGGAATGCCCGGCCTGTTTGGTCTGATCGGCGCTGGCCGCGCCGCGGACCCGGCCGCTGCGACGGCGCAGTGGGGCCAGCAGACGATGGGCTGGCTGGCGAACTGGGGCGCCAACACACTCGGGTCGGCCGCGACCACCCTGTACAGCGGGGCACTTGACTTCTTCGGGCTCGGCAAATCGGTGCTGTCACCGTCGAATAAATGGACGCAAGACGGACTCAAATTCGGTACTGGCATGTTGGATCGCTTCGGTGGCGGCGGGGTCGGAACCGATGTCGACGACGTGACCACCGGTAAGTGGGGCAACCTGCTCGGCCTGTTCGGCGGGTTGGGTGGCGCGAACCCCGCTGTAACTTCCGTCATCAACGGGCAGCCCGCCGCCGGCAGCACGGCTAGCTCGGTCGCTGCTGCTGGGTCCACTGCTGCTGTCACCGGCGGATCGGCGACACCTACCGGGGATATGGTCGCGGCCAACCCGAACTCGCGCGCCAACATCCAGCTGGGCGGCACGACGACGGCCGCAGTGCAGCGCGCTGGCCTCTCGCCGCTCTACAAGCCCGGGACGACCTGGGATGGCGGCGCGATACCGGCAGGCTCCAACATTCCGCCGCAGATCGCGCAGCTCGCGAAACAGTTCGGACTAACAGCGAAAACCGATCCTCACGGATCTCTTCACAGCGCCGGTTTCGCGTTTGACTTCAGTCCTTCTGATGGCGACTACGGGCCAGCTGGCCGCGACAGGATGGATTCGTTCGCGAGCTTCATCAAGAACAACCTGTCAAGTCAAACCCTCGAGCTCATCCACTATGACCCCGGGGTGGCGGCCAAAGAGGTCGCGTTCGACCCGTCGAAGGGTCCGTACTGGGGGATCGCCGGCGCGCAGGATGTCGACCATCCCGGCGATAAGTACCAGAGCTATTTCACTGGCGGTGACGAGGGCTACTCGGGTCACAGCGATCACGTTCATTGGGCAACCGATGTCGCGCCGGTATTCACCCAGACCGCAGCGGCAGCCGGCACCCCGGCCACGGCCGCCAACCCGGCAGCCGGCCGCGGGGGGGCGATGTCGCCGGCGCTACGCGCGCAGATCGCTGGCGGTGACCTCAAGACGCGGGCCCGGGCGATGTACCTGCAGTCGGGGATGCCGCCGGGCGAGTGGAGCGCTTTCGACCAGCTGATCGACCACGAGTCAGGATGGAAAGCGACGGCGCAAAACCCGAGCTCGTCCGCTTACGGTCTGGGCCAGTTCTTGAACAGCACGTGGGCATCGGTCGGCGGATCGAAGACTGATGATCCGATGCAGCAGCTGCCCTACATTTTCGCCTACCTGAAGTCGCGGCCCGACTATCACGGTTCGCCGGCCGCGGCGTGGTCGCTGTGGCAGTCCCGCTCCCCACACTGGTATGACACTGGCGGAAACTGGCCGACGGGCACCTTGGGCTTCAACGCTTCCGGTCACACCGAGACCGTCTTGAACGGCCCTCAGTCGCAGGATGTCCACCAGGCGATCACGACTGCGGCGCAGACGATCAACAACCAGTCGCAAGCACAGCCGCAGGCGCCTCAAGCGCGGCACATGCAGCCCGGGATTCAGCAGGGTCCCGACTCGGCGCAGCACATGTTGCCGCCGACCCCGCAGCCGACGCAGGCCGCGCCGGGCGGCCCGGCCGGCGGGAAGCCCGCGCCCCCGGCCGCGCTGTCACCGCTCGGCCCCGCCAGTCAGCAGGCTCCGACCGCGCCTCAACCTGACGGCGCCGGCCCGCAAACCCCGCAAGGCGCGTGGACGCCCGGCAGCGGCGATCACGTGTTACCGGCGATCAAGACCGGCATCATGTCGGGCGCATCCACACTCGGGAATCTGGCGGGGATGGCCGCCTCCGCGGCGGCCGCGGCTGGAACGTTCGGCGCCGCCGGCGCCGCCGGCGCCGCGACGAAGGGGCTCCCCGGCGGCGGCAAAAATATCGGGTCGATGGTTGCTGGGTTGTTCAATGAGGGCGGCAAGATCGCCGTCGACATCGCGAACATTCCCTCGAGCTTGATGGTTGGCACTCTCACGCCGGGCACGACCGCGAATGCTTCGGGGCAGACGTATCACCCGCCGCAGCAGGCGCCGGCAGTCGCCAGCCGCGGGGGCCCCACCTACAACCTGTCAGGAACGCGGAACCTCGACGAAGCCCTCGACGCGATCAAGCTCAAGGAATCCCAGGAACAACAGTCGCACCTGGCCAACTACAGAGCATGGCCGTAGTCATAGGTTGGCGGGAAACTCGAGAATCCTGATTTCGTCGCCGAGATCTAAGACGTCAATCCCGAGTTCACGGCGTGCCCAGTACCGCAAGATATCCCCGAGTCTTTCACTCCCGGTCGCTGCCTCGGCTTCACTTATGCGCCGGCGCGCGTCTTTCGACCAGTCAGCGGACAGCGGCGCATACGGGTCGATCTGTTCGGGTGGCTTGCCCGTCAGCAGCGAGACTGCTAGGACACTCCACCGGGGATCGCCGTCCTGGCGCCAAAGCCAAAGGTCATCGCCCATATGCGGAGTCCTATCACGTAGTCGGTGAGGCGCCCAGTCCGACACGGTCTGGCGAATCGTCATCCTGCGACCCGGCGAGGTCGACGCCATGCGTGTGCAGGAGTCGTAAGGGAGTGCGGGGGACAAGCTGACCGGGCTGCCGCTGAACTGGAACACGCAATGAACGCGCCGCCGTCGCACCCAACATCCTGCCGTTTGGGCGACAACGCTCTGGTCAGGGGCCACATTGGTTGCCGCAGCATTTCTGGCGTCAGGTACATTTGGGCACCATGCCGTCCACCCCGATAACTCGGTGTTTCGCGGCTACATGGAGTAGGCCGTCCATCGAGCTTTTAGATCGACGCGGCGCGGTGGTATCTGCATTAGCCAACGTCTCGGATATCGCAGGCTTCGTGCCGGGCGACGATTTGCTGTCGGTACGCTTCGTCAACGGGTACAGTGTCGATGTCACCCTGACTCAGCTAGCAGTTATCATTCCAACAACGTCAGCTGATACGGCTGCTAGGCCGTTTGTCGAATCGGTGGCTTCCACCCTCGATGCTCACCTGGCTGCGATACGCATCACACTTCAGCACCTGGTTGACTGGCCGGAAGAGGTGAAAGCGGAAGATGTTCAAGCGGCAGTCGCCCAAGATGCTTCAGGCATCCCCGGGGCGACCGACTACGCCGGCCTTTTCGACGCGCGTCATGATGACGATCTCACCTTGAAAGCTGAGTACGGCATCGTCTCCGCGCGTGAGGTACCGGATCGCCTGGCTAGATTGGTCGGGCGACGGCTGGGACCCCAGATTCAGCTCACAGCGGATCCGGGATTGTTCGCCGCGACCTCGACGTTTGTTGATTCACACTGGACGTTTCGTACGCTTGCCGATGTTCGATCGGCGGAAACATGGGTACTTGTGTCTCAAGTCGATCAATATGCTGCGGAGCTCGCCCAAGCTCTTCATACTCGCCTAAGGGCTAGCGGAGGAGAGAAGACGACGTGACGGTACTCGAACTCGAGAGTGAATCGCGTGTCTCGGACGGCCAGTACGTTTCCATGTCCACGCGTCAGGTCGACGAGTTGTTAACAGCGGGCACTGAGCAGCGCCGGCGTTACCTCGAATTGCTTCGATCAAAGGCACGCGATGCGCGGCCTCCCATCATGTTTCCAGTGCGACCTGTCATCGGCCGCGGCCAAGTGGAGCGGGCACCGGACGAGGTCAGCGCGATAGTTCCGCCCTACAATCGCCCCCGCAGGAGCCGATAGGGCGCATCAGGGAGCGTGACTGAGCCAGCAGCGATCGTCGTTTTCGACGTTAATATCTACCTCGACGCTGCCGAATTAGTTGGTGCTCCTTTCACTTGGGCCAAATTTGAGGCAGTCGCCAGACAGGTGATGTTCCATCCGATACCTGCGACACACGATGAGCGGGTGGATAGCCTCCGTGCCATCGCATATAGCCGCTCCGGCATCGTGATACCTGATGAACCGCTTGAGGTTTGGACCAGTAAGCACATCGACGATCTTGTGGTGCATAAAGCGACGCAGTCGCAGAGTGGATTGACAGCGGAAACGCGAGGGCTTGGGTGGTCGCAGGCAGACGCGCTCGAACTGCTCGAGCGCATTGTGCGGGATCTAGTCGAACAGACCTACGGCTATACCGTCAGTGGAGTGGAAGCGCACGACTGGGCGCCACCCCTCAGCCATGAGGACGGCCGTGTGTATGAAACCGCGTACCGCGCTGGCGATGATGAGCTGTCGCCGCGATACTGCGTCACTCGCGACGGAGGTTTTCGTCAGGCGGATCTGCCACCACGGGTGACGGTGCTTCATCCCGACGAATGGGTTGCGCACCTGCGGAAGGCGCGTAGACCACCCCCCGGAGTTGGCCCGGCAGGGCTGATTCAGCACTGAACACATTCGGTGTCGGGCATCGGGAAATACTCACCAGGCGTAGGCGGCTACTGCGCGGATCTCGTCGTCGTACACCGCGTTGGGGACGAGTTGGCCAGCCTGCCGCTCACCTGGTAGCTCTCAGGGGATTGTCCCCTGTACCCCACCCCGACAGATTTCGTCGACTTCTTCTATACGCCAAACGAATCCGAGATCAGATTCGTCACTTGTACGGCCGGAATAAACACCGACGAGATCTGAATCTGAGCCTATGGTGACGGCGGCCATCTTGTTGTTCTGCATTACATAGGTGCCAGGCGGTCGGAACCGCATCACAGGAGCGCCCGAGTTACCGGGGCGCGTTCGGGCGTCAATTAGCCATAGCGGGTAGGACTTATCTGCGGCCTGGTAGCCGAATGGTGGGTCGGAGGCGACCGTTCCGCGAACCCACAGCGGAAGCAGAGGACCGACGCTAAGTTTGTAGGGGTATCCGATAATGAAGACGTCCTGGGCCGGCGAAAGCTGTGGCCAAGGAACTTCTTCCGGGCCGGTTCGGGCGGCCGTCCTTTCCCAGCTCCTGATCATCGTGTCAGCTGGGGCGTTGAAAGGCACCACTGCAACGTCCATATCACCACCGAGCTGCCGGTGTTGCTTCCAGATCGGCTTCCAGTCTTCGCCGATCAGCGGTATCAGATGTTGCTTGAATAGCACTTGGAGCTGGCCCACCCTCGGATCGTCCTCCGAGGGCGTAAGTGCCCACTCTTCAGGCGAGTTCGCGAAGAACAGGACTCTGAGATGAGTTGGGTCGACCGTGTACGTACTGCTCAGGTAATCGTTGGTTTGCCAGTGGCGGCCGGTCACGTTGTGTCGCGCCGTCACCAAGTGATCGGTGCCGTCCAGTCGGTAGATGAAGGCGGTTCCGTCCGCCATGCCGTTGCAGCGCTGCCCGGTTGTGCTGTCGGTGTCAGGACCGTCCGGGCAGAACACCATCTCGATGCGTACCGAACGGAACGACTCGACGTGCAGCTGCACGGCCGCGTTCGCCGCGCTCGACGGGCTCGTCGGGCTCGTCGGGCTCGTCGCCGAGACTTGATCAGGGCTGTTCGACGTGTCTTCCACACGGCGGAAACTACGCCGAGACTTCTCCCCGGTCCAGCTTCGTCCAGGCTTTTTGTTGGCGCCCACAAAAGCGCAGGTCCGAAGCTATATGTTGAACATAGGGTATCTGACCTGCGTTTTTAGGTGTTTGCCTAACAACCCCGCTACCAGGCTTTTTATTGCTAGCAGTGAAAAGGTCCGTAGTCGCCGTACACGCCGCGGTCATCATCGGCCAGGGCCCTGCCACAACCACGACAGGTGGGCGATCTCGTCCTGTCCACCGACGAGGCTTGGATGCCGCTGCCACCCAGGCGCTGGTTGTCGCGGGGCATGATTGCCGGCGTGACTGACGATGCGATTTTTGAAATGGGCTATGGCTGGTTGCGGGACCGGGTGGCTAAGGGCATGCAGGACGTCAAAGCGATCAAGCCGTCGCCCGGGTCGGTCGCGGCGCACGAAGACGCTTACTTCAGGCCCGTCTACCGCACGGTCGAGCACTGCATCATGGCTCCGCTGCACAGCGCGCTTGATCACTTGGAGCTCGTGGCCGAGACACTTAACAACCGGTCCGTGCCGGGACCGTACGCGGAATCAACGTTGATCCGCACGGCGATCACTGCGGGATCGACCGCGTTGTGGATGCTGGCGCCTGGCGAGGTGACCGAGCGCCGGCGCCGCACGCTGGAATTCATCTTCAGGGACGTAGATGGCTATCTGAGTTGGCTCCGGCAGCTTAAGACTGAGGGATTTCCTGTAGACGAAGATCAGGCCGCGGAGCTAGATCGGATCATTGGTGAAATGCCCGCCGAAAGGCTGGAGTGGATCGTTGCTCGGGTTAGCGAATTGTCACCGGAGGGGGTCCCCGTCACCGTCGAACAATTTCGGGGTCGCCAGTACAAGACGAGTGACACCAAGATCGTGACCGAAGCTGCGCGGGCGCTGGACCCCGTCCCGCAGGGAGGGTTCGATCCTGCGCCGCAGTTGGTGAGCACATGGAAGTACCTGAGTGGATTCGCGCACGGCCTGTCGTGGCAGTCGGTCGGGGACTGGCAGGTTCATGGAAAGGACGAGGAGACGGGGAAGTGGACCGTCACGGTGCAGGCCGACCCAAACCGTCTGCTCAACGGCGCGTTCGCGGCTGTCATCGTCGTGGAGAAGGCGATCAGTCGTTGGCGTGTGGTGTGCGCGCCGCCGGGCGGAGCGCGCCAGTTGCTCAGGGAGGCAATAAATTGAGCTCCGTGCGTAATGGTGAGTTGAGGACAATCCTGAAGAATACAAAGGTCACCGCAACGATGCGATGGACCGACGCCACCGGCAAAACGTGGGAAAGACCAGGATCGGGTCCGTGGATCTCAGGCCGGATGGAATCCGGAGCCAACGTCGAACTCGGCGCGCTCATCCGGGTGTCGTAGGTCAGCGCTCGCCGCTCACCATGCGTAGGCCGCTGCTCCTCGGATCTCGTCGTCGTACACCTGCGTTGGGGACGAACTGTCCAGCCTGCCGCTCACCTGGAACACGCAATAATGCCCCCAGTCTTCAGGGGTTGTATCCCGCTAAAAAACATAGGCCAGCGCGTTTCAAGGTACAGACAAGCGTGACAGCGTAAGCCTATTGTTTGGACTGTGAACCCAGCAGACCACGACGTGACTCCCACACCTATCGAACAGGTGCAGACGGGCTGGTCACTGATTATTAGGCATGACGGGCACGCGATACTGTTCCAAGTCGAAAACAAGAAATTCAATTACACTCCGGATACCGGGATGGTCTGGACGTTGGAGTCTGAACCTGTTGAGGGTGGCGAGCCGCTGCGTATACAGGGACCGTCTGGAACCGTTGTTAACCGCGTGACACGCAAGCGCTAAGGACCCGCTTAGTGGATGAGGACGAGTTCGCATCGTCACCGGTGGTCAGCGCGATCAACGACTATCTGGAATCGGCCGGCACCATACTCGAGTTGACGGGCACCATCTATCACGCTTTCGACGCGACCGTTGCAGAAGCACTGTCGTCGAGACTCCAATCAACAATCGGCGAGAAATACGCACGGACGGTGGTTGAAGCCGCACGCCGTCACAAAGAAGCTAAACACCAGGTCCTTCACAATCTGGTAGTGACTGGATCGTGGGCGGCATTGGAGGCCCTCGTCGCTGACGTTTGCGGCAGCATGCTTCAGCTCAAGCCGGAGTTGGTCGAGACCGCGGCGTTCAAGAAACTCACGTTGCCGCCGGAGATCGTCCTGCTCGATCATCCTGCGCAGCTCGAGTTCATCGCGGAATTGGCTTTCGCCGGCGGTGTCGCCGTGACCGACGACGGCAAAGGAAAGTTTGAGAGACAGCTGCGTATGGTCGAGTTAGGCGGGACAGTTCCCGACGATCTGGCGAAGGGGATCGTGTGGGCAAACGCAGTACGAAATATCATCGTGCACAATGCAAGCCGAGTCGACAAGATGTTTCTCGAACGTTGCCCCGACTCCGGTTATTCTCTAGGCGACAAGGTTGCACTCGATCACATCGACTGTGCGGAAATCGTTTTGGGCTTGCAAACGTATATGTTTATCGTGATGAACCGCTTCAGGTTGAAGTACGGCCTGCGGCCCATGCAGTGCTCTCAGAACTCGGTCAATAAGTTCCGCGATTCCTTCAACGCCATGTTCCCTGATGCTATCGGCGTTGAACAGCTTGCTTAACTAGGGCCGTTCGTCGATTATCGCGGGCAGCCATTCGCCGTACACGCCGCGGTCGTCGCCGGCTAGCACCGCGGCGTGTTGTTCGTCGGCCCGGGCCGCTATCTTGGCGTTCTCAGCGTCGCGCTCGAGGACTCGCTGGTGCCGGTAGGACCAGGCGATCAGCAGCGCGGCGAG
>Ga0182030_10009563_pt1 | contig 19828 bp, 22 predicted proteins | sample 812S3MmetaG_FD_121299 | JGI IMG/M metagenome (GOLD analysis project Ga0182030, IMG submission 121299) | Permafrost microbial communities from Stordalen Mire, Sweden - 812S3M metaG (Illumina Assembly) | ecosystem: Environmental > Terrestrial > Soil > Wetlands > Permafrost | place: Sweden... | reverse complement strand
TCCATACCGCCGTAATCAGCCCAATTGTTCGTGAGCGTCAAGATGAGCTTGATCCCCCTCTCTTCTGCGATACTGACAACCTTATCCAACATCTGGAGACCGTCGGACCCATAATTAATCGTAGCTGTGCCGTTGCTCCAAGACTGGAAGTAAATGGGCGAGACTCCAGCTCCTTCCCCGCCATAATGTGGAAGGCCGCCAGGTATGAAGGTTGCATTTTTGTCGTTGAAAGCCCAGGTTCGTATTACTTTGAGCCCGGCATCAAATGCTTGTGTGAGAGCGTTCTTTACATCTGGTGGATTCTGGCCCAGAGTCAGTCCGATTTAAATCCTTTTGGCTGACATCTGGCTTGAAGCTTACATTGATGAAGGGGAGCCAGTAAGCATTACTTCCTGCGAAGAGAAACGGTTTACCATCTAACATGAACTTCCAGCCATCAGTATAAGGAACTCCTTTTGGCCTGTGATTTTCCCATGATTCCTCTGTTGGTGATGCAATGGCATTTAATACGCCAATGGCAGCGACTACTACTGCTGCGGGCTTCATCTTCGACAATGGTGGTGTTCAATAACACAGTGACACAGAAGTTACATGTCAAGAACTTAGGAAAAACACAAGTAAATAAACATCCACAGCCATTATACCGAAGAGCTGCAGTGCCCATCTCGGGCACAGGTCCGCAAATTGAGGAAAATGAAAAATTTTAAGCCGAATTGCCTGATCATCCATGAATTGTAGTTCGCATTGCCAAATTAGTCTTTCCACCAACAGACCACTATATTTCTATGCGGGGTAGGAAGGTACCTGACAGCCATGCTTGGTCACTCAGAACCTAATCTGCACTTTCTGCAGCAGCAATCTATTAAAGTTCGGAGGACGACTCGCCGTCGGAATGCGGAGCCGAAAAGAGGAATCTGCAAAAATGATTTGCCTTTCCCCGAGCCTGTGAAACGGAAGAGAAGAGATGAAGCTTGAAGGTAAGGGCCATCGTCGTGGACACTTGAGAGGGTGGCCATTACATTGTGTCACTGACCGTGGTAAGAAGGACGAGTACGGGATTTGAAGGAGGCGGGGTTGACAAAGCACCCACGTGATGGCTTCGAACTCAGAACTCCAAGCTACAGGAAAGATTCTTTAACAAGTCGCTGGCTATTTATATATAAATATATTATGTATTGTTCAATCATCAATATTTGTGTCTCGTCATTGGTTCTATACCCGTGATTGAACGACTGGTCTCAAACAAAATCTCCCTGGACGTCTTCAACAAATTCAATCACTTTTCATCGCAGAACACTGCCATCCTATGAAAATCTATTCATGAATTCTATGCCCATAAAAATTGCGCCTAAACAGAAGCAATAGACACATGGACAATCTCATACCAATGTAGCTTTCTGGGCGATTTAAACAGTGCGGCAGTCACGTTGGTTCTGGTATTTGCCACCCTTAATTCCTCGTTGACCTCACTTAGACTAACTTGAAACTAGTCTGAGTACCAACTAGCGAGGCTATCCTGCACGGCTTAAGAACTCTTGCAGTCGAAGACCGAGCCATGTGAGCAGAAGCAATTACGTGTCGAGTCGACACAGCCGTAGTTGATCGACTGCTCCGAGAGACATTTCCTTGCACATTTCGGTGCCGAGTTGAAGTCGATCGGTTGGACATCTGGACATTGTGTTTTAAATCAATCTTCCGACAGAGACCATTGATACCAGCTGTATGACCATGTGTAATAGAGAGGTATAGGCTGTTGGCAGTAGCACTCGCGAGAGAATGTCGAGTAGATTTTCCCCCCTGCCCCGGCCGAGACGAAAGGGCAAGGTGTATCACCGCTGTGCAAGGCGGCGATATCCAAGTTGTTGCTGAGGTTGGTTTGGTACTGTCCCTGTAAGGATTATGGACGCATGGTCTCGAGTGAAGGCGGTGACAATCTCTGTCGGAGTGGCGAAAAATAGCAACACATGCATGGCAAGTTTTGGTTTCATCTTTGCAGAATTTTGGTATATATGTGTTTCTCATTCGTATGCACGATTGGAATCATGCTACGGGCGTTTCTTTACTTCTATTTTCATAAACCTTCAAATCCTTTTGCTGCCAAGCGGAGCTGATTTAAGATGGAGTAGGTTATTGAAATACCAAAGGAGCAAGGTACAAATAAGAGACAGATCCACCTGAAGACTTTCCCGACCAACTATATGCAGAGGCTGCATTGTTCATCACAACTAGAGAAATACATAGTCCTCTGGTCCGCTTCCTCACACTGTCTCAAACTGGCGATTATTTACGTCTGCCACCTCACGGAACTACCAATATTATTTCCGCTCGATCATTTACGTTTTTCTTCTCTAACTTGTTGATTGCTTCCACCCCAAAACACGTATTCCACACTCCTCAAATGCGAGCCTATCCGCGCACAAACCCATACAAATTTCTCTTCTTCGTCTCCCTTTTCGCTAGGAATACCTAAAATCTACTTTAAAAGCCAGTCACCAAAGCAACGGAGACCGCCTACCACCATCTCGTCGCACACTCACAAGTCACTTCTTCCCAACCCCCAAATCCCATCTCAAGACAATATATTCATACTAAGAGGACCAAACAATCCCCAATTCCTCCACCAATTCACTTTTCCATTCGGATCATGCGGTTGCTTTGGCCTCCTGATATTCAACGATCAGACAACAGTATGGTAGATATGAGTAGCCGGTGTTACAGAACCTTTTTCTCGCCTGATGTTGTCGATATCTTCTTTTGAGCTTCGCTTTCATTTTTGAAATTCTGGATTTCCTCGTGAGCGGTTGCTGCGGGGCTGAGGGAGAGGATTTCTTGTTTGAGTGTGGCATGTTTGGTTTTTGGTGCAATTATTTTCGTTCTTTAACAAATGATGAGAAATTGATGATGATTGCACAACTTGAGAGGGTCAAAGTTGAAGTACGAGAAAGGAGACTTGGCGCCGAGCTCGTGTGGGGTAGCTGTTCTAGAAATCGTGCTGGGCAGATGTCACTTTCACGTAAGAGAACGTGGCCCATAATCTTTTCGTTGCTTTCATGGATAATAACTTGTGGCTAAATCAAAAGGGGTTGGATTTATTCTCGAATTCCTACAAAACCAATGCCATACAATGATCATCGCAAATGGATACCGTCGACCCTGTACATTTTTGGACCAAAAAGCAAAATTCGAGCGGCTCATAAATTAATGACATATAAAGCTCGCCACTAGAGCACCAATTTTAAGGGTTTAATCCTATGAAATGAGGCAATCAATATCTCAAAGGTGTGATAGTTTCTGTATCTGGAAGGGTTGCAGCAAGGAGAGAGCATTGAGACGATGCTTTCCATCACAGATCATTTAAGCAACCAGATTTCCCACTTATATCGTACCGTCAAGCTGAAATAGCTCGAAGGTAGAATTCTTATAACTAAGGATTGTTGCGAGACCACTCCGCTCAGGACAACTTTCATCGGTTTTGCTTGCAAGTCCCCTCGGAGCGACAATACGCACAAAATGAATTTTCGTAGTACTAGAAAGTTGACTGGAGGAGTATACATTAGAATTCATTATATCGACACAAGTCTAATTAACCCTAGCAAGCGCAATGTCATTATTTACTTTTCCCATCAACCTCCCTGATTATACCGCTCCGCATATCGTCCCGCTATCCCAGGCTTAAACACCAGCAAAAGCACCCTTCAAGAGTGCTGAAACACCTGGAGCAAGGGCAGTGAGACCGAGAGAAGTTAGGAGTTCCGCAACATCAGGAGCTAAGTCACCCTGGAAACATTTAATCAGCGCCGTCCCTCCAACCAAAAACACGAAAAACAGTATGACAGATCAACTTACAAGAAGAGGCCCAGCCTGATCCTGAGGCGAACGCTTAACATCCGTACCAACAGTCTGCAACGTATCATCAAGCGGCTTGCTCAACCCCCAAAATCCAAGCGAAGTCGTAAGTTCCCCAACATCAGGACCAAGAGCCTGCACGATTCCAACATCGTTGCGCTTGAGGTGGTAAGAGAGAGTGGCGAGGGTATCGGAGAGGGCTTTACCGACACCTGGGAGACCGAGTGCGGTGACGAGCTCTTAGACACCGGGCGAGAGGTCTTGGAGGAGTTGGCATTCTTGGATGGGTGCTGCGAGGGGGGTTGCGGCGAGGCCGGCATAGATGATGGATGTAAAACGCATGGTGATTGACGGGTGATGAGGATATTATTGGAGCTTGGGCAAAGTGGTGGTTATGTTAAGGGTGGAGGTTGTATCGGAAGGTTGGTCAGATGTTCTACTGAATACAGAAGGGATGTCGAGCTCTCTTTATAGACGCGGTTTTCACGTCTTGTTTACTTTCTTTAGCCTGGCAACCCTCGATTTTTGCTGATCAGCATCAAATTCCATCTATTGTTTTCTTTCCTTTAATCACGGCATTTTGGTCTACGATGCTTCAGGAATAACATACTGAATATCATACCCAACATCATCTAGATCCTGCTGAGCATGACGATAAGTCGAAGTCAATCTACCAAGCCAAATCTTGAAGGAAGTTCCAGGGATATTGTTTGTGGCAGTACCTTGGTGGTCAGGCTGCCGAAGGATTTGCTCGATCTACAGATATGCATGGCTACATCATATCCATGTTTCTGTCGTCCAATTCGATCTGATAGATGTGGTAGCCGAAATTGGTGAGGACCCAGAGACAGGATCTGAATGGAAGCGACAGAATGCTCCGGTCCGTACCACCATCAACTAGTGATTTTACCAGAGCCTGTTAATCTCAGATCGGGCAGAATCACTGTCGGACGTCTACCCGACAAGCTAGTATGCTGGGCTGCTACCGATCAAGAGAAGCGGGATCGTTGTAGGGTGAAGCTGAGCTCTTTTAAGCTTAACTGGGGTACCGAAAGAGTTCCCAATATAGGTAGCTGAGTCGCGTTCCGGCCTGAGCTAGACTCAGCGAGTCGTTAGCTTGATCTATCTGAATGAAAATCTCGCATTTATAAAATTGCCTTCAGGAGTGCCGACGGGGGCTAAATGCATGGCCCTTATAGAGTCAGAGCTGTAATTAATCTGTCTTTGCTGAGCAGTAAGCAATGCTTGTTGTGTCTCCAGAGACCCTTCTATCTTTGTGATTTTCCTAGGAATTAAAGAGAGCAAAACTTATTGTTTATCAGAGCCGTCAACATGAAAAATTCCTGCCAAACTTTAGTAAAACATGACTCTGGACAATAAATTGTGTAATAAACTTCAATGAAAGAAATGTAGGTATTGCTTAACAGATATGCCTTAAGAGAGTAAATCGAGACGTTGTACATGCTGAGCCCTTTTACTACCTCCGTATGTAGTTCGACTAACTTTTACTGCATATCACTAATCAAAATATCCGAGATGGAGTCAAGTTGCTGCTCCATAAGCTTGAGTCATTGACTTTCTCATGCTAGTGAAATAATTCGGCTTGAAAGATTTGCAGTTTCTTTCCCTATTAGTGCAGGAGAAAGTGGACGAATATGTGGCTAATTAGTCGCTAGAAACTTTTCGGGCTCTTTGCAAATACTCTTTGCAAATAATCCTCTTTACGGTGAAATGCTTTATAGCAGCAGCGAGAGCAGAGCGTCAAGTGACTAGAGTCCTTTTAGTAAGTCAGTATGGTAGGGCATAAATTTCTAGGGTCTATTACTTAAGCTAGAAAGAGTAAGCGGTGAATTCTAAAGCTCGGTGGATTTTTGCTGCATCTGTCGCTGCCGTAGTTCCTGACTTCTCTATGGGAGAAAAATATCAGGTTGTGAGCTATTTAATAAAGGCAGATCTTCGGTTCATAGATACTTCGAGCATTCAGCCCTAGAAAACACCAGCTATTAACTACAGATCTTCAGTTTTAGTATCTACCTTTAGCATGTGGCTCCTCCCACGTAATTCTAGGTGCAAGTGCCCCTGTCGTGCATTTTGCTAACTAAGACGTATATCAAGATGCGAATGAATGTTCTCATCTGACTCTCTGACAGGATCACTCTTGAAGGGAAGTAGTAGCCAGTGCTGTGCCTTCCATTATCTCACATCAGTTCAAATTTTGAAAGGAAGCTTAAATCCGCAGGGTTTTGGATCCAATGCGGCAATCATGCAAATTGAATTGATAGCTCAATAAACCTATTGCTCGCTGTATGCTATCATAGAATACATTATCGACTGACATAAACTATTCACATTGAGTTCATCGGCCCCCAAACTCTTCCCAATCCTCCATCACTCTTATGACTGGCTAGCAAGGTAATTTGCAGCCTGCTCAAATCAGTCACACGTTCAATCAATCAATGATCTTGAGAACTTACCCTCTCCAAATTATAATCATATTTCTCCAACGCAGCCAAGGCATCTTTTCTGGCATATCCCATTCCCGTCAAGTTCTTTAAGATCGGGTCATCGTGGACTCCGGTTTCTGTGAGAGCCCTACCTAATACTGGCTTCTCTTTGGGTGCTGCAGTTGAGCTAGTACCATTACCGAGAGGTTTCGAAGACTCAGGCGGTGATGTCGACACTGCGGTTGATGGTGCATCCAAGCCAGCGAAAATAGCGTCCCAATCATGATTGTCATTCACGGTTGTCGTGTTAGCAATTGGTTGGGCGCTGGCGGTTGGCTGGGTGGCCTGGCGAGGAGATTGAGTGAACTCCCCAAATCCGGCGTTCCCCCCAAATCCAGTTGTTACCGGGGCCGGTTGCTCGACGCTTCTAGATGCAGGAGGACTATCAAACATGGGATTGAAATCATCGACACCGGATCGGTCATGAACGGAAATGTTTGCAAAATCATCGTCAGCGTCTCCTTCCTTGGCATCTTCCAAATCATCGAATTCATCAAAGTCATCGTCAAATGGTACTTTCGCAGGTGGTACGGGCTGCGAAGCAACCTGAGGAGCCCCAAATGGTGATTGTCCTCCAGTCGACTGGGAAGTCCCAGCAGTGTGCTCCGCTGATGTCACAGTAGTAGGGTCACCACGCGTCGGTAGCAAGCCAGAGAACTCCTTGACCTCTTCATGTGCTCGTTCTTGGGAAGTGACAGCATTATCGTAAGCTGGCGGTGATGCCTGTGCCCCAGGTGTAGGCGGGCTCGTGCCCAGGCTCTTAGCTGAGCTTGTTTGGGCAAGAGTTGGTCTTGCAGCAAGCAAATCACTCCCACCATTACTAGTAGCGGCTATTGGTTGCGTTGCTGATTGGATTGAGCTCGCGTTTCTAGTATGCCCAGGAGATCCCGGTGCAAAGTCATCGTCAAAACCAGCAGCTTCACTGGCACTATCACTATCATCATCGTCCTCGAGCTCAGCTATGGGAGGGAATTCTTTGCTGAAACCAGTAGGAGCTGCTGTGGCTGAGCCTTCGGTGGATGAGTTTCCGGTGTGTGAGCGTTCTTGAGTTTTAGCACTGCTGCCGAACCCAGCGAAAGCAGCATCAAAGTCATCTTTCGCAGTTCCTGAGCGTATGGGTTCTTTACTAATTGCAAATGGGTCAGCAGCCGCTTGCTCGCTGAGTGTACTTCCACCAGTGGGAGTTTCGACAATGTGAGAATTGGCATCTCCTGGGAAAGCCCCCGGTATGGAGTCTCTTGCTGATTGATCAACGGTAGGGGATGTATTTGAGATTCTGTCAAGACCGGGAGAGACTGTTCGGGCAGTCTCCACTTGGCCACCTGCTGCAGACGAGCCAGTTGGTGTCGTACCGAGGTAATTGGTGGGGGTATCGGCCCCATTGGAGCTTTCTCCAAATCTACTGTTCGGAGCAGAGACTTGTCTTGATGAACTGAGGGATTCATCATGTCCGGCTGGGAACGGTAAGAAGCTGGAGCTTATTTGCCTTGATTCAGGTGGAGCCGGGGGCTCATTTGTTTGAGTTGTAGGGGCCGGTGAGGAAGTAGGTGGCAAAGGGAAGTCGCTCCCGCTGCTACTGGAAATAGCGCGTGTATGGGCAGTTGACGGTCCCGAAGGAGATTGAACCTCGTTATTTTGTCTAAAGGCAGTTGCAGACGGAGCCTCGTTGGCTGCAGCTACAGCGCCAAAGGAAGGACCGAAGACGTTCTCGAACGAGCGGTCTTGAGGAACGGAGGCGGGAGGGGAAACATAAGGTGAGGTGAAATCACCAGAACTACCTTGGCGTCGGAAGAAAGGATTGTTGGCGCTCATGTTTGAAGGAGCAGGACTCACAACCGGGGGACTTTGCACTTTTGCTGCAGCTGCTAGCTCCTTTTTGTCATCTTCGATACTCTTGTTCAGCTCCTCCGCTTCTGCCTTCAATTTTTCCCGCTCGGCTTCATTCGTTGCGAGCTGCTTTTTGTTAATCGCAACCAGACCCTTTTGCTGGCGAGCATCTGACCTCAACTTCTCCAGAGCCGGCTTTAGCTGTGCAATCTCCGCATTAACAACTCTCATTCGCTCCTTCAAGTTTGCATTCTCCTGCTGATCTGCTTGTAAAGCAGTAACGGTGGTTCGGTGTTGATTCTGAAGATCCTGATACGTCCCCTCAATTATAGCAATATCGGTCTGAAGTTTCTTGGTCTCATTGCGAGAGGCTGTCAGCCGCTCTTCCAAACTTTTGACGTCCTTGACCTCTTGCTCATACAGAGATCGAAGCTGAGCCAAACGTTGTTCGAATTCGCGCTTTTGAGAACTCGCTTGGGTCAACTCGTTCTGCGAGGTAGCCCTTTGTCCTTGCACTTCTTGCATCTGCGTGGATAAGTTTCTCACTTGATTCGATAGATTTGCAAGTTCGGTAGTTTCATTTGTTAATTTGCTGCTGATCTCTGGATCATTATCACCTAGCAAATCTTCCGTAGCTAAAGGTTGTGGTTGTAAAACTCTCTGCTGCGACGGACCAGAATTGTTTGAACCCCCAGTAGCGTTGTAGTTCAAAGTCTGTCCAAACGTCGAGGAGGGAGTGAATGGTTTGAAAACAGACGATTGTGGTGGAGAGCTTGTGGTGGGAGAAGACGGTGCTTTGCTGCTAAATGGGTCATTATGAGCCCCAAAAGAATTTGAGCGTCCTGTTGACAGTGGCGCCTGAATTGGAGCCGGCGCAGGCGGTGGCGAAGATAGAGCATCCAAACCAAACAAGTCCTCAGCTGCCGACTTAGGTAGAGTTGGGGCTGGATTTTCAAAAGGAGGAGCTGTCGGAAGATTGCTAGGTCTGACTTGATTTCTCATACTAGGTGGGATTAGATTGGGTGGTAAGGTAGCTGGGAGAGATTCTCGTCCATCTCGTTTGCCTCTTTGCTGTCGAATTAGGTACATAGCCACGGCAAACTCATCTCTAGTTAAAATACCAGCCGAATTGATATCTGCGAGATCCCAAATTTGAGCCAATGCCTCTTCTGGCAATTTTGATTCGCTGAAGAAGGGAACTGCTTCATCGCCGGTAATAAATCCTTTATTTGTCTTATCCAGAGAGTTGTAAATGCTATCAAATTTCGCTTTGTCTGCAGGAGTAATTGCCCAGTCACCACCAAATCCGGTCGACTGGGAGAATTGTTGAGGAGCGGTATACGCGGGGCGACTCAACGGACTGCCCCCACGAGCTGGGCCGGCGCCGCTGAATTGCCTCGGAATGGCGGACATGGCGCCCGCGGCGGAGCCTTGACGACTTGGGGGTCGCCGGGCCGCAGCTTCATAGAGCCCAGCGGGCAGAATATTTGGTAACGCGCGGAGGGACCCAGATTTGAAAGAAGCTAGTAAGTGCATTGCAATCACGAATTCGGTAACCATCAGAGCTCCACGCTGTTCTGTATCCGCCAGATTCCAAATCCTCCCCAAGATTTCATTCGATAGTCCCGCACGTTCGAATATTTGTTTCGCCTGCTCTCCTGGGAGGACGCCATTCTGTGCTCCAGACTTCTCAAACAACGCGGCATACTGGGCAGCTTTGTCCGGCGTAAGAGGAGGAACTCTTATTGGACCGGATCCGCTTCCTTGAGGCTGCAAAGCGCTCGGTGGAGGTCCAGGTGGAGGCTGCACTGTTGGACTTGTTGCGCCAGTCGTTCCTGGATCAAATTTGGGGAGAGGACCGGGTCGAAGAGCGAGTTCTGGTGTTGGATCTCGTCCTGCCTGGTAATGGCCAATCAACCTAAGAACTATCCCAAATCCAGCGGGTGTGAGCAATCCGCGATTCTCCTTATCTGCGATTTGCCATATCTGTATTTAAATGATGAATCAGCATCTACCTGCGCGCAATGACCCAAGATGTACTCACCTCCCCTAGAATCCGCGGTTCCAATCTTGTTTTCTCGAAAAATTTGACGGCAACTTCTCCCGTTACAACTCCAATCCCTTCTGTGTCTGCTTGTCGAAATAGCTGGCCAAATATACGCTTCTCTTCGGGAGTGAGGTTCAGACTCGGGGCCGCTGCACAAGAATGTCAGCATTCAAACCCACGCAATTTGATCTACCCATGAGCTGCTCTTCTATTCCAATCTTGCATTGCATATGATTCGTAATCGCGCCGCAATGGCCTCCAGCTCTTGTACTCCAAAATTCTCAAGTAAACAAGCTCTCACCTGGGTCTTCGGCCATGGCGCTTCCGCTTCTACGAGAACCTTCTTAATTTCGCTGGCTCAAAGACGGTCGTCAAGAAGCTCAATCTCAATCCGGAAGCTTTCGGTGCTTTATTTAATGCTGGTTCTGAAGCTCTGAGGCTAACAATAGATGCTATCACACAATGTTGTCGAGTTACAGGGAGTAAGCTATGAGGTAGCTGGGGATATTTGGGTCCGCAAAGCTAAAAAGTAGCGAGGCGGGCGAACCGGCGACAAGCCTCATCATCATTTGCTATCGCCCGCCGAAGAATAACGAACCAAACGAATGCAACCCAACGTTAGGTCAATTCGGGATGCATATGCGTTAAAGTGTGAAAGGCGAGTTGGTCACAAGAGCCATCATTTACCTATAGATTGAAATCGTGCCCTACCATATACAATAGATTTCAGAAGTCACGAGAATCATCAATGTGTACTATATAGACTTCCATTCAGACAATCTCCATTACAAGAAGCTTAGCCCATCACTCTGATGAAGAGAATCCCTTCCGAAAGTTTGCAATAAAAGAAGAATGGCTCTAAGAACCTCCGCTAAATATGACGAAGCTCCAATGACTCCGAACGACATCATGTAGCTGAATCGAATACCAAATCTAGCCTACCAAGCATGTGATCCCGCAAGAGATAAACATATAGCCTAGCAAAGCGATAATCTAGTACTCGGCTTCAGCACCCTCATCGCCCTCGAGAGAGTCCGTTGCGACTTCTTCATAATCACGCTCCAAAGCAGCAAGATCCTCACGGGCCTCAGAAAATTCTCCTTCTTCCATACCCTCGCCGACGTACCAGTGGACGAAAGCGCGTTTGGAGTACATCAGATCGAATTTGTGAGAGAGGGCAGACCAAGCCTCGGCGATGGCGGTTGTGTTGGATAACATGCAACTAATGAAAGATTAGCAAGAATTAATTTTGTAACCGGAAACAGAACTTACACAGCGCGGTTGACCTTGGCCAAATCACCGTTAGGGACCATCTGAGGTGGTTGGTAGCAGATACCAATCTTGAAACCAGTTGGGCACCAATCAACGAATTGAATAGTGCGCTTGGTCTTGAGAGTAGCAACAGCTGCGTGAACATCGTTGGGAACGACATCACCACGGTACAACAAACAGGTAGCCATGTACTTTCCGTTACGTGGGTCACACTTCACCATCTGGTTGTTGGGCTCGAAGCAAGACATGGAGATCTCTTGGACAGAGTTGGCCTCGTGGGATGCCTTCGCAGCAGAGACGACTGGAGCATAAGCAACGAGAGGGAAGTGGATACGTGGGTATGGAACCAAGTTGGTCTGGAATTCGTTGAGATCAACATTGAGGGAACCATCGAAACGAAGGGAGGCGGTGATCGAAGAGACAACTAGCAAGTATATTAGAGATAGTTCAACTTCCTTATAAAGCCCAAATTACCTTGAGCTATCAATCGATTCAAGTTCTCATAGTTGGGGCGCTCAAGGCCAAGGTTTCTGCGGCAGATGTCATAAATAGCCTCATTGTCGACCATGAAGGAACAATCGGAGTGCTCGAGGGTGGTGTGGGTGGTAAGAATGGAGTTGTATGGCTCAACGACAGAGGTAGCAGTTTGCGGTGCTGGGTATACACAGAACTCGAGCTTGACCTTCTTGCCGAAATCAACGGACAGACGCTCCATAAGGAGAGCACCGAAACCAGAACCAGTTCCACCACCGAATGAATGGAAGACAAGGAAACCTTGAAGACCAGAGCAGTTGTCTGCAACATGTCGAACCTTGTCCAGAACTTGATCAATCAATTCCTTTCCGACAGTGTAGTGACCACGAGCATAGTTGTTTGAGGCATCCTCCTTCCCAGTAATCATTTGCTCTGGGTGGAACAAGCTACGGTAGGTACCAGTGCGGACTTCATCGACGACGTTGGGCTCGAGATCGCAGTAAATTGTGCGAGGAACATATTTGCCTTGTCCTATCGTGCCATAACACATTAACGATATTCATTGTGCGCTGATTCCTGCTTACCAGTCTCAGAGAAGAAGGTGCTGAAGCCCTGGTCTGGCTCAGCGGCCTTGCGCTCATCAGTCAAGTATCCATCAGGCTGTAGCCTGTTAGTAATGATTTCCCGTAGGTGGTAGTTATCATCAGCATTGAAGTTGTAAATATACATACCTGAATACCATGCTCGAGGCAGTAAAGCTATTTTAAAAAAAAACCCGTCATGTTAGTCACGCCAGTTTGTTGACATTACAATAAAAGTAGAATACAGCTGGATTCAAATGTTGAAACTCACCTCCCAGCAAGAGTTTGCAATTTGGCAACCGGCCTGGCCGACTATCAAGAACAGAGATGTCAGTACGAGCCATGCAATAGGTGTTGTGGAACGCGGGATATTAGCGGTGTGCAGCGCGTCGAGGATATCTTACCGTTGATAGAGATGACTTCTCTCATGATTACTTTATTAGTAGAGTGCTGAAAGGATAGTTTTTGGCCTGCAGCAAGAATCGGATGGCGTCTTGGTCACAGATGTGGTCTGCAAAGATGTAGTGGGGGAAAAAGGAAAGCACAGGGGGAGTTTTTGATGAAGTTCTCACTAGTGGAAAGTGCGGTTGGCCATGCATAAACAAAGGGTCGCGTTATGCATATTTATTATGAGCTAAGCCTGTTTGGTAAATGTCGAGGGTCAAAGCTCCCACTTCTAAAAGAACTGTGGATGGAGGGTTAGACCTTCATTCACTTCGAGGGAATCAGCAATATTGAGGATGATTCAGTTCTTGCTTCTTCTATTACTATGTCGAGTCCAATCTGCAATCGCTAATACGGAGAAAGTCATATTTCTTAGCCCAAGCAGTTTACAAATCCCAATTCCACATCCAACTCTTGAGGACTTGCAGCTCGAAGCTTTAACACCACAGCTCTGGTCATTGAGGACCCATATCCAGGCCGAATTTCCAACAAACACTTCCAGGTATGGTCAATCCTCTTGGTATCTACTGCATGGGTTGCAAGAAGGTCAAAGGTATGAAGTGAGGATTTGTTGGGCTGCAACTGTAAGTTCGCTCCGACGTTCAAGATATTGAGCTCACTTTCAAGGAACCAACTTCGTTCCGTTTGGATACCTACGACCTTTCGACTGTATTCGAAACTCCAGCGTTGATCACTTCTTTGGCAGAATACTCAGAAGGACGACAACTAGATCTAGGCGAAGTTGAAATGCAAGAGCCTAGCATCTCCAAAGCAGATCTGAAGTCCAAACGCGCCTTTGATGATGTTTCCTCCACATTATTCCTCCACATCCAAGCGGCGGCAGATTTCTACACTATGAATCAAACGATAATGGAACACGTTCCTCCAGTCTTTGTGGATATTATACTTGATCCCTTCGTATTCAACATTTTGCCGCGGTCGCTGCTCCCAACTGTTGCATATATCCTCGTTCTCGCAGTTGGGAGTTGGCCCATATCGATATATGTCAACAGCTGGATTCGAGCATTCGCGGGAGAAGACGAGGACTTGTTAAAGAAGAAGACCTAAGTGCTGTTGGGTAGCAAGGCTTTTGTAGTACAGATTCGGTTCTTCCACCATGTTCGTCAACGAAAGTATGGCAAGTGTAGTTCGGTCTCTGTCTCAATTGTCCCTACCCCTCGTGCACTGGTCTCGTCGAACCCCCGGTGATAAGCGTTTCCACCAACTTGCGGTGCCGGCGACACCTACACTTCCTTTGGTTCGGGAATGACCACAAAGTCAACTTTGTCGGACGCTGGATGCGACACAATTTGGAGCTTTGATGGAACTACTAGGACCTGTCCCAACTACCAAGGATGTTGACTATCTCAGAATTTTTGCAATGGGCATTTCATGTTGGATGATGGTGATTATACAGTCACAGATTTGGCAAAGCCCAATATATATGGCTTGATATTTTCACAATTAATAGGTGGTGGGTTTTGCAGAACAGAGATGAAATTATTGATAGAATATCAACAGGACAACACCAAGATCAATCGAGTGTCATTCATGTAATAACTACCATTCCTATGCTCTACCGTCCTCAAAGTCCGCAATTCGCCAAAACGCCCAGGTAAGCTTCAAGATCTCATTTCTCTTTCTTCCCTTCTCTCTCCTCATTCACCACACTTGTCCGTGTTTAGTTCCAACCCATCTCAGAAACGTCCTTGCAGACATACTGAAAGTGCCAACTACATAGTTCACAATCTTCTGATGTTCACGTTTCCTAATTACACTTCGCTCCCAAAGTAGAACCCTTCCTCAAAACCTCCGAGGATGAGAAGGATTATTGCTGTCCGTACCCTTGTAACCGCAAGTAGGAGTACGTGAACAATTCATAAAAATTAACACTTTGGACGGGGCAGTCGTGTGAAACACAGTTGTGTGGAGATGCCTTTAGTTCTGATTCAGCAATAGAAAGAGCATCAGGACGTGACTTCCTTACCTGAAGTTAAATTATAAATTCAACCCGTACTTAAAACCATCTAAAGCCTCGATCATGACAAACATACAACACAATTAAATTTTGCGTATCACTTGCCTCATTTAAGAAACATCGACAAGAGAACCTGCATTCGCGCAACCCCTTTTGAAGCCAGAGGACACAAGCAGAAGCTCAGTGAATCCAGCTCACGAAATCCAAAAAGAGTGATCAATACTTTACTTCATCTTGACCCGATATCTTGGAACTTATCATTCCTCAAGACGGTACGATTCTCAAGTGCTCTGAATGATTTTGAAGCTAAAGCATTCAATGCAGCTGCCAACCTTGTCGTTGTTTTACCTTCATCAAAACCATCGACTTCAAATATGCCGCCACGTGCAGATACCGAGGCGCGCATCCAGGCCTTGAAGAAGAAGGCAAGGGAACTCAAGGAAATACAATTGAGACAGGATAAAGATCTTGAGAAATTAGGAATCGCAGCGGGCAGTGCACGCGTGGACCGTGCAGAGATAGAAAGGAAAATTGACAGTCTCCAACAGCAGAGTGAGGTGATCGGTCAAAAGTTGAATAGGATAAATCACGAAATGGAGGAAATTCCAGTCACAAAGCCTAACCGTCTTATCCCAGATACAAAAATCGAGTCGAAGGAGAAGATTGAGTCGCAGTCTTCACCACCTGAAGATGAGGTCTCAACCTCTTCGAAGACTGACGAAGTTGATCCACGAAGTACTGTCTAGCAAATCATGGCAAGTCTCGGCAGCCTATCCCCTGGGATAGGTGTATGGGAGTTTCATCGATTTCTACTGCATCGCAAGATCAAGTACTCTACATTGTTGATCAATGAACATGATTTGCATAATGTATTATTACTCCACTGGTCAGCTAGGACCTTAGCTTGGAAGGGAACTCTCTGCAACTGCAGGATTGACACTCGTTCTTCTTCCAGGGTACTAATGAACGAGCTTGAGTGAGGTAAAGGGAAATAGGATAGCAGCGAGGCAGAGATTTTGGAATAAGATTGTGGACCGCTTGCAAAGATCGCAAGGACGATACCCTCAGTCGATATTAAGTGAGTCCCAGATCATCTTTTCGCCCTCTCCTGCTGCAAGAATAATATAACTTGTATCAATCGCCCTCTTGATCGTCGTCGACTTCTTGGCCCTCATTATTCGGTTGAACAACGATAACACATCCTGGAAATGCTTTTGAGAAGTAGCATGCTGCAATCGCTCCAGCATCAAATAAAACCACTGCACCACTAGGCAAAATGGCGAGAATATCCACAAAGAGGGCAAGAACTTCGTTTTGATATGGACTTTCGAATGTTCCAAAGCTGTGATTATCCTACCTGCCCATACCCCTACCCACTTCAATCCCCAAACCAACACCCTCAAGGCACACCCCTTCCCTCCCTCGTCGCCTTCGCCAACTCGCTTTGCGCTCTATCCTCTGCATACCTTTGATAAATAGGCAAATAATGCTCCCTCTCACTCAACGTCTCCATCACACTTGCCCTTTTCTGCACAGCACCCAACCACTCCCTCCAACGGTCCCACACCTTCCCCTCCGGAATCTCCAACCCCCCCTTAAACTCATCAAAAATCCATAACCTAACAGCCCACGGCGCAATCACCAAATCCACAAGACTTATCTCTTTCCCGTAAAAATACGGCCCCTCCTTATCCATCTCCTCCGTAAACTCTTTCAGTTTGCTTAAGAATTCATCGCGGAGTTTTGCTAAGCCTTGATCTTCCGGCCCTTTACTCTGATATTGCAAATATCGATGAAAGGCAGGAATAACCCTTGACGTCACGAAATCAATCCAGATCTTGGTTCTCGCTTTTTCATATGGATCTTTGGGTAATAAGGTTTTTGTGGATGGGTATGCGTCTTCGAGGAATTCGCAGATGACGGTGCTTTCGTATAGAGGTTTGTTGTTGTACTTGTCGGTAAGTTAGTATGGGCTGTTCATAGCAGCTTCGGGAGTTGAAAAGCCAAGACATGTTCTAATGGCTCGTTTCACAGAATATCGTTAAAAAAAAGCAATCAATACTTACTTGGAGGGTAGGGACGAGACCACGAGGGTTGAGGTCGAGGAGGGAACGCGGTTTGTGGTAAGGGTTTATTTCAATGTATTGGAAAGGGATGTCTTTTTCGAGGAGGACGAGAAGGACGCGTTGGACGAAAGGGCAGAACTGGGGTGATTAGTTGAGGAGGGTAGGGAAGGGGGTAGGGGAGAGTACCCAGCCAGAGTAGAGCTTGAGAGGTTGTTCGGCTTGGTGAGCTTGCACCATTTTTTCTGCTTCCCCCGTGGCATGGGGGAAGAGGTTGGAATCAGGGTGATTTTGGGACATGGTTCTTGTTCTAGGGAAATGTACGTGATTGGGATAATACTGGATATGAAAATACAGAGTTGGAGGAGAAAAGGGGGAAGAGAAAGCAGTACTTATATGATTATAGAAGAATTAAAAAGTGATGATTTGATACGCAAATCCCCATTCATGACGCCATTCGGCGGGGTATTCTCATGGCCTCACTTGAAGGGCGTACTCACACAAGTTAGAGAAATAATATCGAACGTGACGAATATGTATGAAGATGTGCATATACTTTTAAATCCCAAGAAACAAATTGAATTCCCGTATCTGCAAGGACTTCCCTGCCCAGCTGAATCAAAGAAGAAGAGGCAAAAATGCCAAGCTGCCCAAGCTGAACTATGTGGCTGAGAAACATTGATTAACGGCAGCGGGGCAGCAGCTCGTTCAGCACAGCCTCTTTCAGGAACTTGCATTTGAGCAACTTCTTCAAAAAGCTTGTCGCATTCTCCCTCTCTCATCCCTTACACCCTTTCTTCTTGATATTGCGCGATAGGATTTCGACAGCTGTTGAGATATTAAGGCGCTGAGACGATCAACATGACCGGCCCCGCAACGTACGCTCCCCATCCCATTCCACTCACCGCGATCGCAAGCCAATCCCATGACAGGCCCAAGCTGACGCAATAATAGACCAGGGCAAGAAGGGCCCTCCTATGCACCTCCCCATCTCCCTGAAGGATGGATTGCACAATGGGATGGCATGAGCCGTAAATACTATTTTGTGCAGCTGTCTACTGGCACTTCACAATGGGATACACCTACGGCCCCCGCGCCCACGGGACCAACTCCTCAGGCGACGCCGCAGGGTACGGAACATCCATATGGGACACCAGGGCAGGAAGGCCAGGTTATCACGAATCAGGACGGGAGTCAAAGCTTTAGACATCCGGATGGTAGAGTGGAACCGTCGCCTGCGGATGGGGATAGAAGTTTGAGTGGGGATATTGGGGTATGTGATTTCATTTTGAAGGGGAATATAGTTACTGACTGTAATAGAAATTCGCCTTGAATCAATTTATGGGTGGAGGAAAGAAGCAGAACCACGGGAGCCAAGGTGGAGGTGGGTTAGGTGCTTTGGCTGGTCAGTTTCTGGGCGGTGGAAATAAACCAAATCATGGATCTGGAGGAGGAAATTCCAGCGGTCCTAATGCAGGCCTTGTAGGGGCGCTGATTGGCGGCTTGGCTGGTGCTGGAAAGAAGACGAATCAATCTCAGCCAACAAGTTATTCCGGAAGCTCACCTCAAGCGGCTCAAGGCCATGGTGGTGGGTTTATGGATAGCGTTGGAGGAATGTTCGGCGGTCACCACCAAGGTTCTTCTGTAGGTCTTTCTACATATTCATGAATCACAAATTAACGCTCTGCAGCAAGGAAACAATTTCGGCTACTCGCAACACAACAACCAACAAGGCGGCTACAGTGGCACAGCACCTCCCGCTTCTTACCAACCCGCCGGCGTATCAAGCACATCCTATAACGCACCCGCATCCCATCATTCCGCCCCTCAATCCCCTCACATCTACCAGCAACCACCGCAATCCCAGCCTCCTTATGGTTCCCACGAAACTTCCTACGGCAGCCACCAACAACCACCACACTCCCAACCTCCCTATGGCTCCCACGAACCCTCCTACGGAAGCACCAACCCTCAACAACCCCCCTACGGATCCAGCCAACAGCCACCATACGGCTCAGCACCCTCCTCACAACCACCCTACTCACCCCCCTATGGTGGAATCCAACATCAAGACTCCTACGGCGGCGGCGCCCCTCCGCCACAGCACGGACAACCCCAATACGGCGGAGCTCCACCCCCAAACTATGCTAGCCATCCAGGATACGGAGGAGCACAGCCACAACAATCAGGGAACCTACCTCAACCTCAACATAGCCATTTTCATGGATCGCATAGTCAGGAGCATTCTGGTGGTTTGTATGGGAATCCAGGTCAGCCACCGCCTCCTGGGCAGGGTGGGTATGGTGGTGGTCCGCCGCAGTATGGGGGACAGCAGGGGGGTGGGAGGTGGTAGGTTTGTGATGTGATGGACCGGGTTTGGTTGGACTGAGGTTTGTGCAAGAGGATGAAGGAATGAAAATTTGAGGACATGACAGTTCACTCATTGCTGGGATTTGGATGCGCATGTGGCTTTGCTTAGATGGATATCCAGCATCCACCTTGCTGATGTATGATGCCTGTTCTATAGTCATAATGAGAATTTGCCCCCGCGAATTCTGGATCCATACAACTGCGAGTTACTCGTTGCATAGCTACTGCATAATATTTGCATTTCCCCCATACCAGACACTATTGTGCGATGCTAGTTAGTAGAAGATATGGAACTTGGGAGGAGCATCCTTGAAGGAAGAGATAAAGCTCAATAGGAGATAGATCATGGTGTTATTTATCTTTTGCTGTTTTGCTGGAAAAGGGAATTGTTAAATATTCTGTGCCTTGAAGAACAATTCTAG
>Ga0182030_10009562_pt1 | contig 19829 bp, 15 predicted proteins | sample 812S3MmetaG_FD_121299 | JGI IMG/M metagenome (GOLD analysis project Ga0182030, IMG submission 121299) | Permafrost microbial communities from Stordalen Mire, Sweden - 812S3M metaG (Illumina Assembly) | ecosystem: Environmental > Terrestrial > Soil > Wetlands > Permafrost | place: Sweden... | reverse complement strand
CCCGCGCGGGCTCTGCGGCGCAGGGCGAAGCAGCCCTCGACGAGCACGCGAAACGCCCCCATGCCCAGCACGAACAGGATCAAACCAATCGTCAGCAGCACCCAGTAAAGCATCAGGCGCCCGCCTTTCGCCGGGCCTTTTCGAGAGCCACGGACGCAATGAAAGCCGCGGCCTGATTGGGTCCACCGGCGAGATCTTCCAGCGTCTCCCAGCCTTTGGGCGGCATGGCGGCCATCGCTGACGCGGCCATGCGCGCCAGTTCGGCGGTGCCGGTGCGAATGCAGCGGGCAAGCGAGGGAAGCGCTTCCTGCAGCCGCAACCGGCCGGCAGTGAGCGCGGCGGCGGTACTGACGTCGGGATCCTTGTCGGTCAACTCGCGCAGAATAGCTCGCTGGTTATCCTGGGTGAGCGGCACCACGGGCGCCAGCCGCAGGGCGGCCACGCGGATCTCGCGGTCGCGGCTGTCCAGCAGTTCGCTCAACCCGGCCAGCGGCAGGGCGCGCTCCCAAGCCACCAGCATATTGAGCACCGCCAGAATGCGCACGGTATCGCCGGATTTGAGGATCGCGGGAACGGTTGAGGTGCACAATTCGGCGGCATACCGGCGGAGATCCTCAGTCAGCAGGATCCGGATGAGCAGGTTCTGCGAGGCGGCCAGCTCAAACACCTGACCAATCTCAATGAGGCTTCCGGATTGAACCAGGGCGCGCGCGGCGGGCAGCCGCACTTCGGGATCGGGATCGTTCAGGGCGCGCGTGACCAGGTCGCCCACCACACGCTGGCAGGGCTCGTAAACACAGACGAAAGCCAGACGGGCGTAAGCGGCGCGGCGCACGGCGGGTTCGCGGGAGCGAGTCTGCTCGCCCCAGTCGTGGATCAGGGCGAGTTGCAGGGCCAGGTCGCACAGGCGGTCGCGCGCGCTGCCGCTGACGGCGCCTTGAAACGACAGGACAGCGTTCCCGACATCCTCCCGGTTGGTTTTGATGAAGCCTTGAATGCGCGTGAAATCATTGCTGCCGGCGAGGTAATTCACCAGGGCATCGCGGATGTCCGGCATCGCCTTCTCGGAAGCCGCAGCCTGGCTGCGGGCGCGCGAGGCGCGGGCTGCCAGCATCAGGAACAGCACACCGAAGAAGATGGCGTAGCCGCCTAGCAAAAGAGCCGCCACCGAGAGTATGATTCCGGTCATCGCGAAAGCAGCCGTTTCAGCCGGGCCACCAGTTCCATGGGGCTGAAGGGCTTCACAACATAATCGTCGGCCCCCAAGGTGAAGCCGCGTAGCACATCACCCTCCTGCTGCCGCGCGGTGAGCAGCATCACGCGAACGGGATTCCCGTCGCGGCGAACGGCGGCCAGCACTTCGTACCCATCCATTTCGGGCATGTTGACATCCAGCACGGCCGCGTCCGGACGCTGAGTGCGGATGACCTGGAGGGCCGAAGGACCGTCCGAAGCCATGATGCATTCCATGCCGAAATTTTCCAACGCGATGCGAACCAGAGCGAGCACGGTAGGATCGTCGTCCGCGACCGCCACGCGGGCTTTGCCCGTGATAGCGGCGGAAAGCCTGGGGCGCGGAAGCGCTTCCGGACGATCCTTGGAAAGAGCCAGGCTCAGGCGTACCAGAGCTTCATCGGGCTGCCAGGGGTCCATCAGAAACTCACTGACCAGGCCTTGCACGGCGGGTTCGAGCGCCAGCAAATGATCGCGGCCGCCCATGAAAATGACGGGGACGTTGGTTGGAAGAGTGGCGGCGTTCGACCACGGCGCGCCGAGTGTGTCCGGCCGCACATGAAACACCACCAGGTCACACTCCCGAATGGCGGCCGAGGCCGGCGGCTCATTGATTTCGAAAAACACGGGAATGGCGTGAGTCCGCTCCAGGGCCACGCACATGCGAAGCGAATCGGCGGTGGGCAGGGCAACCAGAGCGATGCGTTTGCCGGTCAGGGCATGGAGGATGAGATCTGACAGGGGCACGTCACGCGCCTCGCGCGGGCTGTTGAAGGCCAAAGCGAGATTCGTGAGGGCATCACGCAGCTGATCGTTTTCAAGCGGACGTTCGAGCAGAACCGACTCCACTTCCCGCGCCTGGTGGCTGATGGCGGAGTACCCTAAGAGGCCGCCGGTTCCGATCCAATTATGAACGGCTTTGGCGGTTTCTCCGGCATCGAACTGGCCGTCCATATTGAGCAGCAACTGGCGGACGCGCTCCTGGCCTTCGGCGAGAAACTGCTGGCGCAAGATCAGCAACTCAGCGGCCGGGATGGTGGATTCGGAACCGGCCGCCGCCGCCGCCGCGGCGGGTTTGTTGCTCTCGGGCCGGCGGTCCAGGTGGGAGCGGATCCGCGCACCCAGGGAGCGCGTGTCGATAGGTTTGGTAATATAGCCGTCGCAGCCCGCCTCGACGGCGCGCTGTTCATCGCCCTTCATGGCGAAAGCGGTGAGCGCGACCACGGTGATGTCGCACGTCGCCTCGTTGCTCTTGATGCGCCGCGTGAGTTCGAGGCCATCGATACCAGGTAACTGGATGTCCGCCAGGATCAGGGCCGGCCGATAGCTGCGCAACAATTCCAGCGCTTCCTCGGCGCTGGCCGCGGTCATTACCTTGTAACCTTCATTGACCAGCAGGATGCGAGTCAACTTCAGGTTCACCGGAGTATCGTCGACTATTAGAATAGACTCGCCAGCCATGGCACTTGTATTTTAGCCTACGCAAGTTCGTTTGGAACATGGAGATCAGGTTCCATAACTATTTAGAGCACCAGCCGGCGTAAGCAGAGTAACTAAAGGTAACACCGCTGAAAAAACGCTGCCTTTGCCGGGCTGGCTGCGCACGGCCACGGAACCGCCCTGGGCTTCGACAATCCGGCGGGTGAGCGCGAGACCGAGGCCGGTTCCCTGCTCGGCATTCCGATTGTTTGGAAGTTGTTGAAATTCCTGAAACAAACGTCCCACTTCCTCGGGCGCAATGCCGATGCCGGTATCCTCCACCTCCAGGCGGAAGGTGGAGTTCTCTTCGCGCGTGACGCGAACGAAAACCTTGCCTTCCTTGGGCGTGAACTTCACGGAGTTGGAAAGGTAGTTATACAGAACCTGCTTGAACTTCGAAGGATCGATGACGGCAGTGAGTTCCGACGGAGCCTCCACGGAAAGAGCGATGGATTTTCTTTCGGCCAGCGGACGCATGACATCGCAGACCTCGCCGACCAGTATGCCGATGCGGCTGGGTTCGGGCCGGAACTCCATCTTTCCCGCTTCGACTTTGGAGAGATCGAGGATGTCGTTAATCAGTTGCAGCAGGTGGCGGGCGCTGGTGAGAATGTCACCGAGCACCTCCTTGTGTTCGTCGGAGACGAAACCGAGTTTGCCATCGTGCATCAATTCGGAAAAGCCGATGATGCCGTTGAGGGGCGTGCGCAATTCGTGGGAGACGCTGGCCAGGAAGCGGCTCTTGGCTTCCGTGGCGGAGCGCGCGGCTTCCAGGGCGCGGGCCAGTTGTTCGTTCTTGTTGCGCAACTCCAGGGCGTATTGCGCCACTTTGCGCGCGGCCACTTCAGCCAGGTTGCGCTCGGTTACATCGAGCAGCGAGCGGATCATGCCGACGATTTCGCCGTGGTTGTTGCGGACCATGTTCTCCCGCACTTCGACGGTGATTCCGGAACCATCCGCCAGGCTGTAATCGCAGAAAAACGGCGGGGATTCGGCGCCGGATGCCAATCGCTGGAGCATGGCGGCGCGGAAGGCCTCCTGTTGATCGGGAGCCACGAAATCCCAGGCGTAGCGTCCCAAAAGGCGATCCGGAGGGCATTTGAGAAGAGTGCAGACAGCCTGATTGAAGCGCTGCACGACGCCTTCGAGATCGGTCTCCTCGAAGGCGATGGGCGCGTGATCGAACAAATCGCGGTAGCGTTCCTCGCTTTCGAGCACCTCATGTTCGCGCTCGTGGAGCAGGTAGGCGGCGTCTTCCAACTGTCGCGCCAGTGCGTCGATTTCATCGGAGCCAGGCGGAAACGGTTCGAGGGGCAAACCGTGAGCCAGGCGCCGCGCGTTTTCCTCCAGCGCGCGAACGCGCCGCACCATACGGCCGGCCATCATAAGATGCAGGAACAACGCGGCCAGCGGGCCAAGCACTCCGCAGGCCATCACGGTGCGGAACAGATGCTGGCGCTTGGCATCGCGCGCCGACCGCGCGGAAGAGAAGCGCTGCCCGGCATCGCGGCTGAACATCGCGACGTTGCCTTGCACTTCTCCCAGCAGAGTCTTCTGCCGCGCTTCGAGCGGTGCGCGAGTTCGCTCGGCGGCCTGGCGGCGCTGGTCGAGAAGCTCGATTTCCTCGCCGGCCTGACGGCGGATGGCGGTCAGTTCCGGGCTGCTGCCATCGAGCGCGGCGAGATCGCTCAACGCCTGGTTGACGGATTGGCGGGCCCGCTCGAAAGCTGTCAGGAAATAATCGTGACGGAGCGCCAGGTAGCCGTCCATGGCGGCGTCGGCTTCCACCAGCGAACTGCGCAGGCTAACCAGCGCGGAGCGCGTGTCGTAGAAGCGCGACTCCATTTGATCGGCGCCGGCCAAGTCGCCTTCGGCGGTGTAGAACAGGGCAAGGGCGGCAAATAAGGCTGCCAGGGGAACCGCAATGAGCACAATGCTGCTGACGCGCAGGGATATCCTGGTCCGGCGCGCCAACCAACCCGGCGGTGTATTCGCCCGTTCCGATCGCATGGCCCGAATTCATTTTACGTTGCCTGCCGGTGCTCTGGGGCGCGCCGCTAGCTGCTTAAATCGGCTTGCGCCTGCAGGGGTAGTTGGATTTCGACTTGCAGCCCCGGGTGCGGATTGCGGGCGCGAATGCTCCCGTGATGCAATTCGATGGCGCGGCGGGCGATGGAAAGGCCCAGGCCGATGCCTCCGCTCGAACGGTCGCGATCCGTTTCCACGCGGTAAAAGGCGTCGAACAAGCGAGGCAGCGCCTCTTCCGGCACACCCGGTCCAAAATCGCGAATCTCAACGACCGCCAGGAATTCGCGGCGGCCCACGCTGATTTCGACGTCCTGGCCTTGCGGCGAATAGCGGATGGCATTGCGCAGCACATTTTCGAAAGCGCGGCGCAAGAGTTCGGGATCGCCCTGCACGGTGAGCGGCTGACTGGCGCGGCAGAGGAGCCGGCAGCCGCGCGCGGCGGCTTCAATTTCGGATTCCTGAACCAGTTGTTGCAGCAGCAGGTCGAGCCTTAGGGGATCTCGCCGCAGGGAATTCGGATCGCCTTCGGCGCGGGTGACCTGCAGGAGCTGGCTGACCAGAGCGTTCAGACGGTCGGATTCGCGCTGGATGCGGTTGAGAGCGGAATCCAGATTGTCGCCGGATCGCGCCAGTTCCACGGCGACGCCGAGGCGGGCCAGGGGCGAACGCAATTCATGCGAGATATCGAGCAGCAGACGGTGCTCGGCGGCCAGGAGGGTCTCAATGCGGTCGGCCATGCGGTCAAAGGTGCGCGCCAGTTGGCCCAGCTCATCGCGGCGCAGGGAACCGGCGCGCGCCGCCAGATCGCCGCGGCCGAAACGTTCGACGGCCTTCTGCAGATCGGCCACGGGCCGAGTAAGGTGATACGTCAACCAATAACACAAGAGTACGGCGGCGACGAGGAAGAAAAGATGCTCCGGGGTGAGGAACATGGGCCGCAGCGAGGTGCGCGGCACGATGAAGAAGAACCAGTAGCGGCCGTCGGCGGCGGCGCGCGCCAGGGTGGCGTCGCCCATCGGGAAGAAGCGGTAGAGCATGGCGCCGGGCGGCCCAACGCGCGCGCGGCGCAGCAGCGCGGAGCAATCCTGGCCGCTGAGCAGATCGCGCCCGGCATCGTCGGTGAGGATGCCCTTCGCGTCGTAAATGCGGCTGAGCGTGTCAAGAAAAGCGGACAATTCCGAGCGGCCGCCGGTTTCCCATGCGGTGCGCGCCTCTTCCAACTGGAAGCGGACCAGGCGCGAAGCGGGCGAGCTCTGGTCGGTGTCGTTGGGGTTCATACTGAGGGCGGAAATGAGCGCGGAGCCCACCAGCGTTATGGCCAGGCTGCACCAGAACCATAACAGAATTTTGGCAAACAGGGAGTTCATTCGCCGGCAGCGTCCTGTGGCGTGCGGCAGAACTGATAGCCCACGCCGCGAATGGTCTTGATCAGAGTCTCACCGCGCTCGAGCTTCTTACGGAGGTGGGAGACGTGCATGTCGATGGAGCGGTCGTAGGGCGTCGCCTTGCGATTGTAGAAGTTCTCCATCAACTCATCTCGCGACACTACCCGGCCGGCGGCGCGCATCAGCACTTCCAGGACGTCGAATTCAAACGTAGTGAGCTCCACCGGCTGGCCGCCGGAGTGGACCTGGCGCGTGCCAGTGTCGAGCGAGACGCCGTTGATTTCGAGCTGCCCGGAAACGGCGGGGCGCGGTTCGTAACGGCGCAGGATAGCGCGGAGGCGCGCGACCAGTTCGCGGGGGTTAAACGGCTTGGGCAGGTAGTCGTCCGCGCCGAGTTCCAGACCGACGATGCGGTCGACGTCTTCGCCGCGGGCCGTCAACATCATCACGGGGACTTTACTCTTGGGCCGCAGCCGGCGCAGGATTTCGAAACCGTCCATGCCGGGCAGCATGACGTCCAGCAAGACAAGGTCAATGCCGGGTTGGAGCGCGCGCTCCAAGCCGCCTGGCCCGTCGTGCGCGCATTCCACTGTGAAGCCCTCGCGCGCGAGGAATTCGCTGAGCAGCGAGCACAACTCCGCGTCGTCATCCACTAGTAAGATATGCACGGCTAAAATTTACCATGGCCCGGCGTTAGACTCCGGCGGGATTTGTAAGATTTCGTAAAGCGGGAACCCGCGCAACAGATCGGGCGCAACATCAGGCCGCGGTCTGGTGTTTATTTCGATAGGACGGAAAAACACCATGAAACGGATTTCGATCGGCATAGCGGCAATTGGCGCACTGGTAGCCGGACTGGCTATCGCACAGACGGCGGCTCCGCAAGCGGGAGTGGGTAAAGACAAGGGCGAGCGAGGTCTGTTGCGCCAGAAGATGCTCAAGGAACTGAACCTGACCGTGGCACAGAAACAGGCGGCCAAGGGCATCCTCCAGGCGGCCCGCAAGACCGTGCAGCCTCCAGCGCAGCAATTGAAGCAGGACCGCGCGGCACTGGCAGCGGCCATTCAGAGCGGCGACGACAATAGAATCCAGCAACTTTCGACGGAGATGGGCGGGCTGCGCGGCACGGTGCTGGCGGCGCGGTCGCAGGCAATGTCGAAATTCTACGCGTTGTTGACGCCGGAACAGAAGACCAAGGCCGAGGAGTTGCGGAAGGCGCAGCCGGCGCGTGGCAATGCGAACGGGGAGTAGCCGCGGCGCAGGCAAGGCCAGGGGTCCGGCTTGAGCGCCGGCTTATGCGGTGGTCAGCCTCAGCCGGCGCTCCTGGTGGTATTGCGTCAGAGTCCGGTTGGCCGAATAGATCGTGTCGATCTCCGCGGCGATCCTCTCCAGATCGCTGCCGCGCAGCACAATGTACAGCTCATCCTCCCCGATATCCGTATAGACCCGGTTGCCGATGCATCCCGAACTCATCACGGCGCCGCCGGCCAGCGCGGCTGGAATGGCCATGCAGGTGGGACGGCCCAGCAGTGGCAAACTGGACATGGCGCCGGCGCGTGTGGCGGCTTCGGCCAGCATCATCACGCGTGCGGGCTTGCCTGCCGCCAGCACCACCGTGGGTTCTAACGGTGCGTCGCCCAGCGGTGAGTAGACAATTACCTGCGCCGGCTCCTGCATGTGAAACACGCCGGGCACCTCTTCCATCCGGATGTATCCAATGTCCCCCATCAGCGTGAGAACCTGCTGCAGTTCGGGCATGCGCTCCTCAGTCAGCGCGTTGTGGGTATAGCCACCGATCGGGCAATTGAAGTGATTCGACGCTACCGTATAAAACGTGCGGCCGTCCGCCGCGATGGGCCAGAAACTGCAAGACGAAGGCTCCGATCCCTCAAAGCGCGCCACTCCCCCCGGGACGGCGTTCGTGAAAGAAATAGCAACGGGGCGCCGCGGTGCGCCCAGGATGCTCTGAATTTTCTCTTCAAGTGCGCGATAGTTAGACATGATGTCATTATGAGGGAATGGCGTTGATAGCGGGAACTGAGATTTCCAGTATCGCGCCGACCCGCAGGGCGTTTTTCCGCGCCGTGGGTGTTGCGGCAGTCGCCGCTGGAATCGCCCGGCGCCGCGCCGGCCTGGTTACCGCGCGCGCCCTGGTCCGCGGCGGCGCTCTGGGCCGCATCGTCTTTTGCCGGGCCTGCCAGGAGGAAGACCACGATGCTCTGGCCGCATTGCAGTTCCTGTTGGACGCCTCGCGGCCGCTGTCGGTCACCGAACATGGCGCCGGCCGCGCCACGCTGAGATTTCCCGGCTTCGTTGCCTCACTGGAGCGGTCCCCTGGCCCAGGCGGATCTGGCATAGTGATTTGTGGCAGCCGCGCCACCCTCACCGTCCGGCGGGAGGGCTGGCACCTGAGCGGCGAGGAGGCGTAAATGGATATCGAATGGGTTCGCAGCTATTGCATGAAGCTGCCGCACGCCACGGAAACCGTGCAATGGGGCGCCGACCTGGTTTTCAAGATCGGCGGCAAGATGTTTGCCGTAGCGGCGCTGGAGCCAGGCCCGGTCTCGATGTCGTTCAAATGTTCACCTGAAGATTTCGCGGAGTTGACGGAGCGTCCGGGCGTGATTCCGGCCCCTTATCTGGCCCGCGCACAGTGGGTGGCGTTAGAGACTCAAGATGCGCTGCCGGCAACGGAGATCAAGAAACTGCTGAAGAAATCCTACACGCTGGTGTTAGCCAAACTCCCCAAGAAAATCCAAACCGAACTCGGCTGATTTCTCTCTTTCTCTCTTGTCTTCTCCGCGCCTTCGCGCCTCCGCGTTAAGAACCTAACCTTCGCCCAAGCCTACCCGCCCACGTGCAGTTCTTCCACGAAGAACAGCCCGTCATAGCGCTTGCGCATCTGCGCCGGCTGCAGGCTGGCATCGGCATCCTGCTCGATCCAGTAGGCCCCCAGATCGTGAAACAAGTGTGCCTCCGTGAGCCAGCGGCCCAACACGCCGGAGGCCGGCAATGTCGCCATGTCCAGGAAGAAGGCCGGCATTCCAGCGCCGCTCAATACGGCGTCTCCGGAGCCTTCCGGAGACGGCGGCACGGTCCATGTGCCGAGCCCCTTCGAATCGCCGTCGTTCATTCCCACTGCCCGCACGTCGCCCTTGTGGAAGGCAAAGCCCGCTGCATAGAAATTCCGTCCGTACCGTTCGCGCATCCACTGCCCCATGCCCTTGTCGGCCAGTTCGTCGTTCATGCGGACGTGTGCGTTGTCGGTCCACAGGATCACCTTGTCCCTGGGGTAGGTGGTGTCGATCAAGTCGGACACCCGGTTCGACATTTCCTGCGGGGTCGAGGACTCCACCGTGGCGAACTTTACCTTCGGTGCGTTGGCGCTCAACCAGGCTGCGACTCCAGCGGTTTCCCCGTCATTCGTCGCGAGCAGTACCGTGAATCCCTTTTGCTTGACCAGGTATTCCACCAGCTTCTGCTTCAGGTTGCCGAACTCTTGAGTGCCCCGCGCGGCTTGCCCTAACGCCACGATCCTGGCTTCTCCGACGGACGCGCCGAAGGCCGACAGATCGCCCCACTCCCCGCCGGCCGGCGCGTTCCGCAGGGGTGCGGCCTTGGCTCTGATCTGGGCCTCAATTTCATGCGCCACGGCCGCACTGCTCGGCGGCAGAATCCAGTAATACGAGAGCTCGATCGATTCCTTCCACCGCCACGCGTCTTCTATCTGGTTCCATGTGTCGCGGTGCAGCGTCACCACGCGGCGCTTTCCGCCGGGCGTGGGATCGGCCGCCTCGCGCTCCACCGTCACCACCGCCTGGTCGGCTTCCAGGCGAGCGGCCAGCACCTTGGTCTTGGCGGTCAGTTTGGCGCCCTTCGCCATCTCGCCCTGAATCGCGGGCAGCAGCGGTTCGCGAATCGTGCCCGCGCCCATTTGCGCGTCCGGCAGCACCACTTTGGCTATCTCGTCCTTATCGCCGCGCATGAAGGCCGCATCCAGCCGCGAGTACTCCTTGGTAATGGCCTCGCGCGCCGCCGTAATCTGCGCCGGCGTAGTGACATCTTCCACGAATTCCACGCCGCTGACCGACGCCCGGCCCCGGCCATATACCGCTACGCCGATCCGGATGGTCTCGGCGTCAGCGTCCACCAGGCCGCGAATCTCGTAGCGCTTCCAGTCCGACGACTTGATGGGCCGGCCTTCCATGAAGTCCATAAAGCCGGTTTCCTGTTCCGGACGGTTCACCCGCAGCAGCATGTGCGCCTTGTCGGAGAGCGCGCCGGCTTCCAGTTTGATCCACGCGGACAGCTTCACGTGTTTGCCGCGGAAAGGCGCGGCGTCGAAATCCTGCAACAGGTTGCCCAGGTCGGTGGCGGATGCCGTGGGCGGCCCCGCCAGCACGGCGCATGCCTTTTCCCCACGGCAGTTGGCCTGCCGTTCCACCCGGTATTCCGCCTGTCCCATCGCGTCCAGCACGAACCAGCCGGGCGGAGGACTCATGGCGTCGCCCTGTTCAAAGTGCAGGTTGGTTTGGGCAAGCAGCGCCCACGGCAGCAGCAGGCCGGCCAGGATCGCGAGGTTGCTTACCGTTCGAAACGCAGACATGCCCGCCCCAAGAAAATTTCGTCTCCCGGCCTCAGCCGTTCGCCGCGCCGGTTTCCGGCCGGAACCTCCAGGGTTCGCCCGTCGCGCAGCACACGCGTGCCGAATTCGCTTCCATCGTCGCAGATGCGGTATTCGCCCGCATCCAGGCGGACGTGCGCGTGCCGCCGCGACACGGTGGCATTGGCTTCGTCGCCGCCTTCTTCGAAGACCACATCGTTGCGCCGCACCACGCGATGCTCCGTATCGGTCAACTCCGCCATACGGCCCAGATTGATGCAGGCTTTCTCCAGCGGATACTGCTCCTCCGCGGTTTTCCCCTTCAACACAACTAACCGGCCGGCGCCGCGCGGGGCCTGCAGGGCGGCGCCCGCCGGCGCTCGGGACGATTCCACGGAATAGTCGATGCTGAAGTTTTTCTCCCCGGCCTCCGCCGTTTTGACTTCCACGCCGAAGCCCGCCGGCACTTCGCATTCCGCGCTTTCCAGCGCCTCATGCACATCGCTCTCGAGGCGCCCGGCCTGGCCGAAAGCCGTCTGGTACACGGCCCGGCGGTCTGCATCGGCGGAGACCAGCGTCACGGCCACGTGCGCATATGGAAATACGCGCTTGCCGCGCGCCACCGTCTGGATATGGCTTTCGATGGATTCCAGAATGGCGCGATGCACCAGCAGAAGTTCGTCGGAATCGGCCGGGCCGAACATCCGCTCGGTCCATTTCCGGAAGCCCCGCTCGATGCTCTCTTCGATTTTCGAAAACAGACTCATAGGCCTTTACCGCACCAGCCCCAACTTGAACGCGGCGTTCACAATCTCCGCCGCCGCCGGGGCCGCATTGGTTCCTCCATAGACTCCATTCTCCACCAGGACGGCGAAAGCGATTTTCCGTGTGCCGTCGCCGGCCGATTTCCCGTACGGCGCGAAGCCGATGAACCAGGCGTGCGAGGCTCCGGTGGCCAGTTCCGCCGTGCCGGTCTTGCCCGCCACCGCGACAGCCGCGGCGGCCCGTTTGCCCGTTCCGGCGGTCACCACTTCCCGCATGAATTGCCCCAGCAGCGTAGCCGCATCCGCCGTCAGCACTTCCTTGGGCTCGTTGGTGCGTGTGTTGTTTTCGTCCGTGATCCAGCGGCCCTGCGGCATGGCGCCGCCGTTTGCCACGGTGGCCGCTACCCGCGCCATCTGGAACGGCGACGCCACCACCTGCCCTTGCCCGTAGGCCGATTGCGGCAGCGACTTCTTCAATTGCTCGGCGCGGTTGGGGAAGGCCGTCGAAATTCCCAATGCGCTGGCGGTGGTCCACAGCGCATCGGCGCCCACGTCGTAGGCGCCCAATTGCGCGAAGTACGCATTGCAGGAAACCACCAGCCCGCGCTCCATATCAAGCGCGCCGTGCGGTTCCTTGTCCTGGATGTCGTCGCGGATCGGCCGGTTGCTTCCCTTCAGGTAATTGCCCACGCGGCCGTCCGGCAAGCGGATGCACTCATACGTGCGATGCGACAGTTGCATGTCTTTGCGAAGCGCCGCCATCGCCGTGACCACTTTGAATGTGGATCCCGGCGGATAGAGTCCGTAGCGCGCGCGGTCCAGCCACGGGTTGGTTTCCTGGCCGGCCTGCGGCACTCCGCTCAGCACGGGCTGCGGGAAGCTCACCGCCGCCAGCAGATCGCCGTTCGCCGGATCCAGCACCACCGCCGCGCCCTTATCCTTGCCGGCCTGCCTGAGCTGATTTTCCAGAATAGCCGAGACTCTTACTTCCAGGCGCGCGTCAATCGACAGGGCCACGTCGCGCTTCCGGTCGAGCACCTTGCGCACTTCCGGATTTTGCGGATCGTAGCGATGGCGCAGCAGCGGCACCAACTCGCGATAATCGTAGCGCAGCACCTTATCCAGCTTGCCCGTTTTGGGATTTTTCACTTCCACCAGCGTGGGCCGGTCGTCGTAGCCGCGCAGCCGCCGCGCCTCATCGCGCTCCACGAAAGACGTGTTGGTGGCGCCCCAACGTTCGCGGGTCCGCAGATCGCCCAACAGGTCGAACATCATGCCGCCAAAAGGATAGTGGCGGCTTTCCGTGCGCGTGCAAGCCTGGTCGATGTTGATCCCGAGGGCTGCGTAATCGGCGCGATGCTTTTCCAGCAGGTCCCAATCGCTGGTGGCGAGCGGCAGGCCGTTGCGATCGTAAATGGCGCCCTTGGGAATTTCGCGCATCACTTCCTGCAGACGCGGATTGTACTGATAGCGCCGCGCGCCATCGGCCTGGGTGACCAGGGTTCCTTCGCCCATAATGGCGTCACTGTGCAGCACCTGCACGTAGACGGCTTTGGCCACCACCACCAGCGCCGCCACGGCAAAGACGACGCCAAACAACGGGACAGGTTTGGCAGCTGGGCGTGGTTCTTCCTGGGAGCGCGACGAAACCGCCGCCACCATGCCGATCACCACGAAGTTGGCCAGCATGGCCGTGCGGCCATAACTCAGGAACGGCGTCACCACTCCGGAAAGCGGCACCACTCCCAGCGAGCCGCCGGCAATCAGGAGAATTTGCAACGCCGTCGCGGCCGCCAGTCCCACCGCCAGAAAGCATTCATAATCGGTGCGTGCGCGGACCGCCGCGCGCAGCGTGCGCCACACCAGCACTCCATAGAGCGCGAAGACCGCGGCCACTCCGAGGAAGCCCCACTCTTCGCCCAGCGCCGCCAGAATCAAATCGGTATGCGCCGCGGGCACGACCTGCGGATCGCCCAGACCTGTTCCCATTCCCACCGCTCCACCCGTGGCGTAGGCCCACAAAGAGTGCGCCAGTTGGTCGCCGCCGTGCACCAGGTTGCCCCACGGAGAAAGCCACATGCGCACGCGCTCGCCCACTGTATGGGGCACACCCAGCCAGTAACCCGCCACGAATCCGCCCACCACCAGCGCCAGGCCCGCCAGCGGCGCCAGGGCGCTTTGCCGCGCCATTCCATACAGCACCAGAAAGAGGCAGGCGAACACCAATGCCGGCCCCATGTCCCGCTGCAGAAAGAAAAAGACCAGCGAGAGCGCCACGGATATGGCCATCGGCAGAATATATTCCAGCGGAGGAATGTCCAGGTATTTGGTGAGCGGCGCGAGTTTCGGCCGCGTCTCGCGCGCGTGCCGCAACACGTCCCAGCGCTCGGCGAAGTAGCCGGCCAGAAACAGTACCAGCAGCAGACGGATGATCTCCACCGGCTGGAAACCCAGCAGGTTGACTTTGGCATCGCTCACGCCGGGCCCGGAGCCGAAAAGGATCAGCATGGCGGAAAGCGCAAAGCTGGCCAGCAGCGGCACGAACGTCAGTTTTCCCAGCAGCCGTTCATAATTCAAGCCGCTGGCCATGGCCAGCAGCCAGCATCCGCCGGCTACGCCCTGAGCGAAATCGGCGAACAGCAGGGTATCACGCACCGGGTCGCGCAGGGCAATCATCAGGATCAGTCCCGCGCCCGAGAGCAGCATGGTGGCTGGCAGCAGCCACTGGTCGCCAGAGAATCCGCGCAGCGTCCACCACACATGAACCAGCAGGAAAGCCAGATAGAAGATTCCTGCCCAGCGATAAAAAGAGCTCTCAAAAACTTCCGGCCGGCGGACCACAAACACGGGCTTCAACAGCCGGAACTGATCGGTGGTCAGGAGTCCGCGAATGCGCGCCAGCGCGCCCACGTTCGCGAGGGCGCCCGAAGCATAGTAGATTTGCCGCGCGGCTTCGGCGCGCGCCTGCGCGTCGGGAATGATGCCGAGAGCCGGAAGCAAATCTTCGCGCGCGTTCAGTTGATTGAGGTTGAGCAGCCGCTTTTCGGCGAGCCCCTGCGCGGCTTCGGCAAGTCCAGCGGCTTTGGCCTGGTAGACCAGGTGTAAGCCCCACGCGAGCAGCGCACCCGCCAGCACCAAGGCCGCAAGCTCGCGGCTTCGCCAGCGGATGCCGGTACGTTTGGATTGCGGCCGGGCGGCCGCCGTGCTGCGCGTTACCGCCATGGGGTGAGTTTCCAGCTTTCTTGCGGGCGGCGCGCCGCCTGAAAGGCGGCGGCAGGCAGGATTGCCTGCCCCACAACGCGGCGGGCGCCTGATTCGTCAGGCGGCGTGCTTTCCGAAGATGACAGACGACAAAAAACGATCGTCTGCCCCAGCTCGAACGCGGTGCTCAAAGCGGTGTTAATGGGAGATTCCTCCCGGCGCCGTGCCTTTGCGCTCTGTTTTCTTGTCGCGCAGCGCGTCGATCAGGCCGATGAAGGCGGAGGCCACCCGGCCGTGCTCGGGCGCGGCGGCGGCCTGCGCTTCCTTGTCGATTTCCTGCAGCCGGGTGTTGGCGCTTTCCAGGCTGCTCTCTACCTGTGTCACGCGCGTGACGGCATTCCCATACGTCGCGCTTTGCTGGTAGAGATCCAGAGAGCGTTTGTAATCATCGGCGGCGCGCTGTACCTGGTCTTTCTCCTGGGGCAGGCCGCGCACCGTGCGCGAATCCCAAAAGAGCCGGTCGGCGCGCTCGCGGTATCCATCGGCCAGTTGCGATTTCTCGCGATTCCCGAGCTTGTATCCATGATTCTCAGCCTGCTGGAAAGCCTGCGCCGCACGGTCGATATCCTTGAGCCCATACACATAGACGCGCGCGAGGCCAAGCGCCGGATCCGGCGATTGCGGCATGAACTGCTGCGCTTCGGCAAATTTTTCCACGGCATCATTCAACTCGGCAGCGCTCTTGTGGCTGGTCCCGTTGATGCGCGCCAACTGGCCTTCGGTCAGGCGCAATTTGCCATGCACCATTTTGTCGCTCGGATCGGCCGAAAGAGCGTGCTGCAGCATGTTGTGCGCGCGCTGCCAGTCGGCTTCATACACAGGCTGGTTTTCGTTGGTGCGGTAGGTATCGATCACGTGGTCGGCAGCCGCCACAAACTTCTGCTTCACCTCAAGGCGCGGCCCGCGCAGGAAAAGCGATGACGAATGGCCCTCGGAAAGCTCCGCCCAGCGGTCCCAGATCTGGTTCGGGTCGGTGATCTGCTCGGCCGCCACGTCGTGTTCCAATTCCTTGCCGCGCTGGTATAGGCGGTAGTCCGACACAGCCTCCCACGCGGCGCTCACCACCGCCATGAACACAACGGCGGCCAGGGTTCGCATGCCCCAATAAAACATTTCGCCATGCTCGACCGGCTTGGACGCGGGCGCGGTCTCGGGCGCGGCAAGTGCCGGCGCGGATTTGCGCGTGGGCGAGTCATCGGTATCATCGACGGCGGCGGCTTCGCCTTCGCCGGTGCGGCGCGTCCCATCGCGGTCCGGACGAAACGTCCGCCGTGTGGCATCCAAATCCTCGGCCGCCGCCTTCACCGGTTCACCCTTGCGAAACGCCTGCAGATCTTCCTCAAATGCGTGAGCCGTCTGATAGCGCAGGTCCGGATCCGACGCCAGCGCCTTCATCAGAATGCGCCGCACGGCTTCGGGACACGGATCGGGAGCCGGCGGCGGCGGAATGCGGGAACGGATCATGCGCTCCAGCCGCTCGGTGGAATCGGCCTGATAGGGCTGCATGCCGGTGGCCATCTCATAGAGCATGACGCCCAGCGACCAGAGGTCCGACCCCGCGTTGACGGCGCCGGTTTCGAGGCGCTCGGGCGATGCGTAGGGAACGCTGCCAAATTCATTGCGCGTCAGTTTGCGCGAAAGCGAAAGCGCCTTGGCGATGCCGAAATCCAGCACGCGGACTTCACCGCGCGCATCGATGCGGATGTTTTTCGGCTTGATATCGCCATGCACCATGCCGCGGATCTCGCGGCCGTCGATGGTGGCTTCCAGTTGGTGCGCGTTCTCGAGCGTGCGCGCCACGGCGGCGGCGACATCGGCGGCGAATTCCATATGCAGCGGGCCGCGGCGCATCAACTCCGCCAGGTCCTGCCCGTCGACGTACTCCATCGCCACGAAGAAGAAGCCGTCCACGTCGCCGGCGTTATAGACGCGCACCACGCGGGGATCCACCGACGCCAGGCGCTCCTGCAGCACCGCACCGCGCATTTCGGCCGCAATGGCATCTTTCGTGTCGGCGTCTTCACTATGTTCGATCAGCTTCAGCGCAACGGTCTGGCCGGATTCGGTATCCTGCGCCAGGTACACGTCCGCCATGCCGCCGCGGCCGAGTTTCTGGCGGATCTCATACTTGCCGAGTTTGCGCGACGCGGGAGCGATCATAGTTCTTTTTTCCGTGGCGCAGCCGCCGTGCCTTTGCGGGGCACGGGCGGCGGATTCAGCAGACGGTTGTGTTCCTTCACCGTCTGCAACATGTCGGCGGGGACGTCGGCCAGGTTCTTATCGAAGGTATTGCCAATCATCGCCGGGCGCGCGCCGTCTAGCGCCCGCAGGCCGGCAGCCTTGTTGTTGCGGATATCGTTCTGCGCGATCCAGGGCGTGCCTGCACCTTTGACGACGACGCCATCGGCGCAATCGTGAATGGAATTGCCCAGCAGGATGGCGTATGGCGAATCGCGCAACTCGACGCCAACGGCCCAGCCCGCGACTTCCATGTCGGAGACTTCGACTGCCGAATTTGTAATGACGATTCCCCGCGCTGGCTGGGCGTTGTCCTGCCGTTCTTCCAGAATCTGGAAGCCCGAGATGCGCGCGTTGTTGAGGTTAACGGCCTCGACGACAGGCGCGTCGCTCATTCGGACTCCCATCAACAAAGCTTCCCGAGGCGTGTGGCTGCGGAGCGTGACGCCGTCCGCCAGGCGGATGTTTTCGTGATACTCGCCGGGCAGTACATCGACCGTGTCGCCCGGGCGCGCTGCGGCAAGGGCCGCCGCGATGGTGGAAAATTTCAGAGTTGGCCCCACTGCGAGAATCTGTCCGGTGGGCATGGGCGGCGGCGGGTTCAACCGCGGCCGCACCGACAGCCAGTAGTAAGCCGACGAACAAACAATATAGACCGCGAACGCCAGGGCAATGTAGCGCGCCGAACTGCTTTGCCCGCGCGGCGCAGGGCCTGCAGCCGGCGCCGGCGCCGTGAATTGTTCGCCTTCCACCACCACAACTGTGACGTTGTCCTTGCCGCCGGCTTCATTGGCCGCGGCGATCAACTCTCGAACGGCGGCTTGCGGATCGCCGGCATTGCGTTCCACCGCCTGCTCGATTTTCTGCGACGCCACCTGGTCGCTCAAACCGTCGCTGCAGAGCAGCAGCGCGCTGTCGGGGCTGAACGGCACGCGCTGCAGTTCGATGAAATCCGCGTCGCCGGGCGCGTGCTGTTCGGAGCCGACGTCGCGATAGACCTCGTTGCGGCGCGGATGGCGCATCGCCTCGGCTTCACTCAATTCGCCGCTGTCTTCGCGCTCGCCGATGGGCGAATGGTCGTGGGTGATTTTCTGAATGCGGCCGCCGCGGATCTGGTAAGCGCGCGAATCGCCCACGTGGCCCACCACGGCCGAGCCGTTTTCGAGGACCGCCACCGTGAGCACGCAGGCCATGCCTTGCCATTCGGGATTGCGGTGCGAGGCTTCGAGAATTTCATTGTTGGCCATGGTGATGGCCTCGCGGATGCGCTGCTCCACCGTGCCGATCTGCCGTTCCAGGCGGGCGCGCACGCGGTCCACTGCAATCTCCGCCGCTTTTTCCCCGGCGGCCTGGCCGCCAATGCCGTCCACCACCAGAAAGAAGCCGCGCTCCGCGTCCACGTGGAGGGCGTCTTCATTATTGTGGCGGACGCGACCGGCGTCGCTTGCTCCGGCGAACCTGATGCGCGGCTTATCCATGCTGGGTGCTTCGGAAATCCAGGAACAATACGCCCGCCAGGCCGATGCGCGCCTGCGCCGGCACGGGGGCTTCCACATTGCGGTCGCGCCTAGCGCCATCGGTGAAATCAATGCTGGAAGGCGCGGCCTGGCCGTCGATGGTGGTGCCCAGGCGGCTGAGGTCCTTCAGGAAGAAGTTGCCGCTGGCGGCGTCGCGGCGCAAACGAAAATGCTCCCGCGAAACGTCGGGCAGCGTGTCCAGTTTGATGTCGGTCCAATAATCGCGGCCGCCACGGCCGACCACGATTTCTTCCTTGGTCATACGAAACGTCTTGCGGCCGGTGCTGTCGGCGTAGTCGATGATGGCGAAGGCGCCATCGTCAGGCGCGGGTCTGTCCGGCGGCGCAGCGGCAGCTCCGGCGGTTGGATCCGCGGGCGGCGGCGGCGCCACTGGCGTGTTGGTGAACTGTGTGGCGCCCAGTTTCCGCGTGGCGATGCGGCGCGTCATGGAGCCGGCGCCGAGGTCGGCCTTCACGGGCAGGGCCAGCTCGGAATAGATCAGGATGTCGCCCGCGGCCACTTCGTCGTCGGTATTTTCCAGGATGCGGATTTGCCAGCCGCCATCCGGCACGGCGATTTTGGGCGCGGAGCGGCGGGCCAGCTTGAGGCGCTCCACGATGGTCGGCCCGTTCATGGTCTCCACTTCGGCATCGAGAGCGCGGCGGGCTTCTTCCAGGATGCGCGGGACGATGGCGCGGAGCCGCTCCATATCATCGGGATGCAGGTAGACGTGATACACGGCGGGCGGCAGAACGGAATAATGCAGCGGCTCGAGCCCTTCCTTCATATTCCGCACGATTTCGAGGATGACATCGCGGGCGGTGGCGGAAGTGGGAGCAGCAGGGCGGTCCATTGGGGATCTCCTACAATCTTAACAACGCACGCGGGGGAATTTGGTTCACAAGAATATTAGGGGGATGCAAGACGGGAGAAACAACGACAGAAAAAAAGGGACTGGTGGCGTGAGATTGGGAGGAATAAGGGGATGGCGTTGCTGGCGGCCGGGGCTCCCGGACTTGTCGCCGAGGCGTCTCCGGATCTTTTCGGACCCTTACGGGCGGCCGCCAATGATTCGAACCGCATCTTCAGAGTTGACGACGCTGGATGGCGCCGCGCTCCCCGATTCGATGTTTGATTCTCTGAAAACCGTACTTCGTCAGGGCTTGCGCCGGTACGTTTCGGGGTTGTGAAACCGCGATTCCACGTTTCTTCCGTCGACCCCCCTCGGGTAACAGCCCCGAAGATTGCCGCAAGGTTTCAAAACTTCCGGAAGGTTCAGCACCACCGTAGTGGCAACGCCTGCTGGCCAGCAGTTGGGATT
>Ga0182030_10009561_pt1 | contig 19830 bp, 16 predicted proteins | sample 812S3MmetaG_FD_121299 | JGI IMG/M metagenome (GOLD analysis project Ga0182030, IMG submission 121299) | Permafrost microbial communities from Stordalen Mire, Sweden - 812S3M metaG (Illumina Assembly) | ecosystem: Environmental > Terrestrial > Soil > Wetlands > Permafrost | place: Sweden... | reverse complement strand
GGGGGTGGAAGGCGAGCAATCGCTGGAGCTGACCGGTACTAATAGCCCGGACACTTTTAAGACATACGCAAATACCTCGAAATAGACCGGTACATGAAAGTTCTTCTCTGTGCAGCTTTCCGCGTCGATCGTCTTGAGCTCCGGCTCGACGTCTACGCGGGATCAGATTTCTGGCGGCCATAGCGTTGGGGTTCCACCCGTTCCCATCCCGAACACGGCAGTTAAGCCCAACAGCGTCGATGGTAGTCGGACCGCAGGGTCCCTCGAGAGTAGAACGTCGCCAGATTACTAACCGAATGAAGGCCGCCGATCAGCAGTGATCGAGCGGCCTCTTCGTATTTTTGCCGGCGGAGAAAGCTTAAAGGGAGAGTTTGTAGGCCATTTGCGGGCACAGGTGCGGCTCGACGAGATCGATCAGCCGACCACGACTGCCGGCAGCGATTCGAAGCCTGAACCCCTCCTTGTCGCGATTTACGCGGGCTTCAAGACCGAACTTTTCCCATAGGAGAGTCGTCAGCGTGAGGTTTTCTTCATGCGAGAATGATTGCGTGTTCAGGCGCACAGCGCGGCCGTCTGCGCTCCCGTCGTCCATGAGCCAAATTGCTAGACCGAGACCGGTCAACCGTTCGCGTAGCAGCTCGACTGGAACGATCTTTTCATTTGACCGGTAAAATTGTTCTCGGTACGTCGAGAACTCCGGATGCGTAACCGTTCGAAAGTAGTACGCTTTGCCACTTCGGCGCGGTGGCGACTGCACGTATGCCTCGAGAAACCGGTATTTGTGCTCGACGTACCATTGTTGTGAAAGGCCGTGATGGACCCTGAAGCACCAACCCGCAGTCGTCCTCAGCAGGGTGCCGTCACCAAGCAAAGATCCCGCCACGAACTCGTGTTGAAGTTGATCCAGTGGCCGTTGCCTTGCGCGCCGCGCAAAATGCGTATCCATCCTACGCCATTGTACTCGCCAAGGATTTCCGGGATATGAGGAAATTGTTGGCGCCCGATTTACCGCGCTTCCCGCGCAACGGAAGAGCGCGGGCAGCTAGCGAAGCCGCGCGGCATGCGCGCCGTCGTCACCGCCCTCTCGTTCGTGGTCTTGATGGCTGCGCTACCGGTAAACTTTGCGGTTGCACAGTCGCCCTCGCGTCTGTCTGCAAGCTCCCCGGCCGCGCTTGAGTTGAGTTGCAGCGGATCGACGCGTTCTGGACCTCGGGGCCGCAGCAAGACTGGTTTGCGACGAGTTTTTTGCAAGCGGTTCCGTTTGCGATGATCGTGCCGATTGCCAAACGGGTTACGGACGGCCTCGGTGCCTATCGGCGAACAACGGGCTCGAGCGGCACGTATATTTCGGAGTTCGAGAAGGGCACGGTCGAGGTTCGAATTCACATCGATGCCGACGGCAAGATCGATGGTTTGCGTCTCTTGCCGCCGGTGCTGACATCGGGCGGTATCGAAGCTGCGGCAAAACTGCTCGGCGCTTTGCCGGGCATCGTGACCTACGTTCTGATCGAGAATCGCAAAGAGCGGGCGGCGCAAAACGCGGACGTGCCGCTGGCCGTCGGCTCGGCATTCAAGCTGGCCGTCTTGGCCGCACTGCGGGATCAAATCGCAGCGGGGCGCCGGCAATGGAGCGACGTCGTTCCGTTGCAAGAACGTTGGAAGTCATCGCCATCGGGCGTGCTGCAGACGTGGCCGGCCGGGACGCCGATTACGGTCGGGACGTATGCGGCGCAGATGATTTCCATCAGCGACAACACGGCTGCGGATGCGCTCGCTTCGGTGGTTGGCTCGCCGGCAATCGCGCCTTATGCGAGTCGCAACACCCCGTTTCTCACGACGCGCGCCCTCTTCGCGCTGCGCACCCATCCCGATCTGCTGGCGAAGTGGAAGGCCGGCAGTCGCTCCGTTCGTTCGCGCATGCTGGACCAATTGGCGCGGCTTCCGCTGCCCGGCGCGAACGAGATCACGGACGACATTGGCGATCTGAGCGTCGAGTGGCTCTTTACGCCGCGTGAACTGTGTGGGCTCATGGATAAGGTGGCGGATCTCCCGCTGATGTCGATAAGCCCCGGCGTCGCCGATCCGACGAAGTTCGCACACATCGCGTACAAGGGCGGTTCGGAGCCGGGCGTGCTCGCGTTTGTCACCGCGGTCGTGACGAAATCTGGAACTCACGCGTGCTTGGCGCTGACCGTCAATAACGCGAAGCAAGCCATCGATGAGACCTCCGCGAGCGCATCCTATGGCGCCATGCTCAACGCGATCTCGCACTGATTTGAGGGTGGTATCCGCGCACGCTTACCATTCCGGTTGGGACGAACCTAACGGCGAGGGTGCGAGTTCCCAGCGCATCGGCGTGCCGTCGATCGTGAGCGGTGCGCGAAGGCGGCGGGCGGCTCCCCATTCCGTGCCTTCGGCCTCATCGCTGAGATCGGCCGGCCCTTCGGTTGCGAGTTCTTCGTCGGTCTGAGCGGCCGGCATGCCGATGAGGGAGTGCGCGACCCGCGCGAGCGACGTTCGTGCGGTTGTCGCAGCACCGTCTTCCAGGCGTGTCGTGATTCCACGGATGACGGCCGCCGCGAGAAGATAGCCGGTGGCTTGGTCGAGGGCTTGTACCGGTAGCGGAAATGGTCGCGCCTTTTCGAACCGGCGCATGCCCGCATCGGCGATGCCGCAACTCATTTGCACGAGGCTGTCGAAGCCGCGCCGGCCGTGCCAGGGGCCGTCGAAGCCGTAGGCGTCGAGCGACACGTCGATCAGTTGCGGGCGGATGCTGCGCCGGCGTTCGTAGTCGAGCCCCAGGCTCTCGAGCGCACCGGGGCGATAACCGTGCACGAGAACGTCCGCTTCGGCGAGGAGCTTCTCGAACGTGGCGATGCCGGCAGCGCTCCGCAGATCGAGCTTCGCGCAGCGTTTCCCGAGCGTCACTTCGGGTGCGAGGCTCGGTTCGTCCCAATCCGGCGGATCGATGCGCAACACGTCGGCACCGAATCCGGCGAGAAAGCGAGTCGCGACCGGACCGGCCAGCACGCGCGTCAGGTCGAGCACGCGAATATCAGCGAGCGGACGTGCTGCGTCGATCGTCCACGTTGCGGGTGATGCGATGCGATATTTCTCGCGATGCACCAGCGGTTCCGCTGCGACCGCCATGCCTTGCGGATGCGCGCGCCATTCATCGATTGAGCGCATCGCCGCGGCGCATCCGCGGAACTGCACGATCGCGCTCTCGAGCTCTTCGGCTTTCCAGTGTGAAACTGCGGTCGCGACCGCGCTCTTGTCTTCCGGCGCATTCAATACCGAAAGCGCGATTTTGCGATGGTGCGGCGCGTTCGTGTGCAGGCGGATCCAGCCGTCTTTCGTGGCATAGTCGCCGGCCACCGCATCCCAAGCCGGCGGCAGTTCCCAACCTTGCGGCCGTACCGAAAATCCAAACCACATCGATGCGAGGCGCCGGTCGACACGCGCCGGGGTGTGCACGTCGCAGCGCTTTGCGATCAGCTCGGCGATTGCGGCCGCGGCGACGCCCACGGCTCCGGCCGCGAAATCAGTGACGGCGAACGCCGAAGGCAACGCGCCTTGGCCGCTAAGCTCGACTTGCGGCAGTTCTTCCGTGGTACCGCCGAGTGCGGTCCACCATTCCGTGAGCAACGTCATCGAAGAATCTAGCGTCGATCGTCAAACGGCATGGCGCGATGCTGCCTTCGCTCGGCGCTTGGTCCCCGCCTTTTGTTCGCATGTGCACTGTTACCGTCGGGTAACCGGCAGCACGTAAAGTCGACGGAGACCCATCGAGGTCTTTTGCATAAGCCAAAAGGGAGTTTCCCATGATCGCAACTGGACGCCGTCTGACCGTCCTCGCGCTGACGTTACTCGTTGGTCTGGCTCCGCTGTCGGCCCGAGCCGACGATGACGCCGGCACGTTTACGCAATTGAGGCAGTGTGTAAGCGCAGCGGGTATGAGCTTCTCTGCCGTAAAGGCTTGCGAGTCGGCCGCAGTGCAATCGCTCAAGAATTCGATTCCGGAAAACTCGCTTCCCAATCCCCTTCCCGGCCAGTACTACAACAACTTGGAGGATCAGGAGGGGAAAAATATGCAGCGCATTGCGGATCCGAATGACATGGGTGATCCCGATGTTTCCACCGCGCCCGCTAGTCCCGACGACGACGGAAACTGAAACCGGGTCAGCGTTTACGCCAGCTTTTCTGTTCGTCCGCGTCGAGCGCGGCCGCCAGCGCCGAGAGGTCTTGGACGTCCGGCATGGCGGCGCGCACCACGCACGCGTCGGCGTTGACCGCGAGCGTTTCGTCGCGGAAATAGTCGCGCACGCGCGCCACCCACGGGTCGCCCAAGTACGCCGCTAACGTTCCGAGCACGATGCAATCCAGCGCCAGCAGGTCGGCCAGCATCGAGCACGCCGTTCCCACGGCGCGTTCGTTCGCGTTCAGCGCCCACTTCGCATCGGGATTATTGTTGCGCACTTCGTTGATCACTTGGACGGGCGTTGCAATCGGAAAATCTTTCGGCCGCCGGTAGCTGAGCAGAAGACCCAGCGCGTTGGCCGACGCGTAGCCTTCATACGAGCCGGGTTTTCCGAAGATCGCCGGCCCTTCGTCGCGGAACCGCACGTGGCCGATTTCCGGCGAGCGGCCGTCGAGCGCGTAGCGCACCTTGCCGCCGAGCACGAGCCCGCAGCCGAAGCCGGTGCCGCAGGTGAGATACGCGAGCCCGTCCGCGCCGGCGTTCGGCCCCCAGCGCCACTCGGCCAGCGCACACGCCGCCGCGTCGTGATGGAGCCCGACCGCGCGGCCGGTGGCGTCGGCGATGCGATCTCGCAGACGGATCCCGTGCAGGCCCGGAAGATGTACGGCTTCGGTAATCTGTCCGCGCCGCACGTTCAGCGGGCCGCCGACCGCGATGCCGATGCGCCGGGCCGTGGGCGCGACTTGGCGGACCGCGTCGACCACCTGCGCGATGAGCAGCTCGCCGTCATCCACGGGCGTGCGCGCGCTCCAGCGCGAGACGAGCGTGCCGTCTTCCAGCCCGCCGACGACGGTCGTGTTCGTCCCGCCGATGTTGATGCCGGCGATCGCGGCGGTTCGGTCGCCGAGGAACTCGATCTCGCCCATATGGCGCGCTTCTACGTCTAGCGCCGATGTGCCGTTGGGTGCGGGAACATTCCCGCGATCACGCCCTTCACGGATTGCACGATCGCCGGCGTACGTTCGGGATCGCCTTTGAGCATGGCTCTACCGCATGACGTCATCTGTTCGCGCGTGATGTGCGCTGGCAGCATCGAGATATTCGGATCGTGACGGTGCGTTCGGCGAGCGCCCCGCGAACGGCGCGATCGATGGCGTGACGCACGCCCGCTGGATGCATCAGCGAGACGAGGTATTCGCTCATACCCGGTGTCGGCGGGGGCTACACCGCGCTAGCGCGAAGCCCGTTTACCAAAGGAGACGCTCGGTGAATTTTACGGTTCCAATCATTCTTCTGGTCCTCTGCATCGCGATCACAGCCCTGATCTTTTTGGGTGGCTTCGCTGAGGAACGTCGCGCGCGCCGATAAGGGCACGCTTCCTACTCTTTTACAAGCGTCCCGATTCGAACGTCGGCCGCGGACCCCATGGATCGACGCCCCCGTCATCGAAGGCGGCGTCGATTTTTTTTGACCACTGCTGCGATGGCTGGTCGACGATGACGACGGAACCTTGCACCAGCGCATCGAGTGCCCGCCACAGGTGGCGCACCACGAGACAGCGCGTGAACTCGTTGAGCCGCAACCACGGCTCGCCGGCGAAGAGTTCGAGCCGCGTCTCCGTCTCACGACGCCACACCATGTAGTTGACGAAGATCTCGCCGAACTGCGCGCGCGGCCCGTCGAACGCGTCGCGGATGCGATCTTCCAGCAGTTCCTGGCGCCGCGGGTGACGGTGGCGGACCTTCGGCCGGCGAGCGGCCGCACGGAGCCGCAGCACCTCGATGGCAATCATCACCACGAGTGCAAACAGCACGGCCGAGGCCAGAACTACCGGGACCATCCTACCTCCAGGGCGGGGTATGTCCTGTACGCCTTGCCCTCGGTTGGTACCTGGTTCTGTTAGCGACCCCACGGGGAACGTAGCCCCGCCACATTTCGCGAAGGAGCTACGGTCCGGGCTTTCGCCCGGCGCACGTAGTGCGGAGTGCCTTTTAACCGATGTGCGCGGGGGCCAGGTCGTGGGCTTGGAGGACGAGGCCCGGGGAGACGATGTGCTTGTTCAGGCCGAGGAGCGAGGGGTCGATGCCCAGCGCGAGGCCCACGAGCTGCGGGAGATGGAAGGTCGGGAGGTCGGTGCGGCCCCAGCGTGCGGCCGAGTCGGCCTGGTAGCCGTCGAGCGCGAGATGGCACAGTGGGCAGGGCGTGAGCACGGCCTCGGCGCCCTTGTCCTTGGCCATGCGCATGTTCTGGCCGACCATCGCCGGCGCGATGCCGTCCTTTTCGAGCTGAACGTGGAAGCCGCAGCAGCGCGTTTTGCCGGCGTAGTCGATCGCTTCACCGCCCAGCGCTTCGATGATGTCTTCGAGCGAATGCGGGTTACGCGATGATTCCCAGCCGTTGACGGATTCCGGGCGAATGATGTGGCAGCCGTAGAACGGCGCGACCTTCAAACCGCGCAGCGGGTTGACGACCATCTTCTTGAGGTTGTCGAGTCCGATGTCGTCGATCAACAGCCACAGCAGGTGGCGAACCATCACGCCGCCGTTGTACTTGGCGCCGAACTTGCCGAGGATCGCGTTGGCTTGACCCATGTGCGCTTCGGACTCGAGCAGCTCTTTGTTGGCCGCGCGCATGTGCCCGGTGCACGTCGAGCAGATCGTGATCACGTCGTCGAGCCCGAGCGCTTCGGCCTGGGCGTACGTGCGGGCGTTTAGCACGCGGGCGACGTCGCGGTTCGTGTCGTTGAGGACCGACGCACCGCAGCACGCGGCCGCCGTCAGCTCCACGAGTTCGATGCCGAGTTTATCGGCGAGCAGCATCGTCGAGTTGAACAATTCCTTGCACGACTCTTTGGCGACGCAACCCGGGAAGAAGCCGTATTTGCGCATTTGCGCCGATTTGGATTGCCGCTTGATGTGCGGCGCTTCAATGGTGGCGGTCATGCGAGTACGGGAACCTCCAGGGTGTCGAAAATCATCGCGATTTCGTTGACTTTCGGGACGGGTTTGAGGAACAGCGGCGGGATCTTACCGGCCAGCGCCAGACGGATGCCGAACGGCGCGACCTTGATCAGGCCCTTGATGTTGAAGCGTCCGACCGTGCCTTGGATGACTTCGGTCTCGTGCAGCATGCCGGTGTGCTTGATCGTTTTCGCGATGACGAGTGCGTGGCGCGGACCCGGATGGTCGACCAAGCCCTCTTCGATCGTGGCGCGCTTGACTGCGATGATGTCGTCCTGCGGATCGACGTGTTTGGGGCAGTACGAACACGCATAGCAGTGCGCGCACAGCCACAAGAAGTCGTCGCTGATCTGGGCGGCGCGTTCCTTGCGCTTGGAATCGCGCACGTCTTCGATGAAGCGGTACGCGTATGCGATCGCGGCCGGGCCGGCGAACGCCGGATCCACCGAAACGACCGGGCAGAGCGCGTAGCACGTCGCGCACATCACGCAGTTCGCGACCGCGACGAGTTTCTGCATGTCTTCGGGCGACACGCGGCGCTCGGTTTGGTGATCGGAATCGCTGTCCTTCGGCTGCAGATACGGCTTGAGGCGCGAGTACTTGTCCCAGAACGGATCCATGTGGACCACGAGGTCCTTCATGGGCTGGAAGTTCGGCATCGGATCGACGGCGATGGTGTTGTCGCTGCGCAGAACGCTATCGATCGGCGTCCGGCACGCGAGGCCGGTCGTGCCGTTGATGTTCATCGCGCACGAGCCGCAGATCGCCGAGCGGCACGAACGACGGAAGGAGATCGAACCGTCCTTTTCCGCTTTGACGTTCTCGAGCGCGTCGAGCACGGTCATCGTGGTGGGCAGGTCGCACTCGACGCGGTCGCGGTGCGGAACCTCGTCGGTCGCTTGATCGAAGCGGTAGATATCGAGAGAGAAACTCATGCTTAGTACGTCCGAACTTCAGGCTTGAATTTGGTGAAGGTCACGCCGCGTGAGTAGTCGGGTTCGGGATCCGTCGTCTGTCCTTTGAAGTGCATCAGCGTGTGCTTCATCCAATTGGCGTCGTCGCGATCGGGGAAGTCCGTGCGGGCTTGCGCGCCGCGCGACTCGGTGCGGTTGCGCGCGCCCATCATCGTCGTCATCGAGATGTCGACCAGGAACTCGGTTTCGAGCAGCCCGACGAGGTCGGTATTGAACGTCTTCGATTTGTCCATCGTCGTCATCTTTTGCGCCATCTCGCGCACCTGGCGCAGCGCGACTTCACCTTCGCCGAGCGTCTTGTCGTCGCGGAAGATGAAGGCGTGATCGCTCATTGCGGTGTTCAGCGCCTTGCGAACTTGCGGGTGGCGCTCGCCGCCCGTGCGGGCCAGGATGCCGTTGATGCGGTCTTGCTCGTTCTTGAACGTTTTCTCGGAGGAACGCACTTCGCCGACCGACTTGATGTAGTTCGCGGCGTGGGTGGCCGAACGGTGGCCGAAGACGATCGTCTCGAGCAGCGAGTTGCCGCCGAGCCGGTTGGCGCCGTGGACGCTGACGCACGCGCATTCGCCGGCCGCATAGACGCCTGGAATGCTGGTCGCGCCGTCCTTGTCGGTGGCGATACCGCCCATCCAGTAGTGCATGCCGGGCAGAATCGGAATCGGCGTGTCGATCGCGTCTTTGCCCGTCGCGTCGAGCGCGAGCTCGCGGATCTGCGGGAGACGCTCGAGGATCTTTTCCCGTCCGAGGTGGCGCAGGTCGAGGAACACGCAGCCATTTTCGCCGCGGCCTTCCATGATCTCGGTCCACTCGGCGCGCGAGACGACGTCGCGCGAAGCCAGTTCGCCCTTGTTCGGGGCGTACTTGAACATGAAGCGTTCGCCGTCTTTATTGAGGAGGTAGGCGCCTTCACCGCGGGCCGCTTCGGAGAGCAGCACGCCGTTCTCTTTGAGCGAGGTCGGATGGAACTGGACGAACTCCATGTCCATCAGCGGGACCCCGGCGCGGTAGCAGATCGCCATGCCGTTACCGGTCGAGGCGTAGCCGTTGGTCGTTTTCGCGTACGCGCGTCCGGCGCCGCCGGTCGCGAATATCGTCGCCTTCGCGTTGACGAGCTCGAGCTCGCCGTTGCGCATGTTGTACGCGGTTATGCCGGTGCCGACGCCGTCTTCGACGCACAGCGCGGTCGCGAAGTACTCTTCGTAGACCTTGACGTTGAAGCGTTCGAGCTGCTCCCACAGGGTGTGGAGAATGACGAGCCCGGTCACGTCGGCCGAAAAGCACGTCCGCGGGAAGCTCGCGCCGCCGAAAGGGCGTTGGGCGATGCGGCCGTCGGGCATGCGGGAGAAGATGCAACCGCGGTGCTCGAGCCAGATGATCTGACGCGGGGCATCCTCGGCCATCGCCTCGATGGCGTCCTGGTCGCCGAGGTAATCGGCCCCCTTAACGCAGTCGAAGGCATGGGCCTCCGGCGTGTCCGCTTCTTCGTTGCCGAGCGCGGCGTTGATGCCGCCTTGCGCCGCGCCGGAGTGGCTGCGGACCGGATGCATTTTCGAGACGATCGCGACGTCGGCACCACGCTCGGCGGCTTCCACCGCGGCGCGCATACCGGCGAGGCCACCGCCGACCACGACGATGTCGTGTTTGATCACTACCTTGATGCCCCTTATGGACGAGTGAAACCGAATTGCGAGGAGTGTACCATTAGATTGAAGCTGAGCGCCCGGATTTTCGTCGGACGATCGGGCCTACCATGCGGAGTCTGAGCCAGCGGTGGCGAACGGACGGAAAGTACCGTCGGAAAGGACAGCGTGCGCTCGGATCCAGGACTGACTGCTCCAATTAATCCGTCCCCGCAATTACCAGCGAATTCGGCAGTGGTCACCGACCTCATCGAGGATCTGGCGCCTTTTTTCGACGACGGTGCGGCCGGGCTGCAGCGATTGGTTTCCCGGATGCCGCTCCTGCTCGAAGTCGACCGGGCGTATATCGCGCGAATCAGCCCCGACGGCGTGCGCTTCACCGTCACCCAGTCCTCGAAGGGCGATTGGCCCGACCTCCTGGGGTACACGCAATCGGCGGCGCGGTTGCCGGCCTTCGCCCGCGGCGCGCTCAAGAGCGGTGTTCAGGCCACGATCGACGACGCCCTGACGTTCCCGTTCACCCCCCAGCAGCGGAAGATGCTCTGGTACGGCGGTCTGCGCGGCACCGTCCTCACCCCGATCCGCTCGAACGGCGTCTGGATCGGCGCCTTGATCGTGGACGTGCTCAAGCAGCAGCGGATCTGGGACTTCCTGGTCCTGGACGCCTGTCGCTCGCTTGCCTTGGCGATCGGCGCCCGGCTGGCGCTCTCGAAGCTCGGCGACCACCTGATCAGCGACGAGCGGGATCCCGTGCACGACATGCAGCGGATGAACTTGGTCGCTAACCTTGCTCACCTGCTCGATACGTCGAACGACCCCAACGCTGTGAGTTCCGAAATCGTCGAAGCACTGGGCGCGCTGCACTGGGTGCGTTCGGCCCGGCTCGCGCCGGCCGAGGACGAGGCCGACGTCGTGCGCGGCGCGCAGGCGAGCGAAGCGCTGGTGGTGACCAACAAGGACGGAACGACCCACGTCGGGCTCGCCCTTTTGAATGAAGGCGAGCGCTTCGGCGGCATCGACATCGAGCTGGCCGGCACGTCGCTCACCGACGTCGAGGAACAGTTCTTGCGCAGCGTGCAGACCTTCGCCGGTTCGGCGTACGTGAGCGCGCTACGGCGCGCGCGCCCGCGCAACGAAGCGCTGTACGATTCGCTGACCGGCTTGCTCAATTTTCGCTCGATCAACGAAGTGCTGGTCGACGCGGTGCACGCAGCGAAGTCGTCCGGGCGGCCGGTGTCGGTGTGGCTGCTCGACATCGACCGGCTCGACGGGATCAACCGCGACCACGGCTACGCGATCGGCGACGACGTCGTCAGCTACGTCGGGCATACGCTGCAAACCGTCGTCTCGTCGCGCGGTTCGGTCGGCCGGGTCGGCGGCGGGCTCTTCCTCGCGCTCTTTCCCGGGATGGAACACGAAGAAGCGTCGGTCCAGGGGCGCATGATGGTCGAACGCATTACGAAGAACGTGCCGCCGCATTTGCCGCAGATCGCTCTCTCGATCGGCGTCTCCGCCTTTCCCCTCGATGCGAGCAACCAAGACGATCTCGCCCGCTTCGCGCGCCTTGCGCTCTACATGGCAAAGGGCAGCGGCAGCAACCGCGTCGTCGCAGCCGATCCGAGGAATCCGCGTTGGGTCAGCGACGCACGATCGGCCTTCGTGCGCTCGGTAACCGAAGCGCAAATGCCCGTGTCACTGCAGGAGCGCCGCTAAAAGGATTCGGCTTCGCCGAATCCGTCGCGGTCCTCGCTACGCTGCGGTCCGTCCAGAGGAAGAGTTGGAAGCAGCCGCTTGAAGAAGTTCCGAGTTCGTGTCTGATTCGTCGTTCGTTCATCTCCACGTACACAGCGAGTACTCGCTGCTCGACGGCGCGTGCCGTGTCGATTCGCTATGCCGCCGCAGCGCCGACGAGGGTTCGCCCGGAATCGCGCTCACCGACCACGGCGTCATGTTCGGCGCGGTCGAATTCCACGACAGCGCGCACAAACACGGGCTGAAGCCGATCATCGGCTGCGAAGCGTACATCGCGCCGCGCGGGCGGTTCGATCGCACCGTCCGCGACGAAGCGCACATCACGCTCCTCGCGGCCGACGATGAAGGGTATAAAAACCTCACCGCCCTGATCTCCAAAGGCTTCCTCGAAGGGTACTACTACAAGCCGCGCATCGACATGGAGCTGCTCGAGAAGCACAATCGCGGTTTGATCGTGCTCTCCGGCTGCATGTCGAGCCTCGTCGCCGCGCCGCTGCTCAAGAACGACCGCGCTTCGTCGCTCAAGGCGGCGAAAGAGTTCACCGAGATCTTCGGCGACCGGTTCTACATCGAGATCATGCGCCACGGGATGCCGGAAGAAGACATCATCAACGAGGGCTTGATCTCGGTCGCGCGCGAGCTGAATCTCCCGCTCGTCGCGACCAACGATTCGCACTATCTCTCGAAGGGCGACGCGCAGGCGCACGACGTTCTGCTTTGCATCGGTACCGGCAAGACCGTCGCCGACACCAGCCGCATGAAGTTCTTCTCCGATGAATTCTACGTGAAGAGCCCGCGAGAGATGCGCGAGCTGTTCGCCGACGTGCCGGAAGCTTGCGACAACACGCTCGAGATCGTCAAGCGCATCGACCTGAAGATCCCGGACAAGATTTTTTATCTGCCAGACTACCCCGTGCCGCGCACGGCGGCAGCCGACGTGGCCGGCGTACTGGCCGGCAAATCGGCGGCGGCCGGGCTCGATGCCGCGCCCGACCGTGAAGTCGAGATGGGCGCCGATGAGTACCTGCGCCTGATCTGCGAGGGCGGGCTCATCGAGCGCTACGGCGCCGAGCGGGCGAAGAACGACCCGGTGCTGCGCGAGCGGCTCGAATACGAGCTCGACGTCATCGTCAAGATGGGTTTCAGCTCGTACTTCTTGATCGTGTGGGACTTCATCAAGTACGCACGCGACAAAGACATCCCGGTCGGTCCGGGCCGCGGCTCGGCGGTCGGCTCGATCGTGTCGTACTGTCTGCGCATCACCGATCTCGATCCGATCAAGTTCAAGCTGCTCTTCGAGCGCTTCCTCAACCCCGAACGCATCTCGATGCCCGATATCGACACGGACTTCTGCGTCGAACGCCGCGACGAAGTCATCGACTACGTCACCGAGAAATACGGTAAGGAACGCGTGGCGCAGATCGTCACGTTCGGAACGATGGCGGCGCGCGCCGCCGTGCGCGACGCCGGCCGGGCGCTGGCGGTGCCGCTGCCGGACGTCGATCGCGTCGCGAAGCTGATCCCGTCGGGTCCCGGCGGCCTCTCGATCACGGCCGCGCTCGAACAGATTCCCGAATTGAAGATGCTCTACGACGGTAGCCCGCAGATCCGCAAGCTGCTCGATACCGCGAACTCGATCGAAGGTCTCGCGCGCCACGCGTCCACGCACGCCGCCGGGGTCGTGATCTCGAAGAATCCGCTGACCGATCACGTACCGCTGGTGAAGCTCGGCGAAGGCGACATCAACACCCAGTACGACATGTCCATGGTCGAACGCGTCGGCCTGCTCAAGTTCGACTTCCTGGGCTTGCGCAACCTCACGGTGATGAAGGCCGCGAGCGATGAGATCAAGCGCACGACCAAGCCCGATTTCGATCTCGCCACGATCCCCGACGACGATCTGCGCACCTACGAGATGCTGGGGCGCGGCGAAACGCTCGGCGTGTTTCAGCTCGAGTCCGACGGCATGAAGCGGGTCTGCGTCGAGCTGAAGCCGTCGGGCCTCGACGACATCATCGCGCTCGTCGCGCTCTACCGTCCGGGACCGATGGACTGGATTCCGGATTTCATCGCGAACAAACACGGCCGCAAGACGCCGAAGTATCTGCATCCTAAACTGGTGCCGATCCTGGAAGATACCTACGGCATCGCGTGCTACCAAGAACAGGTCATGCAGATCGCGCGCGACCTTGCCGGCTTCACGTTGGGTCAAGCCGACGAGCTGCGCAAGGTCATGGGCAAGAAGCAGAAGGACAAGATCCCGTACTACCGCGAGAAATTCATCGCCGGCTGTGCGGAGAACAACGCGATCGGCCCCGAGCTCGCGGCGGACATCTTCGCGTTCATCGAACCGTTCGCGGGCTACGGCTTCAACAAGTCGCACGCGGCGGCATACGGCTGGATCTCGTATCAGACCGCCTACCTCAAGGCAAACTATCCGTTACAGTACTTCGCGGCGCTGATGTCGTCGGTGCGCGACAAGACCGACAAGCTCGTCGAGTACATCGAAGAAGCGAAGAAGATGGGCATCGCCGTGCTGCCCCCCGACGTCAACGAATCGCTGGTCGACTTTGCCGTGGTGGAATCGCAGATTCGCTTCGGCTTGGCGGCGGTCAAGGGCATCGGCGAAGGCGCAGTCGACGCGATCCTGGCGGCGCGCGAACGCGACGGCAAGTTCACCGATCTCTTCGATCTCACCAAACGCGTCGACAGCAAAGGGGCGAACCGCAAGGTCTACGAGGCGCTGATCAAATGCGGCGCCCTCGACACGCTGCCCGGCAACCGGGCGCAGCTGCTCGACGCGCTCGACGGCGCGCTCGATGCCGCAGCCCGCGAGTCGCGCGACCGCGAGCTCGGTCAAAGCTCGCTCTTCGGCATGCTCGATGAAGCCGCGCCGGCGTTCACGCCGGCGCTGCGGCCGTTACCCGCGCCGTCGACGATGGTCGCGCTCACGTGGGAAAAGGAGACGCTCGGCATCTTCGTCTCCGGTCACCCGCTGGCCGACGTCGCCGAAGCCCTCGCCCGCACCGGAGCAACGCCGATCAAAGATTTGCGCGGCGTCGAAGACGATTCGCCGGCCCGCATCGCCGGGCTCGTCACGGCGGTCCGCCGCACGCTTACCAAAGCGCAGCAGCAAATGCTGTTCGCGACGATCGAGGACATGACGGGCTCGATCGAGTGCATCGTCTTCCCGAAGACGTATCCGCAGCTCCAAGGCGCGTTCATCGAGGACGCGATCGTCATCGTCAACGGACGCGTTCGCTCGCGCGAGCGCCGCGGTGCCGTTCCGGGTGAAGAGGCGCCGATCGAGTTCAGCGTCTCGGTCAACGAGGTTCAACCGTTCCAGCGCCAGGCGGCGCCGCCCGAATTTCCCGGCTGGCACGTCACGGTATCCTCGCGCAGCCACGTCGACGCGCTGGCGCAACTGCTCGAGGAATCGCCCGGTACGATTCCGCTCGTGTTCCACATTTCCGGACAGACGAAGCGCAGCTCGCGCGGGATCGCCAACGCTCCCTACGTCAAATCCGAACTCGAACGGATCGTCGGCGCCAACAACGTGCGCATCGGCCGGCCGCAGCCGTGAAATTACCTCAAGGCGTTCGCGACTGGCTGCCGCACGAGCTGGCGCGCAAGCGCGACATCGAGCAGATCTTGCGCGCGGTGTTCGGCCGGTGGTCGTATGAGGAAGTGCAGACGCCGACGTTCGAGCGCTTCGACGTCATCGAAAAGGGTCTCGGCCACGAGCTGACCGAGCTGTCGTTCCAATTCAACGATCGCCGCTCGACCGCGCTCGCGCTGCGGCCCGAGCTCACGACGCCGATCGCGCGCCTGGTGTCGACGCGGATGCGCGAAGCGCCGCTCCCGCTGCGCTTGTCCTATGTCGCGACCGCGTTCCGCTACTACGAGCAGCCGCAGGAAGGCCGGTTGCGCGAGTTCACGCAGGCCGGCGTGGAACTGATCGGTTCGCCCGGGATCGACGCCGACGCGGAGACGCTCTTCATGGCGATCGAAGCGTGCGACGAGATCGGGATGAGCGACGCAACCTACGACATCAACGATTCGCGGATCGTCGACGGGCTGCTGGCCGGCGTCGGTTTGACGGGCGATGCGATTCCGGCCGCCAAGGCATTGATGAAAGAGCGCAACATCGTCGGCTTGCGCGCCTTCGGCAAGCCGCTGCTGATCGATTTTGCCTTGCGCCGCGGCGGCCGCGACGGCATCGCCGCTGCGCGTAAGGTCTGCCGGACCGCTGAGAGCCAAGCCGCACTCGACCGTCTCGAGACGCTGCTCATACGCGCCGCCGCGCTCGGTTACGGCGACCGTGTATCGGTCGACTTCGCGTTGCTGCGCGACCTCGATTACTACACCGGGTTCATCTTCGAAGGCTATCTGCCCGAGATCGGTTTTCCGCTCTGCGGCGGCGGCCGTTACGATTCGCTGTTGCCGAAGTTCGGCTACGCCGTACCGGCCGTCGGCTGGAGCGCCGGCGTCGAGCGCTTGCTGATCGCGCTCGAGCGGCGCGGCAAACACATCTCGCGCCGGCGTCATCGCGTCGACGTGCTGGTGAGCGGAGCCGACGTCGTGGCAACGCGCGAACGCGCTGCCGGCAACGTCGTGCGCTACGCGTCGAGCGGTCAGGGTGAAGCGGCGCTAGTGGCCGAGGCCCGCGCGCACGGCATCCCGCGCGTCGTCATCGCCGAGAACGGCGACATCCGCGAAGTGCGCGTCACCTCCGTGCCCGAGAAACGTTTGCCCAAGGCGAACACGCCGCGCAAGACGGAGGCGCTCTGATGCTGACGATCGCCGTGCCGAAGGGCGCGCTCTACGACGATTCGGCCGCGCTGTTGCGCAGCGCGGGCATCGACGTTCCCGACGACGTCGGCCGCAAGCTCGCCGTCGTAACCTCCGACGGCACGCAGTTGCTGTTCTTGCGGCCCTCGGACGTGCCGGCATACGTCGAATTCGGCGCGGCCGATTGCGGGATCGTCGGCAAGGACGTGCTCTGGGAAACGGATCGCATGGTCAGCGAACTCTCCGACCTCGGCTTCGGGTATTGCCGCTTGTGCGTGGCGGCGCGTCGCATCGACCGCTATCACGAGGGCGCGCCGTTCCCGACGTTCTTGCGCGTGGCCACGAAGTTCGAGCGTTCGGCCGAAGCGTATTTTGCCGAGCGCGATCTGCCGGTGGAGTTGATTCCGCTGCACGGCTCCGTCGAGTTGAGCCCGATCGTCGGACTGGCCGACTTGATCGTCGATTTGGTGGCGACCGGAAACACGCTCCGCGAGCACGACATGGTCATCGTCGATGAGATCGCAGCGAGCACCGCGCGCTTCGTCGTGAATCCGGTGCGCTTTCGCACCAAGCACGACGAGATCATCGCGCTGCTCGAACGGCTCGACGCCGCCGTTCGCGCATGATCGTCGTTGACGCCGGCGACGAGCGGGCGCTCGCGCCGCTCTACGCCGGCGGCTGGGACGCGCCGCGCGAAATCCGTGACGGCGTAGCGAGAATTCTCGACGACGTGCGCGATCGCGGCGATGCGGCCGTGGTTGCGCTCACGCAGCGGTTCGATTATCCCGAAGCGAGCGCCGCGACCTTGCGCCGTGACGTGCCTGCGCGCAAAAATGCGCGCGGCCTCGTTCCCGAGGTGATCGCGGCGGGACTCGAACTCGCGCGCGAACGGATCACCGACTATCACGCGCGCCAGAAGCCGGCCGAGATCCGCTACCACACCGCGGATGCGAGCGAGTACGCGTTTCTCTCGCGCCCGTTGCACAGCATCGGGGCCTACGTGCCCGGGGGCAGCGCCTCGTTGCCCTCAACGGTGCTCATGACCGTCGTTCCGGCGAAGGTGGCGGGCGTCGACCGCGTCGTCGTTGCCACGCCGCCGCAGCGCGACGGCTCGATCAACCCGGCGATACTCTACGCGTGCAGCCTGTGCGGCGTCGATGAGCTCTACGCCGCCGGTGGCGCGCAAGCGGTCGGCGCGCTCGCGTTCGGAACCGCGACGATCGAGGCGGTCGACAAAATCGTCGGTCCGGGCAACGTTTACGTGACCGAGGCTAAACGTCAGGTCTTCGGCGTCTGCGGCATCGACGGCTTGGCCGGGCCGTCCGAAGTGCTGGTCGTCTGCGACGAGCGCGCGCGGCCCGAATTCGTCGCCGGCGAGCTGATCGCGCAAGCGGAGCACGATACGCTGGCCCGGGTGGCAGCGGTATCGCGCGACCGCAGCATTTTGGATGCGGTCGCTGCGCTCTTGACCGGAGACTTCGCACGCGAGACGGGCCGCGGCGAGATCGTCCAACGGGTGCTCTCGGAGCGCACGTGGCTCATCCACGCCGGCAGCGAGAGCGCGGTGTTCGAGGTCATCGAGCGCTTTGCACCCGAGCATCTCTCGCTCCAAGTCGCCGACCCATGGAGCCTCGTGCCGCGCATCCGGCGCGCCGGCGCGATCTTCATCGGCGACCACACGCCCGTTGCGGCGGGCGACTACATCGCCGGCACCAACCACACGCTACCGACGTCGGGCGCGAGCCGCTTTGCGTCGGGATTGCGCACGGCGGACTACTATCGCACGATGTCGGTCGTCGAAAACAGCGCGCAACGGATGGCCGCGGATGCGGAAACGCTTGCCGCGCTCGCCGAGTTCGAAGGGCTGCCGGCGCACGCGCGCACGGCTCGCATGCGTATCGAACCCCGATAGCGAATAGGTCCTTCCGATGATAAGTACTCGGATCCGGCTGGTCGCGCTGGACCTCGATGGCACGCTCGTCGGGGCCGATCTTGCGATCTCGGCGCGCGTGCGCGAAACGATCGCCGAGGCGCGTACGCGCGGCACGGAGATCACGATCGTCACCGGCCGCATGTTTGCTGCCACGAAGCCGTTTGCGCAAACGCTCGGCATCGCGGGTCCCGTCGTGTGCTATCAGGGCGCGGCGCTCTTCGAAGCCGCCACCGGAACCGTGTTGCGCGAAACACCGGTACACCAGGATGTGACCCGCACGGTGCTCGCGTGGGCGGAAGAACACAAGGTGCACGCGCAGTGCTACGCGGGCGACCGGCTCTACATGCAAGAGATCAACCGCTTTTCCAAGCGCTACACGGATCTGGCGAAGGTCGAGCCCATGCTCGTGCCGTCGTTGCGCGAAGCGTTTGCCGATCGGCCGTCGATCAAGATCGTGCTGGTCGACGATCCGGGCCCCTCGGAGCAACATCTGGCCGCGCTGAAAGCACTGCTCGGCGACCGCGCGTACCTCACGCGCAGTCACGTCGATTTCGTCGAAGTTCTCGCGCCCGAAGTGAACAAGGGCGAGGCCCTCGGGTTCGTCGCGCAGCGTTACGGCGTGACGTTGGCCGAGACGATGGCGATCGGCGATGCCTGGAACGACGTTCCGCTCATCACGGCGGCCGGTATCGGCGTCGCGATGGGCTCCGGTCCGCCGGAACTCTTCGCCAAAGCCGACGCGGTCGTCGGCGATGTCGCGCACGACGGGGTCGCCGAAGCGATCGAACGGTACGTGCTCACGTGAGCACCGCCTCGCGCGTACGACGGCGCACGAAGACCTCGATCGCCGGACGCGTGCGCATCTTTTGGGTGATCGCGTTGCTGTCGGCGTGCGTCGTGGCCGCACTCGGTGTCGCGTTCGCCAATGTACCGCAATTGCGCATCCGCTCGATCGACGCGAACGTGCCGGCCGGCGGACCGGTGACGAAGAGTGCGGTGATCGCCGCCGCGCACATCGATCCCGATGCGAACCTGTGGCTGTTGAACACCGGTGCCATCCGCGCGCGCCTCGAGGCGATCCCGTACGTCGCGAGCGCCGCCGTGCACCGCGCGCAGTTTCCGCATCCGGCGGTCGTGCTCGATGTGACGCTGCGTGCGGCGACCGGATGCGTGACGACGTCGAACGGCACGATGACGATCGATACGACCGCGCGCGTGCTGCAGACCGGGTGCGTGTCGGCGGCGTTGCCGCAGGTCGATATCGGCATCGGGCCGGCGGTGGCGCCGGGCGCGATCCTGACGGCCCCCGATATCGATCGCTTGCTTGCCGACGCGCGGGCGATCGGGGAGCACATCCCGGTGCGCACGGTCCGCCGCGACCGCTTCGGCGGGCTCGAGGCGGTCGATAGCCGCGGGGTGATCCTCAAGTTCGGGTCCGACGCCGACTTGCCGGCCAAACTGGCCCTGGTCGAACCGATCCGGCGCAGCGCCGGAGGGCGCCCGCTGCGGGTCATCGACCTGCGCACGCCCACGACCCCGGTCGTCGAATTTCCATAGTCCTTGTAGGGACTGCGCCTCT
>Ga0182030_10009560_pt1 | contig 19830 bp, 20 predicted proteins | sample 812S3MmetaG_FD_121299 | JGI IMG/M metagenome (GOLD analysis project Ga0182030, IMG submission 121299) | Permafrost microbial communities from Stordalen Mire, Sweden - 812S3M metaG (Illumina Assembly) | ecosystem: Environmental > Terrestrial > Soil > Wetlands > Permafrost | place: Sweden... | reverse complement strand
GCGACTATTGTTACTGAGCCGCGACCGTTAGGGAGCGGTTCTTACCGCGTTCCTCGACCGCGACTGAGCCGCGACTATTGTTACTGAGCCGCGACCGTTAGGGAGCGGTTCTTACCGCGTTCCCCGACCGCCGCTGAGCCGCGCGCGGCAGCAAGCAAAACCGGGACAGTATCCGCAAATCCCATTTCTCCCGGAGACGATGTGCCCACCGCAAAGCCGAGTGTGTTTGTCCGTAAAGCGGCGATTCGCCCACTGCCGCTGCTCCCGGGTCAGGAGCAGCCACAACTTCCTGCCCCCTTCGAGCAGCCTCCGCGCCTCCGCCACACCCCTGCCGGAAGCACGCCCGTACGAAACCCGCCAGTCTCCCGCATCCGATTGCTTTTGCAGGCCTTATCAGCAATCTGCAACCATCCCATCCGGCGCCCCATCTAATAGAAACTGAAAGCATCGCCCAGGCCGCGCCGGCCTGTCGTGCGGCATTCATATTGCCGCAACCCATTGGCCGCTACAATGGGCCGGAAGCTTCCTCCCCGTGCGAGCGGGCCAATTGCGGCCCCTCACCTTCCGCGTACAGTCACTGGCTGAGAATTCCCTTCATTCGATCGAGAAAGACAGGAGGCTTGACGAGTGTCACCATCTATAACTTCACCGGCTAAACAGTATCTGGTCATGAGTGACTTCGACCAGACGCTGAGTTTTAACGACTCGGGGATCGTGCTCAGCGAAATGCTCAATATCGGCGCGTTCGAGGAGCGCATCGCCGGTCTTTCCAACATCCATCTGGTGCAGCAGGGCGGCGAGCTGGCCTACCTGATCCTGCACGACCCGGAGTATCGCCGCGTCCGGAAACATCACTTGGTGGAAGCCGGCAAACAGATCCGCCTGAAGCAGAATATTCGCCTGCTGGTGGAGTTGCTCGACGATCTGGACGGCCACCGCTTCACCTTCTACGTCGTCTCGGCGGCGCCCGAAGAGGTCATCCAGTCGGCGCTCGAAGGCATCGTACCGCCGGACCACATCTTCGGCACGCGCTTCCGCTATAACGACGCGACAGGCGAGGTCGAATCCGTCCTGCGGGTCACCGCCGGCTACGGCAAGGTGGCCGTCCTCGAACAGTTGCGCGCAAAGCTGCTCACATCTCACGACCGCGTCGTCTACGTCGGCGACGGCAGCTCCGACATCCACGTCATGCTGCACGTCAACCGCCTCGACGGCCTGACCATCGCGGTTTCCGAGAACAAGTACATCACGCCCATCGCCCGGCGCACGGTCTTGAGCGAGGACGCATCCAGCGTCCTGGTGCCGATTCTCGAAGAGCTGCTGGGATGGAATTCAACCCGCATCCGCGCCCTGTTCGAATCGCGCGGTCTGCTGCTGCGCGAGTGGGACAAGGTGCGCACCGATTCGCTCACCATCTCGGAAGCCCCCGGCGCGCCCGCCGCCGAGGGTGGGGCCGCGCTCCAATGAAACTCGAATGGACGATGCTCGCCGGCGGTAGTGGAGTGGCGCTCCAATGAGACTCGAGTGGATCGGCTGGGTCGCCACCGCTGCGTTTGCCAGTTCGTACTTCTTTAAACAGCCGGCGGCATTGCGCAAAGTGCAGGCCGGCGCGGCGCTGCTGTGGGTCGTCTACGGGTTGCTGATCCACGCCTTTCCGGTCGTGGTGGCGAATGTCGTCGTCGCCACCGTCGCCGTTTACTCCTCTGTCCAGCGGGCCGAGTAGCGCCGGCGTGGGCCATACTGGAATCAGCCCGATGCCCGGAATCCTGTACCTGGTCGCGACGCCCATCGGCAACCTGGCCGACATGACCTATCGCGCCGTGGAGACGCTGCGCGCAGTCTCCGCGATCGCCTGCGAAGACACCCGCCACACCCGTAAGTTATTGGATCATTATGGCATCGAGCGCCCGCTCCTGAGTTATCACGAACACAACGAAGCGGAGCGCGCGCTGGCGCTGATCGAGCGCCTGCGCTCCGGCGATGATATCGCCCTGGTTTCCGACGCCGGCACGCCGCTGATTTCCGACCCCGGCTATCGCCTTGTAAATGCTGCGGTTGAGGCCGGAATCCGGGTGGTGCCGATCCCCGGTGCGGCGGCCCTGTTGTGCGCCCTTTCGGCTTCCGGCTTGCCCACGGATTCCTTCTATTTCCATGGGTTTTTGCCTAGAAAAAGCGGAGAGCGAGGGCGCTTTCTCACGGGGCTGGCGGGCAGCGGGACGGTGCACGTTTTCTACGAGGCGCCGCACCGTATCTTAGAGACGTTGAAGGACTTAGTGGAGTTTCTGGGCGATCCGACAGTGGTGGCGGCGCGGGAGTTGACGAAGGTGCACGAGGAGTTTCTGAGAGGGCGGGCCTCGGAAGTGCATGCCGCGCTAGCTGGACGGGACGCGGTGCGGGGGGAGTTCACGCTGGTGGTGGGACCGCTGTTGAGCGCGACGCCGGCCGTGGAAGTGACTATTCCTGAAGAAGTTACAGAGCTCGAGAAGGCCGGGTTGCGGCGCATGGACGCGATCAAAGAGGTGGCGCGGCGGCGCGGTTTGCCCAAGCGCGAGGTCTACGCTCAGGTCGAAATTCCAGGTCAAAAATAAGCGCGCGGCAACGTGAGAAATGACCACGAAACGTTGTTCCTGCGCGTCGCCGCGGGTACGGTGAAACCGCGATAAGTCCTTTAGAAAAAGGCAGATACACGATGAAACGCGGGTTTCGCGAAAATGCATGTTTTTGCGCCTAAGTCCTTTAGAAAACCATAGATACACCATGAAGCACGGTTTTCGCGCAAAATGAGTCTCTTTTGCACCTAAGTCCTTTAGAGAACGGTAGATACGCGGCGCACACGCCAAAATACGCGGTTCAATTCTGCTAAGTCCTTTGGAACAAATCAGATACGGAACATCGCGCGCAATGCGTGTGCTATCTAATTCGCCTAAGTCCTTTAGAAAACCATAGATACACGGTGACGCGCGATTCGATCTGGCTAAGTCCTTTAGATCAGCCCAGATACAGACCGATGCGCGGCGCGTGCGAATGGGCCGTTTCGCTTGAATCAGCTAAGTCCTTTAGAAAACCATAGATACGCGGTACGTGCATTTCACGGTGTTGGCACGGTAAAGACATGGTGTTTTCACGGTAAACCCGCGAATCCAACGTGTGGCCGTCAGGCGCAAGTCCAGTCGAGGATGACTTTACCGGAAGCGCCGGAGCGCATGGCTTCGAAGCCTAAAGCGAACTCGTCGTAACGGAAACGGTGGGTAATGATCGGCGTGAGGTCGAGGCCGGACTCGATGAAGACGGTCATCTTGTACCAGGTCTCGAACATCTCGCGGCCGTAGACGCCCTGGATGGTGAGCATGTTGAAGATCACCTTGTTCCAGTCGACGGCGATCTCCTGATTGGGAATGCCGAGCAGAGCGATGGAGCCGCCATGGCGCATGTTGCCGATCATGTCGCGCAGGGCCAGGCCGTTGCCCGACATCTCCAGGCCGACGTCGAAACCCTCGCGCATGCCGAGCCGCTTCTGAACTTCGGGCAGGGTCTCGCGGGAGGCATCGACAGCTTCGGTGATGCCGAAGCGGCGCGCCAATTCGAGGCGCGCGGGGTTGACGTCGGTGATGACGATGTAGCGCGCGCCGCAGTGGCGCACGACGGCGGAGGCCATGATGCCGATCGGGCCGGCGCCGGTGATGAGCACGTCCTCGCCGTCGACGGGGAAGGTGAGTGCGGTGTGGACGGCGTTGCCGAAGGGATCGAAGAACGAGGCGATTTCGTCGGAGATGGTGTCGTGATGACGCCAGACGTTGGCGGCGGGGATGGAAACAAACTGGGCAAAGCAGCCGGGGCGATTGACGCCGACGCCCTTCGAATGGGCGCAGAGATGGCGGCGTCCGGCGAGACAGTTGCGGCAGCGTCCGCAGACGACGTGGCCTTCGCCGCTGACGCGGTCGCCGGGCTTGAGGTCGAGGACGTTGGAGCCGATCTCGACGATGTGGCCGACGAACTCGTGGCCGACCGCCATGGGCACGGGGATGGTGTGCTGGGCCCATTCGTCCCAGTTCCAGATATGGACGTCGGTGCCGCAGATGGAAGTGCGATCGACGCGAATCAGGACGTCGTTGATGCCGACGATTGGGACGGGGATCCGATCGAGCCAGAGACCGGGCTCGGGTTTTGCTTTGACGAGCGCTTGCATGAGCATGGATGACTCCACGAACGGGGGCGGCCAAAACGGGCCGCCCTCTTCATGGTAGAGAAATGGCGCGGCGCGGGGTAAATGAACGCCGTCGCGTGGGGAAAACGCAGGAACAGACCGCTGAAGTCCATACGGCGCAAAAAAGTCAGAGGGTGGACCGAGAGAGATGTGCGCGCCTAGGACGAAGACGTCAGTCCCCAATTCTCGCAAAACCAATGGCTCGCTTCGCAGAAGTGCATAGCTACGTGCAGAAGCAGCGATACGGCTCCCGAGCGACGCTGCTTTAACAAGAGTCGATGTCAATTGGAAAACAAGCAGCTCAACGTCATGCGATTAATCGATCCGCTGCTCCAGAACGCTGACGAGAATCGCTTGTAGCGAGTAGGTGAAGAAGGCGACCAAAATCCCCGTTCCCAGTACAACTGGAGCCGGGAGTGGCAGCAGAAGAGCGCACAACCCGAGGGCTACACCTGAGCCTGCGAGATGGGCCACGTCCGGCAACCAGTCCGGCCACGGCTCTCGCCGTTGCCGTGCAATGCGTGCCTGCAAGCCGGCCCGGAAGCCGGGGCTTAATTGGGGAACAGCGATCTCTTCCTGCAGCCGAAGATCGAGTTGCGACTGTAAAACGGCAAACTGCGCGCACTCCGGGCACTCCGATATGTGACGATCCAATTGACCCTGCTCCAGCGGAGAAACAGCCCCCTCGAAGCTTTCCAACAATCTCTCTTGTGTTTCACGGCAGTCCATCAGTTCAACTCCTTACCAAGTCTGCCAGCGCCCGCCGAGCGCGATGTAGGTGGCTCTTCACCGTACCTTCGGGAAGATCGAGCATGCGCGCTACATCCTCAACGCTACGATCCTGAAGATAGAAGAGTGTAATCACCTGTTGCTGCACCTCAGGCAGCCGCTGTAGAAGCTGCATTATTTCCAACTGCCGCAGCCCGGCCTCCCAGTTGGCGGCTGGCGGATCACAGCCTTCGATGGGTAGGGTCTTCCGGTAGGACTCGGCCCGCAGTGTCGAAAGAGAGGTGTTGCGCGTGATGGTATAGAGCCAAGTGGAAAGCGAAGCCCGGCCATCGTAATCCGGAAGTACCTGCCACATCTTCAAGAAGACATCCTGCGTCACCTCTTCGGCCTTTGCCGCCTCCTTCAAGATCGAATACACCAAGCGAAACACCTTTTCCCGATAGCGGTCGAGGAGAAGCTCAAAGGCTGCCGCACAATGGCGCTCGCGCAGCAGGATTTGAACGTCCTGATCCATCATCACTCCTTTATACCCGCGAAGCTTCTTCCGGGTTGCACGAATATTCTTGACCCGGCAGCGCAACCCGACCCGCAGTACACGAGTATGAAGGGTTGAAAGGACGGTAACGCAAAATGGAAATCACAATCGTAATCGTGGCCCTCATCGCCTTCCTGGGTTTTCGGCAATGGCTGAAGCACCAGCACAGAGCGATGATTCACCGGGAACGTCTAAGTGCCATTGAGAAGGGAGTCGATCTCCCGCCGCTGGAGCAAGAGGTCAGGCGCAGCAACTGGAATGTACAGCGGATTCTCCTGCTGGCTGGGCTCGTCTGGGTTTCGTTAGGGATCGGTCTTTTCGTGGTGCTCAACGCGCTGCTGGCTCATCCGGAGGGACTAACCGATCTTCGCCAGGGAATTCAATGGGTTGGTATCGCGCCAGTGATGATCGGGTTCTCGCACCTGATTGTCTATCTGGTTGGGAGAAAGAAAGAAAGCTAGTGCCTGGTCGAAGAAGCTCCGGGACAGGCTCCCTTACGATCGCGGCTCAGTAACACGGTCGCGGCTCAGCAACGGACGGGGAGCAGCGCGGCAACCGCTCCTTAACAGTCGCGGCTCAGTAACACGGTCGCGGCTCAGTAACACGGTCGCGGCTCAGTAACACGGTCGCAGCTCAGCAGCGGACGGGGAGCAGCGCGGCAACCGCTCCTTAACAGTCGCGGCTCAGTAACACGGTCGCGGCTCAGCAACGGACGGGGAGCAGCGCGGCAACCGCTCCTTAACAGTCGCGGCTCAGTAACACGGTCGCGGCTCAGCAACGGACGGGGAGCAGCGCAACGACCGCTCCTTAACAGTCGCGGCTCAGTAACACAGTCGCGGCTCAGTCACGTCGTATCCGCGAGAGACCACCAGTGGGGGAGAGGACCAAGCTTTGCATTACCGTGGTACTATGAGCAATGGGCATCGCGCATTCAAAGGTCACCGCGCAGGGACAGATTTCAGTCCCCGCGGACGTGCGACGAAAGCTCGGCATCGGGCCGGGCTCCGTCCTGGAGTGGGAAGCAGAGGGCGACAGGATCGTCGTCCGGCGTGTGGGCCGCTACAGTTCCGAGGAAATCCACCAGGCGTTGTTCGGGGCGAGCAAGCCGAAGGCGAGAAGCCTCGATGAACTGAAGGAAGGCATCCGGAGCTACGTCCGGAAGCGCCATGCGCGCGGTTGACACGAACATTCTGGTGCGGCTGATCACGCGGGACGATTCCGGGCAGACGGCCGCAGCGGAGAGTTTCATCGAGAAGGGCGCCTGGGTCTCGACGCTGGCGCTAGCCGAGACGCTGTGGGTGCTCGAAAGCGTCTACGGGCGGAGCCCGAAGGAGCAGGCCACAGCGGTTGAAATGCTGCTCCATCACCGCGACCTGGTGGTGCACGACCGGGAGCTTGTGGCGGCGGCACTGGAACTGTTTCGCGAAAGACCGGCATTGGGTTTTTCGGATTGCTTTATTCTCGAATCCGCGCGGAAAGCCGGGCATCTGCCTCTCGGCACTTTCGACCGGAACCTGGCCAAGGTTGCGGGGACTCAAAAGCTCTAGCAGGCTACTGAAAAAGGGCTCGATGGGACCGCTCCCTCACGGTCGCGGCTCAGTAACAACGGTCGCGGCTCACTCAGTGGTTGTGAACACAGGGGTACGTTTCCGAGCCACGCGCGCCGCCAAGTGGTCGTGGGTCTTTTTCAGCAGCCTGCTAGACATCTTTGCCGCGCGCGCAAGCGACGGAGGAGAAGTCATGCCCTCCGATGTCTTGCCGGGTGGGGGCGCATCCGGTAGGATGAGCGTGAGTTTTCGAAGAGGGGGTGGGCGCGATGGGGACTCCGGTGACGGCGACGCATTCCCGAGAAATTGTTCTGGAGGCGCTGGCGCAGCGCGAGCCGGCGCGGCTGCCGGTGGATTTCGGGGCGACGACGGTGAGCGGCATGCATGTCAGTTGTGTCGCCGCGTTGCGGGAGTACTTCGGCCTGGAGAAGCGACCGGTGAAGGTGCTCGAGCCGGGGCAGATGCTGGGGCTGATTGAAGAGGACTTGAAGCAGGCGATCGGCATCGACACGGAAGGCGTGGTGCGGCGCAGGACGAAGTTCGGGTACATGAACGAGAAGTGGAAGCCGTGGCGGCTGAACGGGCTCGAAGTGCTGGTGGGCGGCGGATTCGAGACCAGCATCGACACGAACGGCGACACGCTGATCTATCCGCAGGGGGACAGGACGGCGGCGCCGAGCGGGCGGATGCCGAAGGACGGCCAGTTCTTCGACGCGATCATCCGGCAGAACCATTTCGACGAGAACCATCTGAATCCGGAGGACAATTGCGAGGAGTTCGCGGAACTGACGGAGGAGGAAGTAGCGGGGATCGCGGAGGACGCGGCGAAGGCACGGGCGACGGGGCGGGCGGTGGTGGCGGCGTTCGGCGGGCTGGCGTTTGGCGACATCTCGCTTGTGCCCGGGCCGGGGATGAAAGACCCGCGCGGGATCCGCGACGTGGCGGAATGGTACGTCAGCACGAGAAGCCGGAGGGGCTACGTGCAGGCGGTGTTCCAGAGGCAGTGCGAGGTGGCGCTGAAGAACTTAGAGAAGCTCGGGCCGGCGGTGGGGGCACTGGTGGACGTGGTCAACGTCTGCGGCGCCGATTTCGGCACGCAGACTTCGGTGTTCTGCTCCGAGGCGACGTTCCGCGAATTGTGGCTGCCGCACTACCGCGCGATCTGCGGGTGGATCCATCGCAATACGAAGTGGAAATGTTTCAAACATTCCTGCGGATCGGTGCGGCGCTTCATCGAGCCGTTCATCGAGGCCGGCTTCGACGTGTTGAACCCGGTGCAGTGCTCGGCCGCGGGGATGGAACCGGAGCGACTGAAGGCCGAGTACGGCGGGCGCATCGCGTTCTGGGGCGGCGGCGTGGACACGCAGAAGACGCTGCCGTTCGGGACGCCGGCGGAAGTGCGGGAGCAGGTGCTGCGGCGATGCGAGGTGTTCGCGCCGCGGGGCGGATTCATTTTCAACCCGGTGCACAATGTGCAGGCGGGGACGCCGGTGGTAAACATCGTGGCGATGCTGGAGGCGGTGAAGGAGTTCAACGGGCGGTAGGCCAGGCGCGCGTCCTGAGGGAGTGACGATAGAATAGAGGCGGCTTCGCGCCCCGCAATTGCCCTGAACCGGAGATTCCGGTAGGATCGACGCAGAATCCCATAGATAAGGAGTGTCCGGCGTGGCAACCCTGACGACACCGAGCCTTTCCCGCCAGTTGGTGCTGGATGCATTGGCGCACCGGCAGCCGTCGCGAGTGCCCGTGGATTTCGGAGCGACGGCGGTGACCGGCGTGCACGTGAGCTGCGTGGCCGCGCTGAGGGAATACTACGGACTCGAGAAGCGACGGGTGAAGGTGAACGAGCCGTACCAGATGCTGGGGCTGATCGAGGACGACCTGCAGCAGGCGATGGGCATCGACACGCAGGGCCTGTACCGGCGGGGCACGATGTTCGGATTCCGCAACGAGAACTGGAAGGCGTGGCAGTTCAACGGCCTCGAAGTGCTGGTGGGAGGCGGGTTCGAGACGATCACGGACGAGAAGGGCGACACGCTGGTGTACCCGGAGGGCGACCGGACGGCGGCGCCGAGCGGGCGGATGCCGAAGGGCGGCCAGTTCTTCGACACGATCGTGAGGCAGAAGCATTTCGACGAGAACCGGCTGAACCCGGAAGACAACTGCGAGGAGTTTACGGAGATCACTGACGCCGAGGTGGCGGAGATCGCGGCGGATGCGCGGGTGGCGCGAGCGAGCGGGCGGGCGGTGGTGGCCGGACTCGGCGGGACGGCGTTCGGAGACATCGCGCTGGTGCCGGCGCCGGGGATGAAAGATCCGCGGGGCATCCGCGACGTGGCCGAGTGGTACATGAGCACGCGCAGCCGGCAGGCCTACATCCACGCGGTGTTCGGCCGGCAATGCGAGATCGGGCTGAAGAACCTGGAGAAGATCCGGGCGGCGGCGGGGGATCTGATCGACGTCGTGTTCCTGTGCGGCACGGATTTCGGGACGCAGACCTCCGCGTTCTGTTCGGTGGCGACGTTCCGCGAGCTGTGGCTGCCGTACTACCGCGAGATCTGCGGGTGGATGCACCGCAAGACGCAGTGGAAATGTTTCAAACATTCGTGCGGTTCTGTGGAGCGGTTCATCGAGTCGATGATCGAGGCCGGTTTCGATATCCTGAATCCGGTGCAGTGCTCGGCGGCGGGCATGGAGGCAGAAGGGCTGAAGGCCAAGTACGGGGACAGGATTACATTCTGGGGCGGGGGCGTGGACACGCAGAAGACGCTGCCGTTCGGGACGCCGGGCGAGGTGCGCGAGCAGGTGCTGAGGCGCTGCGAGGTATTTGCGAAGAACGGCGGATTCGTTTTCAACTCGATCCACAACATTCAGGCCGGGACGCCGGTCGGGAACATTGTGGCGATGCTGGATGCGGTGAAAGAATTCAACGGGCGCTAGGCGCCGGGCGGAGAGAACAATGGCAGATTTAGAAAAACTTTATACGGCCGTGCTGGAAGGAGACGCGAAGTCCTCCGCGGCGATTACGAAGCAGGCGCTGGACGAAGGCGTGGCGCCGATGACGCTGGTCACGGACACCATGGTGCCAGCGATGGACGAGGCGGGCCGGCGGTTCGAGGCGGAGGAATACTTCGTGCCCGAACTGCTGCTGGCGGCACGGGCGATGAAGGCGGCGATGGCGTTAATCCGGCCGCTGCTGGTGGCGTCGGGCGCGAAGTCCGCGGGCCGGGTCGCGGTGGGGACGGTGAAGGGCGACCTGCACGACATCGGGAAAAACCTGGTGGCGTCGATGCTGGAAGGCGGCGGATTCGACGTGCTCGACCTCGGAGCCGACGTGTCGCCGGAGAAATTCATCGCAGCGGTGAAGGAGCAGGGCGCGCAGGTGGTGTGCCTGTCGGCGCTGCTGACGGTGACGATGCCGGCGATGAAGACGACGATCGAGGCGCTGAAAACGGCGGGCGTGCGGGGGAGCGTGAAGGTGCTGGTGGGCGGCGCGCCGGTGACCGCGCAGTACGCGAACGAGATCGGCGCGGACGGGTACGGCGAAAACGCCAACTCGGCCGTGGCGCTAACGCGCAAGCTGCTGGCGGAAGGGAACTAGACCGGTGGCAGAGGAGCGGGGAGCCGCGCCGGCCGCGGCCGGCCAGCGCGCGTCGCGCCAGGGCAGCCGAGTGTTTGTGTATTTCGTCTCCGCGGTGGCGGCGACGTCGGGGCTGTTGTTCGGCTTCGACATTGCGGTGATCAGCGGGGCGATCGTGTACCTCAAGCCGCTGTGGCACCTGTCGGAACTAGGCACGGAGATCGCTACCGGCAGCCTGCTGACGGGCTGCATTCTCGGCGCGGCCCTGGCCGGCAGCCTGAGCGACGGATGGGGCCGGAAGAAAGCGCTGCTGCTTTCGGCGGCGCTGTTCGCGTTCGGCGCAATCTGCTCGGCGTTCCCGGATTTACTGCCGTTGGGGCACGTGGTGGGCGTACCGGGCGGCTTCGTGTTGGCGCGGCTGATGGGCGGCTTCGCGGTGGGCGCGGCGAGCCTGTTGTCACCGCTCTACATTGCCGAAATCTCGCCGGCGCGCATTCGCGGCGCGCTGGTGGGGCTGAACCAGATGGCGATTGTGACGGGCATTCTGCTGTCGTATCTGGCCAATTGGGGCCTCTCGTTTTTTGGCAGCGAGAGCTGGCGGTGGATGTTCGCGGTGGCGGCGATTCCGGCGCTGTTTCTGCTGGTCGCGATGCTGTATGTGCCGGAGAGCCCGCGCTGGCTGACGGAAAAAGGACGCGAAGGCGAAGCTCTGGCGGTGCTCGAACGGGCGGCCGGGACGGAGGAAGCGACGACGGCGATCAACGAGCTGCGGGAGAGCATCAAGCTCGAGAGCGGCAAGCTCTCGGAGTTGTTCGAACCGCGGATGCGCCGCTCGCTGGTGATCGCGCTGGTGATGGCGGTGATGCAGCAATGGGTCGGCGTGAACACGCTGCTGTTCTACGGATCGATCACGCTGAACGACGTGCTGGGGTGGAAGGCGCAGACAGCGGGAGCGCCCGCGCTGGGGGCGCTGGCGCTGATCGGCGGGGTGAATTTCCTGTCCACGATCCTGGCGCTCTACCTGATCGACCGGATCGGACGCAAGGCGCTGCTGATCATTTCATCCGGTGCCATGGCGGTGTGCTGGATCGGCCTGGCGGTGCTGTTCGCGCAGCCGCACCCGCCAGCGGTGGCGGTGGTGGTGGCGATGTTCCTGTGCACGGGGACGTTTGCGGTGGGGATGGGTCCAGTGGTGTGGGTGCTGCTGGCGGAGATTTTTCCGACCAAGATACGCGGGCGCGCGATGGCGGTCGGCACTTTGACGCTGTGGGCGGCATCGACAGCGGTGACAATGAGCTTCCCTACGCTGTCGCGGGTTCTGGGACAGTCCGGCGCGCAACTGATTTACGCCGGCGCGTGCGTGTTCACGGTAGTGTTCGTGGCGTTGTGGGTGCCTGAGACGCGCGGCAAAACTCTGGAGCAAATCGAGCGATTCTGGATGGAAAGGGGCAACGCCAGGAGGACCGGATGAAGCGGCTGACTTCGTGGCTGGAAAAGGGGCCGCTGCTGACGGACGGCGCGTGGGGGACGCAGCTGCACCTGAAGGGACTGGAGCCGGGAGCGTGTCCCGACGCGTGGAATGTGACGAATCCGGAGGCGGTGGCGGAGGTCGCCCGGTCGTATGTCGAAGCGGGCAGCCAGGTGATTCTGACGAACACGTTTCGCGCGAATCCGGTCAGCCTGCCTGAGGAGTGGAAGGAGCGGGCGGCGGAGATCAACGCGGCGGGCGTGCGCATCTCCAAAGAAGCCGCGGCGGAACGGGCGTTGGTGTTCGCCTCAATAGGACCGACCGGCAAGATGGTAGCGGCGGGCGAGATTTCGGAGCGCGACGTAAAGGACGCCTACGAGTTTCAGGCGAGAGCGCTGGCCAAGGCGGGCGCCGATGCGCTGCTGATCGAAACCCAGTCGGACGCCGAAGAGGCGGAGATCATCCTGCGCGCGGCGCGGACGACAGGGTTGCCAGTGATCGTCTCATTCACGTTCGATACGGGCAAGGCGCACGACCGGACGATGACCGGCGAAACGCCGGAACGGGTTGCGCGGAGGATGGAACTGGCGGGCGCGGACGCGATCGGAGCCAACTGCGGGTCGGGGATTGAACACTTCATACCGCTGTGCCGGCGGCTGCGGGAGTCGTGCGAATTGCCATTGTGGATCAAGCCGAACGCGGGGCTGCCGGTGATGGTGGGCGGCGAATTGCATTACCGCCAGTCGCCGCAGGACTTCGCCGCATACGGGCCGGCACTGGTGGAGACGGGCGCGTCGTTCGTGGGCGGCTGCTGCGGGACGAGTCCGGCATTTATCGCCGCGCTGAAGGAGCTCTTGAATTCATGCGCCTCCGGGTGATCGCGTGCGAAGTGCTGTGCCGGGAGATCTGCGATGCGGCGGCGCGGTCGCCGCACCAGGTGGACGTGGAGTTCCTGGAAAAGGGGCTGCACGACTACGGCGCCGCGGCGATGCGGAAGGAATTGCAATTCCGCATCGATGCGAGCGATCCGGTGAAGTACGACGCGGTGGCGCTGGGTTACGCGCTGTGCGGCAACGGGCTACACGGACTGCAAGCCCGGCGGCTGAAGCTGGTGGCGCCGCGGGCGCACGACTGCATCGCGCTGCTGATGGGCAGCCGGCGGATTTACGAAGATTATTTCAACTCGAATCCAGGCACGTATTTCCGCTCGACGGGGTGGCTGGAACGGGGCAAGGAACTGGCGCCGCTGGCGCAGGTGCGCACCGGCTTGGGCACGAATCTCGAAACACTGATCGACAAGTATGGCGAAGACAACGGGACATATCTGTTCACGGAGTTGAACAAATATCAACAGTCGTACCGGCGGCTGGTGTACATCGAGACGGGGCTGGAGCCGGACGCGCATTTTGAGGTGGAAGCGCAGGGCGAGGCCGAACAGCGCGGCTGGGAGTATTCGAAGCTGCGGGGCGACCTGCGGATGATCCGGATGCTGCTCAACGGGGAGTGGGACCCGAAGGAATTCCTGGTGGTTGAGCCGGGCCAGCGAATCGTAGCGCGGTATGACGAGGGCATCATTCGAGCGGAGCGTGGGGAGGCGTAGGCGATGACCGGGAGAGAACGCGTGCGGGCGATGATGCGCGGTGAGACCACGGACCATCTGCCGCTGATGCCGATCACCATGATGTTCGCCGCGGATCGCGCGGGCATCCCCTACGGGCGCTACGCGAGCGATGGGGTGGTGCTGGCCGACACGCAATTGCGCATCGCGGAGGAGTTCGGCTTCGACCACGTCAGCGCGATCTCCGACCCGGCGCGCGAAGTTGCGGACCTGGGCGGAGCCATCGAATGGTTTGAAGATCAGCCGCCGGCGATCCGCGGGGACGCGTCGCTGATCGAAGATAAGAGCAAGCTGGCGGGCCTGGCCGTGCCCGACCCGGAAGCGCCGGGCCGAATGAGCGACCGGGTGAAGGGCGTACGTTCGATGGCCGAGCGCGCGGGTGGCAGCCTGATGGTCGAGGGCTGGGTGGAAGGGCCGTGCGCGATGGCGGCGGATCTGCGCGGGATGAGTGCGCTGATGCTCGATTTTCACGACGATCCGGAGTTCGTCGACGATCTGATGGATTTCTCGGTGCGCATGGAGGTGCGCTTCGCCGCGGCGCAGGTGGCGGCGGGCGCGACGCTGATGGGCATTGGAGACGCGGCCGCATCGCTGATCGGCCCGCGGCTGTACGAGCGGTTCGTGCTGAGCTGGGAGCAGCGCCTGGTGGAACAGATCCACGCGCTGGGCGTGCCGGCGCGATTGCACATCTGCGGAAACACGAAGAAGATTGTGCGCGGCATGGGCGAGACGAAATGCGAGATTGTGGATCTCGATTTCCTCACACCGCTGGCCGAGGCGCGGGCCGCGATGGGGCCGGAGCAGGTGCTGCTGGGCAACATCGACCCGGTGCGCGCGTTGAGGGACGGGACGCCGGAAAGCGTGTACGCGGCGATCGGCGAGTGTCACGCGCAAGCGGGCGCGCGCTACATTGTGAGCGCCGGCTGCGAGACGCCGCGCGGGACGCCCGCGGAGAACGTGCGCGCGATGGCGCGCTACGCCGCGGAGCACAACTGAGTCAAATAGCAACCGACCAGCATGAGCCAGCGAGTGCACATCGACGCGGCGGCAGGCACGCCGCTGCGGGACCGCCTGTTCGAATTGGGCGTGGAGTTTCCATGCGGGGGCACGCTGCTGTGCGGCAGTTGCCGGATTCGCATCGTCGAGGGCGAGGTGCCGGTCACGGACGAAATGCGCGCCGCGCTGAGCGACGACGAACTCGGCGGCGGTTGGCGGCTGGGCTGTTTCGCAGTGGCGCAGGGGCCGGTCACGGTCGAGGTGGAGCAGTGGAGCGCGCCGATTCTGGTGGGTCACGAGACGCTGGAAGCGGAGCCGCGGGCGGGTTTGGGCATCGCGATCGACCTCGGCACGACGACGCTGGCGGCGCAGTTGGTGGACCTGACGAATGGCGAAGTCGCCGCCACGACGACGGCGCTCAATCCGCAGGCGCGGCACGGCGCGGACCTGATGAGCCGCATCGGGTTCGACAGGGCGCAGCCCGGCATCCTGCGGGGCCTGATTCGCGAACAACTCGGGACAATGGTGCGGAGTCTGGCCGGCGGGCGGCGAATCGAGGAGATTCTGCTATGTGGCAACACGGCGATGCACCATTTGTTTTGCGGCCTGAGCGTTGACGCGCTGGCCGAGGCGCCGTTCCGCACTGCATTTCTGGACGCGCAGACGCACTCCGCGCGGGAACTCGGGTGGGATGCGGAGATCGCGGGCAGAGTGACGTTTCTGCCCAATATCGGCGGCTTTGTGGGCAGCGACATTCTGGCGGGACTGATCGCCTGCGGGCTTTCTCAGGCAGGGCCGGTGGCGGCATTCGCCGATCTCGGAACCAACGGCGAAGTCGCGCTGGGCTCAACGCGCGGGATCGTCTGCGCGTCGACTGCGGCGGGCCCAGCGTTCGAGGCGGGACGAATCCGGATGGGCATGCGCGCGGGCTCCGGCGCCATCGATCGCGTCGAGTGGCGCGGGGGCGCGATGCACTGCAATGTGATCGGCGGCGGCGCGGCGCGCGGGCTCTGCGGCAGCGGTCTGGTGGATGCCGTAGCGGCGCTGGCAGAGGCGGGATGGGTGAGGCCGACGGGGCGCTTGAGCGACGGCGCGAAGGAAGTGGAATTGGCGAGAGGCGTCGTGCTGGCGCAAGCCGACATCCGCGAATTGCAACTCGCGAAAGGAGCCATCGCGGCCGGCGCGCTGCTGCTACGGAAACGGCTAGGCGTGGATGCGCCCGCCCGATTCCACCTGGCTGGAGCGTTCGGCAATTACGTCCGCGCCGAGAGCGCGAAGCGCATCGGCCTATTGCCGCAGGATTCGGAGGTAGTGCCCGAAGGCAATGCCGCTTTGCGGGGGACGCGACTGCTGCTGCTGCGCCCCGCGCGCCGGGACAATCTGATTAAGGAGGCACTAGAGCGCACGGAGCATATCGAACTGGGCGGGGAAGCCGCATTTCAGGATGCGTTCGCGGAATGCATGCGGCTGGCGCCGCTCGGCTGGGATTATCTCGACGAGATGTAGAAGCTCGAGTCCGCGGCGGAAGAAGACGCGACGGCAACGGCCGGCGGGCATTGCATCCAACAACCGCACAAACCAGCATGGGAGTGGAGTTTCGAAATGAGCGACAACTACGTGTTTTTCGACGATCTGCGGGCCCACGCGCCGCTGCCTGAAGACGGGATTCTGAGCCGGACGCTGCACGGCGACGAACGGGCGAAGGTGATCCAGTTCTGCTTCGCCAAGGGCCAGGAGCTTTCGGCGCACACGGCGCCGTGCCCGGCGCTGCTGTATTTCGCGCAAGGCGAAGCGGAGGTAAAGCTGGGCGCTGACGTGCGCGATGCGTCCGCGGGCACGCTGGTCTACATGCCGCCGCTGCTGGAGCATGGCATCAAGGCGAAAACCGAGGTGGTCATGCTGCTGGTGATGATCACGGGCAAGTGAGCGTCGAGCGGCGCGTCGAGGAGACACGGCGCAGTGCGGGCATTTCCGGCACGGCCCTTCCAGAGCCGCGCATAATGGCTGCATGGGGCTTGCGCGCCGATGACCACGCCGCCGTCCGATGAGAGCATTCCCGCGGGCGTGTACAGTGTCGCGTCGCTGACCGGCGAGATCCACAGGATGCTCAGCCGGAGCTTCGACGGCATCAAGGTCGCGGGAGAAATCTCGGGCTGGAAAGTGTGGACCAGCGGGCACGCCTACTTCACGCTGAAAGACCAGCAGGCACAGATCCGGTGCGTCCTCTTCCGGAACAATCTTCGGTACCTGCGCTTTAAGCCCCAGGATGGCGCCGCGGTCATCGCCCGCGGGAGCGTCGAGGTGCGGGCAGAGCGCGGCGAATACCAACTGCTCGTCAGCGGCATGGAGCCGCAGGGACTCGGGCGGCTGTATGAGATGTTCGCGGAGTTGAAGGAGAAGCTGCGCGGCGAAGGGCTTTTCGACGAGGCTCGCAAGCGGCCTCTGCCCGTGTTTCCGAGGCGCATCGGGATCGTGACTTCGCCGCAGGGAGCGGTGATTCGCGACATGCTGACGGTGCTCCGGCGGCGCTGGCCGGGACTGCACATCCGCCTGTACCCGACGCCGGTTCAGGGCGCCGGATCGGCGGAAGGCATCGTCGAGGGTCTCGACTGGTTCAGCGCGTCGGGCTGGCCGGACGTGGTGATCGTGGGGCGCGGCGGAGGCTCGCTCGAGGATCTATGGAGCTTCAACGACGAACGCGTCGCGCGCGCCATCGCCGCCTGCCGCGTGCCGGTGGTCTCCGCGGTGGGCCACGAAACCGATTTCACGATCGCCGATTTTGTCGCCGACGTGCGCGCGCCGACGCCGTCGGCCGCGGCGGAAATCGTCGTGTTGGAACGAAGCGAGGTCCTGGGGCGGGTGGAGCGAGCCCAGCAGCGTACACTGCGCGCGATCGGATTTCGATTGGCACAACTGGCGCGGCGGCTAGACCGACAGGGCGTCGAACGCACGACGCGACTGCTCGAACTCCGCGTCAACCGCATGCAACAGCGCACGGATGAGCTCGATTATTCATCCCGCACGCGGATTGCGCGCATACTCTCGTTGCGGCGGGAGCGTCGGCGCGCGTTGGACGCCAGGCTGCGCGAACGCGATCTGAGCGTGCGGCTGGCCAAGGCGGGCGAGCGGTGGCGCGCCGGAAGCCGCGCGCTGGGCGAGGCGGTGGCGCGACGGCTGGGGCTGGCGCAGCGACGGCTGGAGCCGCTCGCGGGGCGACTGGAGGCTCTCAGTCCATTGAAAGTTCTGGAGCGCGGCTACTCGATCGTTCAGACCGAAGACGGCAGAGTCGTGAAGCGTGCGAACGACGCGCCCGAGGGCGCATCGATCCGCGTGCGTTTGCATGAAGGGCGGCTCACAGCGCTGGTCCGCGAGAGCCGGACGGATTGATCCGGCGTCCTATTCGACCTGGTAATTCGGGGCTTCCTTGGTGATGATGACGTCGTGGACGTGGCTTTCCTTCAGCCCGGCCCACGTGATGCGGAGAAACTCGGCGCGTTCCTGCAATTCAGGAATCGTGCGCACGCCGCAATAGCCCATGCCCGAGCGCAGCCCGCCCACGAGCTGATAGACCATCTCGGAGAGTGGACCTTTGGCGGGCACGCGGCCCTCGATGCCTTCGGGCACCATCTTGCCGCCACCCTCCTGGGAATAGCGGTCGGAGCTACCCAATTGCATGGCGCCGAGAGAACCCATGCCGCGATAGGCTTTGAAGGTCCGGCCCTGGTAGAGAATCATCTCTCCGGGACTCTCATCCGTGCCGGCAAACAGGCTGCCGATCATGACTACGTCGGCGCCCGCGGCGATGGCCTTCGTGACGTCACCCGAGTATTTGACGCCGCCATCGGAGATCAGCGGAACGCCCGTGCCGCGCGCCGCCTTGGCGCACTCGGCGATCGCCGTGATCTGGGGCACTCCGGTGCCTGTGACCACGCGCGTGGTGCAGATCGAGCCGGGACCCATGCCGACTTTCACGCCATCCACGCCGAGTGCGATGAGATCGCGCGCGCCCTCGAAGGTCGCAACGTTGCCGGCGATGAGTTCCACGTGCGGCAGAGCGCGCTTGATGCTCACCACGGCCGCCAGCACGCGCTCGCTGTGCCCGTGCGCGGTATCCACCACGAGCAGGTCCACCTTGCGTTCGACGAGTTCCCGGGCGCGCTCGAGAAAATCACCTGTCGCGCCGATGGCAGCGCCGACCCGCAGACGCCCCTTTTCGTCTTTGGCGGCGTTGGGGTATTTCACTTTCTTTTGAATGTCCTTGACCGTGATCAGCCCCTTCAGCGTGAAGTGCTCATCGACGACCAGCAACTTTTCGACGCGGTGTTTGTGCAGTTCCTTTTGCGCCTCTTCGAGCGTGGTACCAACGGCCACCGTGAAGAGCGGGTCCTTGGTCATGACCTCGCTAATCGGAATGTCGCCCCGCGTCTCGAACCGCAGATCGCGATTCGTGAGGATGCCGACCAGTTTGTTGAATTCGTCCACCACCGGCACGCCCGAGATGCGGAAGCTGCGCATGATTTCCTGCGCTTCGTAGATTTTCTGGGTCGGCCGCACGGTTACGGGATCGACGATCATGCCGCTTTCCGAGCGCTTCACGCGGTCCACTTCTTCCGCCTGACGATCAATCGGCATGTTTTTGTGGATGATGCCAATGCCCCCCTCGCGGGCCAGCGCGATGGCCAGGTGCGACTCCGTCACGGTGTCCATGGCAGAGCTCACGATGGGGATATTGAGTGGAATGTTGCGCGTAATGAGAGTTCCGGTTTCGACTTGCGAGGGCATGACTCCGCTGCGCGAAGGCTTCAGCAGAACGTCGTCGAAAGTGAGCCCTTCCAAGAGACTGTCAGAGAGCATCGATGTCCCTTATCGTAGCGGACTGCGGGAGAAAGCGGCAAACGCGCGGCGGCAAGTCAGCGGGCCGGCGTTGCGGGAATCGCCACGAATTCGCTACGCTGGGGACGGTGAGGTGCGAGAGTGGTTGAATCGGGCGGTCTCGAAAACCGTTGAACTCGTAAGGGTTCCGTGGGTTCGAATCCCACCCTCACCGCCAGAATAGAATCAGCAATTTACGGCCAAGCACCCAATTCAGCGGGCAATACCGGGCAATGATGCTGCAATGAAGCATGCCCCTAAGCCTCTATCGCCGGCACCGG
>Ga0182030_10009559_pt1 | contig 19832 bp, 18 predicted proteins | sample 812S3MmetaG_FD_121299 | JGI IMG/M metagenome (GOLD analysis project Ga0182030, IMG submission 121299) | Permafrost microbial communities from Stordalen Mire, Sweden - 812S3M metaG (Illumina Assembly) | ecosystem: Environmental > Terrestrial > Soil > Wetlands > Permafrost | place: Sweden... | reverse complement strand
GAAAAGTGATCGGCTTCCCGTCGGAATGGTGATCGCCATCATCTCGGAATCGTGATCGGCATCAGTTCGGAATCGCGATCGCCATCACCTCGGAACGCTGATCGGCATCGCCCGGAATACGCAAAATGCACGCTAATGCGGTTTGCAGCCTCACATAGCGTTTCTTCAGCGCCGGGTGGACTCTACCTGCCAGCGGCGGTACAGCTTCGTAGCGCCGCCAGCTTCCAAGGGTCGGGACTGAAAACTGGAATCCGGCTCCGGGGGTGTCCAATCGAAAAGGTTTGACGGGAATCATTTCGCCGGCGCAAGCGAAACCAAGTGTAGAAAAATCTTCCTTCACTTGAATACGCCAACCCCTATCGGGGTTTTGGGGGGCTGTAAGTGAATAACAGTAACGGAATCAGATGGTTAAGTCCCGAATGACGTAGGCTCTGAAAAGGCTAGCTTCGGCGGCTTGCGCAGATTGCAAACGATTCACGCCGCGCTCGATTTCAGTTCCTCACGAAGGATGCGTCGGAGCGTGTCCTCGAACCTTGGCGCCTTGCCGTCAAGGTATTCCCGAAGCGCTGCGTTGATGAGGGTCTGGTAGCCGGTTGCGCCGCCGGATGCTTCCGCCATTTGAAAGAAGCGGTCCACAATATCCTGGTCGAGCCGAATCGTGATCCGGGTCTTGCCTTCGGGCTCGGGTTCCGGCGGGAGCACTCTTCCCCGCTTGCCTTTGCTGAAATCGTAGCGGTCTTTCATCGTTCTGCCTCGTACTCCTCGCACTCGTGGGCTTCGGCAAGACGCAAGGAAACGATGCGGATGTTGTCGCCGCGCCACGTGTAGACGACAACGAGCAAACGGCCCGCGGCTCCCATTCCGAGCGTCACGAATCGCTGCTCGCCCGGGTCGGATTCATCATCGGTGATTGTGATCGCGTAAGGATCGTCAAAGACCGGAATCGCCTCGGGCATTCGGACGCGGTGCTTGCGGAAATTGATCCCGGCTTTGCTCTCTTCGTCCCACTCGAAGCCCACAATTCTAGTGTACACACGTTATGTGCATACGTCAAATTGAGATCCGTGAAGTCGCACGTACTGGCCAATGCTAGACTAATGTGAGGAGTCATTGTGGCGTATCCGGTTTCTCCCTACATCGAAGATCGGGACGGCGGTCTTTACGTCGCGGGAACTCGTGTGTCACTGGACTCCGTGGTCATTCGTTTCCAGCAAGGCGCATCGCCGGAAAAGATCGTCCAATTGTTCCCGACGGTGAAGCTCTCGCAGGTGTACGGCGCGATCGCCTATTACCTGGAGAACGAAAAGACAATCAGCGCGTACATCGCCGAAGGCGAGCGTGACCTCGAACGATCGCGAGTGCCGCTGAGCCAGACGAATCCCGAACTCTTTGCCCGGCTGGAGGCGGCCCGGCGACAGATGGGTTCGAAGCGCGCTTGAGTGTCCGCTTCCTGGCGGATGAGGACCTCGACGCAGACATCGTCGAAGGCTTGCGCTCGCGTGAACCGGCTATCGACATCCTCGACATCAAGAGCACCGGCTTCCGAGGAACGAAAGATCCGGCCCTCCTCGAACTTGCCGCGCGGCAAGATCGCATCCTGATCACCTACGACCGGCGCACCATGACCCGCCATGTCCGGGAGCGCCATGCGGCCGGGCAGCCGTGTCCAGGGTTGTTCATTGTTCCCCAGCGGAGCCCCATCGGAGAAATCATCGAGTGGCTCCTTCTCGTGTGGACAGCATCTGAGGCGGAAGAGTGGCGCGACCAGATCGTGTACCTGCCCATCCGCTGAATGCTTCCACCCGCCCGTTTTCCCACCCTTCCCCCCACTCTCTCCGGCAGGATTTCCGAAGATATGGCAGAATGAGGGATTGGGCACGGCGCGGCGACTTGCGGAAACTCCGCGAAGGCAGCTAAAATCAACGCGTTCACAAAATCCCAGGAGGAATCATGGCAGTTGAGCAAAAGGTGAAGCAGATTATTGTCGAGCAACTGGGCGTCGATGAGAGCCAGGTGGACAGCAACGCGTCCTTCGTGGACGACCTGGGCGCCGATTCGCTAGATATCGTCGAACTCGTCATGGCTTTTGAAGAGGCCTTTGAGCTTGAGATCCCGGACGAAGATGCCGAGAAGATCACCACGGTCAAAGACGCGGTGGAATACATTGAAGGCAAGACCAACAAGAAATAGTTGGAGGCAGTACCGGGGAGAAGAGTTTTGTCGCGAAGAGTCGTAGTGACCGGCGTCGGATTGCTGACGCCGCTGGGGATTGGAACCGAATTGTCTTGGGATGCCATCCTTGCCTCCAAGAGCGGCATCGCGGGCATCACGGCATTTGACGCCACCGCGTTTTCCTGCCGGATTGCGGGCGAGGTCAAAGGTTTCGTTCCGGGCAATTATATCGAGAAGAAAGAAATCAAGAAGATGGGGCGCTTCATCCAGTTTGCCATCGCGGCGGCGGATTTCGCCCTGAAAGATTCCGGGTTGACCGTGACGCCGGATATCGCCGAAGAGGTTGGCGTCTACATCGGCAGCGGCATCGGCGGCTTTGAGGTGATCGAGCGCGAACATCAGACGCTGCTGGAACACGGGCCTCGCCGCATTTCGCCGTTTTTCATCCCGGCGACCATCATCAACCTGGCCTCCGGCTATGTGTCGATCAGGAGCGGCGCCAAAGGGCCGAATTCGGCGACGGCGACCGCCTGTACCACCAGCGCCCACTCCATCGGCGATTCCTTCCGCATGATCCAGCGCGGCGACGCCATCGCCATGATCTGCGGCGGCACGGAGGCGGCGGTCACGCCCATGGGCATCGGCGGGTTTGCGGCCATGCGGGCGCTTTCCACGCGCAACGACGAGCCCCAGCGGGCGTCGCGCCCGTGGGACAAGGATCGCGACGGCTTCGTGGTGGGTGAAGGCGCCGGCATTCTGGTGATCGAGGAGTTGGAATTCGCCAAGGCGCGCGGCGCCAGGATTCTGGCGGAACTGGTGGGTTACGGGATGAGCGCGGACGCCTTCCACGTGACCGCGCCGCCGGCCGATGGCGATGGCGCATTCCGCGTCATGCGCAACGCGCTCAAGGACGCCGGCCTGGTTCCCGGACAGATCGATTACATCAACGCGCACGGCACGTCCACCGATGTGGGCGACCGGGCGGAGACCATGGCGATCAAGCGCGCGTTCGGCGAGCATGCGTACAAGGTGGCGGTCAGTTCCACCAAGTCCATGACCGGGCACCTGCTGGGCGGCGCGGGCGGAATCGAGGCGGGCATCACCGTGCTGGCCATCCGCGACCAGGTGGCGCCGGCGACGGTCAACCACGAGCATCCCGAGGTGGACTGCGACCTGGATTATGTGCCCAACCAGGCGCGGCCCATGAAGATCGACCATGCGCTGTCGAACAGCTTCGGTTTTGGCGGTACCAACGGCTGCTTGATTTTCAAGCGCTATGCCGAATAGGTAGCCGGCGGACGCTCGTCCGCGGGACGGCCGGCGCCTGCCGGCCGCGGTTGGAACCCACGCCGCCGGCGCGGGGTTCTGCGATGATAGCGATTGGATAACTCTATGAAGATTCTGGTAGCGATCAAACAGGTTCCGGCTCGGGACTCGCAGTTGAAGATCGCCTCCTCGGGCCGTTGGATCGAGGAAGGGGATCTCACCCACGAAATCAATGAGCCTGACGCATACGCTCTGGAAGCGGGCCTGCAACTGAAGGAAAAGCACGGCGGGGAAGTGGTGGCGCTGTGTCTCGGACCGGCGCGCGCCGGCCAGACCATTCGGGAAGCGCTGGCCAAAGGCGCCGACCGGGCGTTGCATATCGAGGCCGAAGACCCGGGCGCCTACGATCCGCTGGCGGCCGCGCGCCTGATGGCGGCGGCGCTCCGGGCAGAAGCGCCGGACCTGGTGCTGACCGGCATCCAGAGCGACGATCTGGGCTATGGGCAAACCGGTCCGATTCTGGCGGAACTGCTCGGCCTGCCGCACGCCACACTCATCATGGAGGTGGACAAGCACGAGGGTGGAATCCGCGTGAAGCGCGAACTGGAGGACGGCTGGTTCCAGCACGTGGAGATGCCGCTGCCGGCGCTCTTGACCATTCAATCGGGCATCAGCAAGCTCCGCTACGCCACGTTGATGGGCATCAAGAAGGCCAAGACGAAAGAGGTCAAGCGCCTGACGCCGGCGGAACTGGGCGGCGGCGAGAGTGCCGCCAACATCCGCCTCGACCGCGTGTACTTGCCGGAGCGGGCCAAGCATGCCCAGCTTTTTGGGGGTAGTCCGAAGGAAGCCGCGGCCAAACTGGTGGAGAAACTCAAATTCGAGGCGCGCGTCATATGAGCATCCTCACAGTAATGGAACAGCGCGGCGGCGCCTGGAACCGCATGTCGTTTGAAACCCTGGCCGCCGCCCAGCAACTGGCCGGGGAACTCAATACTACCGCCTCCGCGGCCGTGCTGGGGCAGGGAATCGAGGCGCTGGCGGGGGAACTGGCCGGCAAGCAACTCGAAAAAATCTACCTGGTGGAGCACGAGCTCCTGAAGGAGTACACCCCGGATGCCTACACCTCGGCGCTCCGCCAGTTGCTGGCGCTGGTGACGCCGGAGTATGTCCTGTTGCCGCATACCTACCAGGTCCGCGATTTTCTGCCCAAGCTGGCCACCGCCCTCGGTAGCGTCGCGGTGAGCGATGTGGTGGCGCATCGCGTGGATGCTCTCGCGCTGGTGCTGGTGCGCCAGATGTTCCAGGGCAAACTGAATTCCGATGTAAGGTTCACGGGCGCCGCCCCCCACTTCGCCTCCCTGCAGGCCGGGGCGTACCGCGCGGACCAGGTGGTGGAAGGCGCGGCGGCGGTGGAGAAGTTCACACCCGCGATCGCGCCGGGCGACGTCCGCACCAGGCCGTTGGAGCGCTTCCGGGAATCGGCGCGGGCGGTGGATTTGAGCGCGGCCGAGCTGATCGTGTCGGTGGGCCGCGGCATCAAGGAAGCGGACAATATCCCCCTCATCCAGGAACTGGCCACCGCCATGGGCGCGGAACTGGCCGCCTCCAGGCCCATCTGCGATGCCGGCTGGCTCCCCATGGAACGCCAGGTGGGCAGTTCCGGACAAACCGTGGGCCCCAAGCTGTACATGGCCATCGGCATCTCCGGCGCGATTCAGCACCTGGTGGGAATGAAGGGATCGCGCACCATCGTAGCCATCAATAAGGACCCCGATGCTCCGATATTCGAAGTGGCCGACTACGGCATTGTGGGCGACCTGTTCCAGGTGGTGCCGGAACTGATCGAAGCCCTCAAGAAGGCGAAATAGCGATTCGCCTGCCCGCGTCAAGTACTTTGTAAGATTTTGTAAATTGCGGCGCCAGTTTGACATGTGGCCGCGCGTCCGGCTATAATTTGCAATCCGCGCTGGAAGGTCCCCCCTTCGATCTCTGCAACTTTTTGGCGGGAGTCTGCGTCTTACCCATCTGGACTAATTCGGCACGGCGTACGCATAGAGAGCGATTATGAAACCCAAGACATCCCCCTACCGCAAGATCCTGGAGAAGAAAGCGGAGGAAGTCCGGCACAGCATGTCCGCCCAGAAAGCGGCGCAAGTGGTATCCCGGTTAGATACCCCGTCGGACGAAGGCGACCTGAGCCAGCACCACCACGAAGAATGGATTTTTCTCAACCGCAATACCATCGACATGAAATTGTTGCGTGAGATTGCCGACGCCCTGCACCGCATGGATACGGACCAGTACGGCGTGTGCCCGGAGTGTGAGGAGCCGATCTCGGCCAAGCGCCTGGACGCGGTACCCTGGGCGCGCTACTGCGTGACCTGCCAGGAGCGGATCGCCGCCCGCATCGCCGACGGCGAGGTCATCGACGAGTATCAGGAAGCCAGCCGATGATGCTGTCGGACCTGCGCAAACTGGCGATCCGTAAACAATCCAGGATCCGCTTCGTTTTGCGCAACGGCATGGAATGCGTCATTGCGGAGGATGGCATCGCGCGCGTGCCCGCCCTGCAATCCGTGCCGGAGTTCAACCTGGAACAGGAACTTTCGGCGGCCACGGCCTTCGTGCTGGAAGCCGGGGTTCCGGCCGGAATGAAGAGCCCCGCCAAGCCTCAGTCCGTTGCGCTGGGACGCGCCGCATTGGCCGCTATGGCGCTGGATTCCCGCGGCGCCGCCGCCCCTCGCGACGAGCACGACGACGAATAACCCCGGTGGGACAGGACCATCGCCTTCCGTGGCCTGTCATCCAGCCTGTTTCCGACCCTGGCACGCGGCTCAGGGAATGCCCCCACTTGCCGCCGATCAATGGTTGTACAATGGTGGGTTGATCGGAATCACTGTTTTGCTTACCCGTAAAGGGTTTTTTGGGGGGATGGTATGGACAAACCGGCGCAAAATATCCAAGATAGTTTTCTAAACAATGCCAGGAAAGACAAGATTGTCCTGACGATTTACTTAATGAGCGGGGTCAAGCTCTCCGGACGAATCAAGAGCTTCGATAAGTACTCGCTGGTACTGGAAACCAACAATCAGGAGCAACTGATTTTCAAGCACGCCGTGTCGACCGTGGTGACGCAGAAGACGCCGCACTCCTACGCGACCGCTCCGGCGGCCGCGGTGCACGGTGCGACGGCCGCCATCGCTCCGGGCGTGGCGGTTCACGCGGACGCCACGGAGGCATAGAAAACGGGACTGCCTAACGCCCCTTCCGAGCGGGCCATCCTGGTCGGGCTGGATTGGAAAACGCGCTCCGGCGCGGGACGCGGCAAAGCGCTGCGCGCGGAGGAGTCCCTGGAAGAACTGGCGGAACTCGCCAGTAGCGCCGGGGCCTTGATCGTCGAACGCGCCCTGCAGACCCGGGATGCTCCCGAAGCGGCTACCCTGATCGGCCGCGGCAAGGTGGACGAACTGGCGGCCGCCGTGAAGAGCGGCCGGGCCGACGTCGTCATCTTCGACCAGGATCTGAGTCCCACCCAGCAGCGCAATCTGGAAAAGGCCCTGGCCACCAAGGTGATCGACCGGACGCAACTCATCCTCGACATCTTTGCCTCGCGCGCCCGCACCCGGGAGGGGCGGCTGCAGGTGGAACTGGCGCAGCTCAACTACCTGCTGCCGCGCCTGGCGGGCCATGGCGTGGAGATGACGCGGCAGGGCGGCGGCATCGGCACCCGCGGCCCGGGTGAAACCCAGTTGGAAACCGACCGCCGCCGCATCGCCAAGCGCATCAAGACCGTGGAAGTGGAACTGGAGGGCGTACGCACGGGCCGCGCCCTGCACCGCCGGCGGCGGTCCACGGTGCCGCTGGCCACGCTGGCCATGGCCGGGTACACCAATGCCGGAAAATCGACCCTCTTCAACCGTCTCACCCTGGCCGGAGTCCTGGTGGACGCCAGGATGTTTGCCACCCTCGATCCCACCGTCCGTCCGCTGATTCTGCCGTCGCGGCGCCGGGTGCTGGTCTCCGACACGGTGGGTTTCATCCGCAACCTGCCGACCACGCTGGTGAAGGCTTTCCGGGCCACTCTCGAAGAGGTTAACGAGGCGGCGCTGGTGTTGCACGTGGTGGACGCTTCCTCGCCGGCGGCGGCGGAGCACACCACCCACGTGCTGAAAGTGCTGGCCGAGATCGGCGCGGCGCGGATTCCGCAAATCCTGGTGCTCAACAAGATCGATCGTCTGGATGCCGCCCAAGCCGATGCGGGTACGCTCGAGCGCCGCTTGCTCGGCGAGGCCGGCGGACACCCCGAGATGCGCGCGGTAGCGATTTCGGCGGTCACCGGCGCAGGCATGGACCGGCTCCTCGCCGCCATTGACGACGTCCTGCCGGTGGATCCGGTAGTGCGCACCCGGCTGGATTTGGATGCGGGCGATGGGGCCACCCTGGCCATGCTCCACGAGTTCGGCCGCGTGCTATCCACGCGGTACGAGGAGAACCGGGTGGTGGTGGAGGCGGAGGTCCCGGAATCGCTTGAGCGCCGGCTGCGCGCGCGCTAGCCCTCTGGTACCCTTCAGGATTCACAGAACTGTGGAAAACTCTGTCGAAAAACCGCCAGGTTGTCTGTGTAAAGTATTGTAAAAAGCAGCATTTGTGACGAATTGTACCATCCCGCGACAATTCGCCTTACCGATTGATGGCATTAGGTTTAGATGTTTCGCCGGTGGATGACCCCGCAGGTTGCGATCTTATGACACCCCGATGTCCGCAATACCGGAGATTTCCACAAGGCCATAGGGTGATTTCCCGGTTGACGCGAGCTTGCATCAAACGGAAAAAAGCCGGGTTGGCACTGGCGCGGCGCAGTTTGGTAGACTGGAATTCTTCCCACGTGGCGGCGTAGCTCAGCTGGTTAGAGCGACGGTCTCATAATCCGTAGGTCCGCGGTTCGAGTCCGCGCGCCGCCACCAGTCTTTCCCGCCTCTCCAAGCGTCATCTATAATACGAATATTGGTAACGGGAATTGATCGCGTGCAATCCATGAGGGGATTTGCCCTCGCGGCTCTACTGGCGTTTGGAGCGGCCGCATGGGCCCGTCCGCCGCAGGCAGGCCTGAAGATCGAGGTTTCGGTGGCCGACCAGAGCAAACTGGCCGTACCTGGGGTGCGCCTGCGCTTGCAAAGCGGCGACGCGGCCCCGATCGAGCTGGATACCGATGAAAACGGCCGGGCCGTCTTCCTCGCGTTGGGTCCGGCGAAGTACCACCTTTCGGTGGCGCAAAAGGGCTTTAATCCGGTGGAGCGCGATCTCGACCTCACGCCGGGCGCTTCGCTGACGCTGGCATTGACGCTCGTCCCCGCCCTGGAGCGGACCCAGGTCGAAGTCAAGGGCGAAGGCAGCGCGGTGGAACAGGCGGCGCCGCCGGCTACCGCGGTATCGGGCCAACTGGCCAAGGAGATGCCCAATCGCCCGGCTACCGTGGCCGACGCCCTGCCGTTGATTCCCGGAGTGGTGCGCGAACCCGGCGGCGCCTTGCGCATCTCCGATAGCCCGGAGAATCGCAGCGCGCTCATCGTGAACTCGGCCGACGTCACCGACCCCGACACCGGACAGTTCGGCCTCACCGTCCCCATGGACAGCGTGGAGACGCTCAACGTCTACCAGACGGCCTTCCTGGCGGAGTATGGGCGCTTTACCGCCGGACTGGTGTCGGTGGAGACCCGGCGCGGCGGCGACAAGTGGAAGTGGGACCTGAACGACCCGTTTCCGGAGTTTCGCATCCGCAGCTACCACCTGCGCGGTCTGAAGACGGCCACGCCTCGGCTCAATTTCGAAGGCCCCATCGTGGCCGGGAAACTCTACCTGGCCGAGGGCTTCGAATACGAGGTCCGCAAGACCGAGGTCTACACCCTGCCGTTTCCGCGCAATCAGAAGTACCAGGAAGGGCTGAACAGCTTCACCCAACTGGATTGGGTGGTGAGCGGCAAGCAACTGCTCACGGCCACGTTCCATATCGTGCCGCAGCGCCTGGGCCACGTGAACATGGACTTTCTCAACCCCGAGGAGACCACGCCGGACGCCAGCACGCACAACTACACCGGGACCGTGGCGCACCGCATGACGCTCGGCCAGTCGCTATTGGAAAGCACGTTTTCGGCCACCAGTTTCGACGTAAACGTATGGGGGCGGGGCGATGCGGACCTGGTGATTACGCCCACCGGTAACTCGGGGAACTATTTCGCCCAAAAACAGCGCTCCGCCCTTCGCCTGTCGGGGCTCAGCACGTTCAGTTTCGCGCCGCTGGAGCGTTGGGGGACACATCACTACAAGATCGGCCTGTACGTGGCGTCGAGCGAAGAAGACGGGCAGATCTCCGAACACCCTGTCGACATTCTCAATGAAGCCGGGGAACTCACGGAACGCATCACCTTCCCGCACGTGCACCAGTTCGAAATCTCCGATATCGAACTGAACTTTTTCGTCCAGGATCACTGGATTGTCACTTCCCGGCTCAGCCTGGACCTGGGGACGCGGGTGGAATCGCAGCAGGTTTCGGGGGCTTTTCGTGTGGCCCCGCGCGCCGGATTGGCCTGGAACCCGATACCCGGCCAGTCTACCACGGTGCGCGGGGGCTTTGGCTTTTTCTACGACCACGTGCCCCTCAACGTCTATGTATTCAACAAATATCCGGACCCGTCCATCACGTATTACGATACCGAGGGGAATATATCCGCGGGGCCGTACCTTTACCTGAATACCCTCGGGCAGTCGAAGGTCAGCCACCCGTTCATCTTTCAGGAGCCGATCGACGGCAACTTCTCGCCCCGCAGCATCAACTGGACCATGCAGGTGGAACAACCCCTGGGACGCTACCTGAAACTGCGCACCGGATTCACGCAGAGCCTCTCGGACGGACTGGTAATCCTCAACCCGGTGGCGCCCGATCCGGCGACCGGTCTGGGCGCCAACCTGCTCTCCGGTACCGGTGGCTCGCGCTTCCGCCAGTTTGAGACGTCGGCGCGGTTTCGCCTTGGGGAGACGCGTGAGTTGATGTTTTCCTACATACGGAGCAAGGGGCGGGGCGACCTGAACGATTTCGGGAGCTACCTGGGGACATTCCCGCTGCCGATCCTGCGGCCGGACCAGTTCGGCAATCTGTCGTCGGACCTGCCCAACCGGTTTCTTACCTGGGGGTTGATGCAGTTGCCCTGGAAATTCCGCATCGCCCCGGTGATCGAATACCGTAGCGGTTTTCCCTACATCGTGACCAATGCCGCGCAGGAGTATGTAGGAGTTCCCAACACGCGGAGGTTTCCCACGTTTCTTTCCATGGATGCGCGGATTTCCAAGGATTTTCAGGTGCATCCGAAGTACGCCGTGCGCCTCTCCGTAAGCGCTTTTAACCTGACCAACCACTTCAATCCGGAAGCCGTCCACCTCAATGTGGCGGATCCGGCTTTTGGCTACTTTTTTGGCCACCGGGGGCGCCGCTTTACGCTCGATTTCGATGTTCTTTTTTGATGCGGGAGACGCGCGGTGCGCAACGTAAGTAATTGATACTAAGATAGACATGTCTGGTTTGACGATAATCGTGCGGGAACGGGCGGGGCGTACCCCAGATGCGGGAGGTTACCGGTCTGGAAGGGCTACAAAAAAATGGAACTTTTGGGCTACCCGGAATAACCTTTCCGGGGCCCTAGCCGTCTTCTCGATGTACGCAACCACACTTGTAGAGCCGAGCGATTGTCGCTTTGGAAGGAGTGCATGCAGCTGAATCCAAGTAGTGTGCCCGCTCCGGGCGGGCCGCAGGGTGAGCCGAAACCAGGGCCATCCGCAGTTCCCCCGAAGCCGGTACAGGTGCCCAAAAGGCGGACGGGGATGTGGGGATTCCTCATCACCGTACTGATTCTCGGCGCCGGCGGGGCGGCGTATTATCTAAGAGCCCGGCACGACGCCAAAGTTGCGGCCAAAGGGTCGTTGATCTCGGTTTCCACGGCGGTGGTCGGATTGGGCGACCTGCACTCCATCGTACGCGTGAACGGCACCGTGAATGCCAAGAATTTTGCCGCGCTCATGGCGCCGCGCATTCTGGGCAGCCGCAGCGGCCTCAACCGCGGCGGCGATAGCGGCAGCATCGTCACGGGAGATTTCGCCCTGGTGCTGATGAAGTTGGCCAACCCCGGGGTTCACGTGAAGACCGGCGACGTGGTGGCCGAGTTCGATCCGCAGAGCCAGTTGCAGCGTCTGGACGATTATAAAGACTCCGCCGTGCAACAGGAAAACACGGTCAAGAAGATGTTGGCCAACCTGGCCGCAGTCAAGGAAGCTCACGATCAATCTGTGCGGGCGGCCAAGGCCGCCTGGGAAAAGGCGGTTCTCGATGTCCAGACCGCCGACGTGCGCAGCGCCATCGATGCCGAGAAGTTCAAGCTCACGGCCGAGGAAGACGGCGCCACTTACAAGCAGTTGCTGGCGGAGGCGGACCTGGTGGACGCTTCGCAGATCGCCCAGATCCGCGTTTCGCAATTGAACCGCGACCAATCCAAGATCGAAGTGGATCGCGCCGACGCCAACGTGAAAAAGATGACCGTGAAGGCGCCCATGGATGGCATCGTGGTGATGCAGAGCATCGTGCGCAACGGCGAATTCGGCCAAATCCGGGAAGGCGACCAGGTGGCCGCCGGCCAGCCTTTCGTTTCCATTGTGGACCCGACTTCGATGGTTCTCAATGCCACCGTCAACCAGGTGGACGCCGAGAAACTGCGGCTGGGCATGAAGGCCGTCATCCACCTCGATGCCTATCCGGATATTGAATTGCCGGGAACTCTGGTGGGTGTCGGGGCCATGGCCAAGGCCAGCACGTTCCGCGCCCGGTTCGTGGGTGAAATCCCCATCCGCCTGAAGCTGGACCAGACGGATTCGCGCGTCATTCCCGATCTCACCGGGAGCGCCGAAATCGTTCTCAACTCCGAACGCAACACCATAATGGCGCCCCTCTCCGCGGTCTTCTCCGAGGGAGGCGGTTCCTACGTATTCGTGCAAGGCTCCGAAGGCTGGATCAAGAAAACGGTGGAGCTTGGGCTGCCCAGTTTCACCATGGTCGCGATCCGTTCCGGACTACAAAAAGGGGACGTCGTCGCGCTGCAGCGTCCCATGTAGCCGCGCGTCGCCACAGGAAGAAAAATGGCATCGAAGGATCAAAGACCCAGCCGGCGGCTGGGCAAATCGAACCCGCGCAGAGTGAAGCTGATTTTCTGGGCAGTGGGCCTGGCGTTGTGCGGCGGCGGCCTGGTCGCTGCCTACCGCTACACGGGGACCACGGAGGTGGAAGTGCCCGTGGCCCGTGTACGGCGCGGGGAGTTCATCATCAGCGTGCGCACCCGCGGCGATATCAAGAGCGCCCGGTCCGTCATTCTCAAAGCGCCCCAGGTGCCCGGCCTGCGCATCGTCCATCTGGCCGATGCCGGCCGTCCCGTGAAGAAGGGCGACGTCGTGGTGGAGTTCGATGGCTCGCAGCAGGACCAGAACGTCATCAGCCGTACCACCACGGTGCGCGCGGCTGACGGCAACATCGTGCAGACCCTGGCCTCGCAGACGATCGACAACGAAGCCGACGCCATGAGCAAGATGTCGGGCGAGTACGATCTGGAGCGCGCCAAACTCGACGCCAGCAAAGCCGAGGTGCTTTCGGCCATCGACGGCGAGAAGAACCGGATACAGGTGGGTGTGTCGGAGGGCTCGCTGCAAACCGTCAAGGCGTCCATCAACTCCCACCAGGTGGGCCAGCAAGCCGATCTCAGCCGCCTCAACCAGGCTAAAGATAAAGCGGTGCGCGATTTGAACACGGCGCAGGACTACCTGAACATGATGCAGTTGCGCGCGCCCAACGATGGCATCGTGAACCTGCTGCCCAACTTCCGCTCGTCCGGGTCGTTCGGCCAGGCGACACCTCCTTTTAAGGAGGGCGACAATGCCTGGACGGGCGCCGAGATCGCGGAAATTCCGGACCTTTCCGAAATGTACGTGGATCTCAAGCTGGAAGAGGTGGACCGCGGCAAATTGAAGCTCGGACAGGACGTCCGACTTCGCGTGGACGCCATCCCGGATCGGGAATTCACCGCCACGCTGAATTGGATCAGCCCCATCGCCGCGCTGATTTTCAGAGGGGGTTCCACGGCCGAAAAGACGTTCCCCGCCCGCGCCACCATCAACAAGCTGGATCCGCGCCTGCGCCCCGGCATGAGCGCCACCACGGAGATCATCATTGAACGCCAGCCGAATGCGCTCTTGATTCCGGCGCGCGCCAGCTTCTCCCACGACGGCAAGCCGGCGGTCTTCGAACAGGCGGGCAAGGCGTTCGTCATCCGCCCCATCCGACTGGGCAGGCAGAACGACGACGAAGTGGTCGTGACCGGCGGATTGAAAGAAGGCGACGTGGTCACGCTGGAGAACCCGGCGGAATCGGCCAAGCGGGCCAGGAAGAAACTATAGATGTGGCGGCTGGCGCGCCCGCCGTTTTGGGGCGCGCCGGAGGAACGCGCGATTTTCCATGAAAAAGGCAATTTTTCGTACTCTCGGGTTGGCGATCCTGGTGGCGGGCGGCTGGTACGGCTACCGCTACTACAAGCAGATGCCGGAACGGCAGGATCAGATTCCAACCGCCAAAGTGCAGCGCGGCGATGTCGTGATTCGCGCGTTTTCCCGCGGCGAACTGCGTGCGGTGCGCACCGTCACGCTGACCGCGCCGAATCTGTTCGGCACGGTGCAGGTGACCGATCTGGCGCCCATGGGGTCGCTGGCCAAAGAGAAGGACCTCATCGTCGAGTACGACGATAGCGAACGCCAGAGCGCGCTCGAAGAGGCGCGCCTCAACGTGGAGTCGGTCGACGAGCAGATCAAGAAAGCCAAGGCGGACCTGGCCATCACGCAGAGCCAGGACGCGGTGACGCTGCTGAAGACGCGGTATAACGTGCGCCGCGCCGAACTCGACGTGCAGAGCAACCCGATCCTGGCGGAAATCGACGCCAAGAAAAACATCCTCAACCTGGAGCAGCAGAAGCGCGCGCTGAAGGAACTGGAAAGCGACATCAAGTCCCGCCAGGCGCAGGCCGATTCGCAGCTTGAGGTGCTGCAGGAGCAGCGCAACCGCAGCCTGATCGATGTGCAGCGCGAGTTGCAGCGCATCGCTTTGTGCAAGACGCTGGCGCCCATCACCGGCCTGGTGGCGATCAAACAGAATCGCGCCGGGAACTTTAACTTCGGACAGTCGATGCCGGACATTCGCGAGGGCGACACCCTGCAGCCGGGCATGCCGGTGGCCGACGTCCTCGACCTTTCCGAGGTGGAAGTGTGGGCCAAGGTGGGGGAACTGGATCGCGCCAATCTCAAGGAAGGCCAGGAAGCCACCTTGCAGCTCGATGCCATTCCCGATAAGCGCTTTGGCGGCAAGATCAAGGCCATGAGCGGCACCGCCACCTCGGATGTGTTCTCCGGCGACCCGTCCAAGAAGTTCGATGTGATCTTTTCGGTGGATATGCGGCAACTGTTGAGCGGCGTGGGCATGAAGCCCGCCGATATCGAGCGCATTATGGCCACGGCGGAAGCCAATGCCAGGAAAGGGATCAACGCCGGGGTCAATCCGTTCGCGCCGCCTGCGGCGGAGGGCGCGGCGGACGTTGCCGGCGGCCGCGGTGGTGGCGGTCGCGGCGCCGGCGCCGGTCCTGGCTCGCCAGGCCGCATCGAATCCGGCTTCGGCAACGTGTCCGACGAGGACATCAGGAAGATGACCGATTTGCGCCAGAAGATGCGGTCGGCTCCTCCCGAAGAACGGGACAAACTCCAGAAGCAGATGACGGACCTGATGGCCAAATCCCGCTCCCCGGCGCAGGGACGCGGAACCCCCGGCCAGGGGCGTCCGGCCGGCGCCGGGGCCGGCCTGGCTGCCGACGATCCCATCGCGGTGCTGTTGCGCCGCGTCTCCAACGTGGGCGGCTATACCGACGAAGACCGGAAAAATGCCAAGATCCCCCTGCCTCCCGAGCAGGATTCGCAAGTTCAGTTGCTGCTTCGTCCGGGCTTGCTGTCCGACGTCGAAATTCAGGTGGAAAAGCTGCCCGACGTGATCCACGTTCCGGCGCAGGCGGTGTTCCAGAAGAATGGCCAGTTTCTGGTCTACGTGCACGGCAGGGATGGCACGTTCGAGCCGCGTCCGGTGCAACTGGTCAAGCAGAGCGAATCCATGATGGTGATCGCTAGCGGCGTGCAGGCGGGTGAGATTGTGGCCATGGCCGACCCGACCGCCAACAAGAAGAACGGGGAGAAAAAGTCCCCGGGCAGCGGTAATGCGATGGGTGGAATGGGCGGGGGGAAATAGCCATGGGACTTGCCAATATCGGTCCCGAATTATTGATGGGAATGGCCAGCCTGTTCGCGCACAAACTGCGCAGTCTGCTGACCATGCTCGGCATGATCTTCGGCGTGGGCGCCGTGGTGGCGATGCTTTCCATCACCGCCGGCGCGCAGAAGGAGATGATGAGCTTCATCGACCAGTTGGGCGTCAACAACATCATTGTGGAAGCCCACGAGGCGGTGGACCGCAACGAACTGCAGGCCGTGCGCGCGGTCTCCCCGGGGCTTTCCTTCCGCGATTATCGCGCCATCTCCGAGAACGTCTCCGGTCTGGTGGCCATTACCCCGCGCAAGCGTTTCAAACCGCAAAAGCTGCTGCCCAAGACCGCCCAGGAGCAGCCGCAGCTCATCGGCGTGCTGCCCAATTTCGTGGATATCAATAGTCTCAAGCTGGTGCAGGGCCGCTTCTTCACCGATGACGAGAACACCGCGTCGTCTCCGGTGTGTGTGCTCGGCGAAACCACCAAGGTCAACCTGCTGGGCTACGACAACGCCATCGGCAAGTACGTCAAAGTCAACGACACCTGGTTGCAGGTGATCGGCGTGCTCACCCCGCAGGCCACCAGCGATACCGACGTCGAAGGCGTGCAGGCGATGAATAAGAACAACCTGATCATCTCGCCGCTCAACACCGTGATGCGCCGCTTCGAGGACAATACCAGCTACCTGAAGGACGAGATCGACGGGATTTACATGAAGGTGGGCCCGGGCGTCGATTCCATCGAGACCGCCAACGTGGTGCGCGCCATCCTGGCCGCCACCCACAAGGATGCCGGCGATTTCACCGTGGTGGTGCCCGCCGGCCTGCTGGAAGAGCGCCGCCGCACCTCGTTCATCTTCGAGATCGTGATGATCTGTATCGCCGGCATTTCGCTGCTGGTGGGCGGCATCGGCATCATGAACATCATGCTGGCCACGGTGCTGGAGCGCACCCGCGAAATCGGCATCCGGCGGGCCATTGGCGCGCGCCAGGGCGATATCGTGCGCCAGTTCCTGACCGAGGCGGTGCTGATTTCGATTGTCGGCGGCTTGATCGGCATCGGGTTTGGCTTCACCTTGTCACGGGTGATTGCGACGGCGGCGGGCTGGTCCACCGTGGTGACCACATCATCCATCGTAGTGGCCTTCGGCGTCTCCGTTTTTATCGGTTTGTTGTTTGGCATTTATCCGGCCGTACAGGCCGCCAAACTGGATCCCATCGAGGCCATTCGTTACGAGTAAGCATATGCTGTTGAGAACCCTAATTACAGGCATTCTTCTGGCGGCGGGCGCGTTTGCGCAGTTGTCGTCCTTCCCCAAGCCGAACTATTTCCGCGAAACGTTCTCCAAGGCACAGCCCAAGGTCGAACTGAAAGACCCGGTCCGCCTGAAAGATTTCGTGGTCGGCGGCAAGCTGGAATTGTCGCTCAAGAACTTCCTGGCGCTGGTCATGGCCAACAACACCGACATCCAGATCCAGATGCTCAGTCTGGTGACGCCCCAGGATGCCATCCTGCGCGCCTTTGGGGCCTGGGATCCGCACGCCACGGCGAGTTTTTCCACCACCAGGGCGACCACGCCGCCTACCAGCGTCCTGGACGGGTCCAGCGAGCTCAAGACGCTGTCCCAGCCGCTGGCCATGAGCGTCACCCAAACGCTGCCGGAAGGCATCAACTACACGGTAGCCTGGGGCGGGACCAAGTCCACCAGCAACAGCACGTTCAACACTTACAATCCGGCGCTTGCCAGCAACTTTTCCATCACGGTCTCGCAGCCCTTGATCCAAAACCGCGGAGCCTACGTCAACCGGCTGACCCTGATGACCGCCAAGAGCCGTCTGAAGATCAGCGAATACGGCTTGACGGTGCAACTGCTGACGCTGGTTTCGAACGCCGAATCCGCCTACTGGGACGTGGTTTCGGCGCGCGAGAGCCTGAAAGTAGCCGTGGGCGCGCGCGACGTCGCGGCGGCCTTCCTCAAGCTTTCCCAGAAGCAATTGGAATTGGGCGCTCTTTCGCCACTCGACATTTTCAATCCGGAGCAGCAGTTAGCCACCAACGAAGTCGGCGTGGCGCAGGCCCGGTTCAACCTGATTCAGAAGGAAGACGCCCTGCGCAAACAGATCAGCGCCGATCTCGATCCCGAGATCCGCAAGCTGCCGATGGTGCTCACCGATTTGGCGGAAATGCCCTTGGAATCGATTCATTTCGACAACGAGCAGTCCGTCCAGTTGGCCATGCGGAATCGCCCCGACCTCATGCAGGCGGTACAGACCCTGGATGTGGACAATCTTGGAATCGAGTCGGCGCGCAACGAACTGCTGCCCAACCTGGCCTTGACCGGCAATTACTCCATCAACGGGCGTGGCGGCGTATACATTCAGAATACGAATGCGTTCGATCAGAGCGGAAATGCCTCCTCGGTGCTGACCACGGTTCCCGGCGGAATATCGGACGCATTGTCTCAGATGTTCGGCTTTGGGTTCTCCTCCTACCAGTTGGGACTGCGCCTGACGCTGCCCATCAAATCCCGCGCGGCTTCCGCGGATATGGCCGACGCGGTGGTGCGCAAACGGCAGGATGTCCTGACGCTGCGGACCACGCAGCAGGGTGTCCGCCTGGACATCCTGAACGGGATCACCAACGTGGAATCCAGCGTGGAATCGGTGAAACTGGCCAAAGTGGCCCAGGATTACGCTCAAAAGGCCCTGGATGCCGAGAACAAGAAGTACGAGTTGGGCACCGAACTGTCGCAGAACGTGCTGCTGGCGCAGACCGCCCTGGCGGCGGCGGAATCCACCGTGGTCACCAATCAGATCGCCCTGCGCAAGAACCTGCTGAACCTGTGGGTGAAGATCGGCACCCTGCTCGACGAGCGCGGAATCGTGGTCCAGCCGTAAGCGTTTCCCCTCCCCCGCCCAAGAGTGGGGCATCGTCTCCGCGATGCCCCACTTTCGGTACGTATCGTCCCACAAGCGGACACCTCAAATTCCCTCCTATCCGCGCTTCCGCATGAAACGTCATATGTTACGCTAGTCGGCGATTGGCAGGCGCCGTGCCTTCAGGTACGGGAACCCAAATGGATATACAACGCAAAGACGCCGGCAAGAAGCGGTTGATCCGCCGGATTGTGGTTGGTGTCGTCCTGGTCGCGGCCGTCGCCGGCATCAGCGTGGTGGTGAGCCGGATGAAGCCGGCGGCGCCTTCGGTCGATCTGTCGGTGGTGTGGCGGGACACCGTGAAGCGCGGCCCCATGACCCGCGAAGTCCGCGGTCTGGGAACCCTGGTGCCTATCGATACCATGCTGATCCCGGCCACCACCGAAGGCAGGGTGCAGCGCATTCTGATCTATCCCGGCACACCGGTAAAGGCCGCTTCCGTGATCATGATTCTGACCAGCCAGGAGTTGGAAACCGACCTGCTGAATGCCGAGTACGCCGTGAAATCGGCGGAAGCGGACTATGCCAACCTGAAAGTCACGCTGGAGAAGCTCAATCTCGATATGCAGTCCACCGTGGCCCAGGTGGACGCGGACTACAATACCGCCAAGCTCCAGGGCGACCGCGATTCCGCGCTGGCTAAAGAGGGCCTGTTCAGCGAGGTGGACGCCAAAATCTCCAACGTGAAGGCCGTGCAACTGGGTAGCCGCCTGCAACTGGAACAGAAGCGGATTTCCATCAATTCCGCCGCCGACGAGGCCCAACTCGCCGCCGCCAAGGTCAAGGTCGATCAGCTCCGCGGGCAATTCAACCTGAAGAAAAGTCAGGTGGATCAGCTCAATGTGCGGGCCGGTTTCGATGGCGTATTGCAGCAGCTACCCACGCCGGTGGAAGTGGGTCAGAAGGTGCAGGCCGGTACCGCGCTGGGGAAGGTGGCGCAGGCATCCAAGCTGAAAGCCGAGCTGAAGATCGCCGAAACACAGGTAAAAGATGTCGTAATTGGTCAACACGCGGACATCGACACGCGTAATGGTCACATAGAGGGCCTGGTTTCACGCATCGATCCCTCGAT
>Ga0182030_10009558_pt1 | contig 19834 bp, 20 predicted proteins | sample 812S3MmetaG_FD_121299 | JGI IMG/M metagenome (GOLD analysis project Ga0182030, IMG submission 121299) | Permafrost microbial communities from Stordalen Mire, Sweden - 812S3M metaG (Illumina Assembly) | ecosystem: Environmental > Terrestrial > Soil > Wetlands > Permafrost | place: Sweden... | reverse complement strand
GGTGGACCCCGATGCATTCAAGGCCCGCTTCGGGATCGAGCGGATCATCACCGGATATGGGGCGACAGAGTCGGGATCACCTCTGGTGTATCCGCTCGACGAGCCGCTCATTCCCGGCAGCCTGGGGAAGCCCCGCTCCGGCGTCGACGTCAGGTTGGTCGATGCTCACGACATTGAGGTGCCGGTCGGACAGCCGGGCGAACTGATCGTCCGGACCGACCATCCCTGGGAGATGAGTGCCGGCTACTTCAACAATCCAGAGGCCACGGCCACCGCGTGGCGGAACGGATGGTTCCATTCGGGTGACATGATCTGGAAGGACGAACAGGGTCACTACTTCTTCCACGACCGATTGAAAGACGCCGTCCGACGTCGAGGTGAGAACGTCTCGTCATTCGAAGTCGAGCGCGACGTCGCCTCGTACCCCGGCGTGGCTCAGGTCGCCTGCGTGGCCTATCCGAGCGACGAAGGGGTGGAGGAGGAGATCAAGGTGTGGATCGTCCCCGAGCAAGGGGCTGCAGTCGATTTCGGCCGCATGCTCGAGTTCTTGGTGGACCACATGCCTCACTTCATGGTGCCCCGGTACTTCGAGCTGATCGAGGAACTTCCGACCACCGCTTCGATGCGAGTGAAGAAGCACGAGCTCAGGGACAAAGGAAACGGGCCATCGACGTGGGATCGTGAGAGCAACGGCTTCTCCGTCACTCGCAACGGGCTGCAACGGCGACCTGTTGCAAAAGCCGAGTCCTGAGCCGGGTCTTCGATCATGGTGGGGGTCGCCCCCGACGGCTATGGATCATGGTCAAGGACGGGGTTCACGTGGCCGCGCGCTCGAGAATGTGCACGGCGCAGGTGGATCCCAAAGCCAGGACGTGGGTCAGCCCTACGGTGGCATTGTCGATCTGCCGATCCCCGGCTTCGCCTCGAAGGTGCGTGGCCACCTCGAAGACATTGGCCAGACCGGTCGCACCGATCGGGTGGCCCTTGGACAGGAGGCCTCCGGACACATTGACCGGAATGGTGCCATCCCGCCAAGGAGCGCGTGAGTCGATGAAGTCCCCGGCGCCACCGGGCTCGCACAAGCCGAGGTTGTCGTAGTGCATGAGCTCGGCTGAGGCAAAGCAGTCGTGCAACTCGACCAGGTCGAGATCCCCGGGACCCACTCCGGCGGCCTCGTAAGCACGTGCCGCGCACTGCCGCGTCAGGGTGTTGAGATCGGGTTGGATCGACTCGGACTCGGACCACGGTTGAGACTGGATCGACGAGGCGCTGATCTTCACGGCCCGCCGGCGCTGGTCGATGTCGAGCGTGGCGAGGCGCTCGCTCGACACGACAACGACCGCCGCGCTGCCATCGGTGGTGGGACAGCACATAGGCACGGTGTTGGGATACGAGACCATGTCCGCACCCTTGATCTCCTCGATGGTGAAGGCTCGGCGGTATTGGGCCAAGGGATTCAATCTCGAGTGCTCGTGGTTCTTGACCGCGACTTTGGCGAACTGGTCGAAGGTGACGTCGTTCTCGAGCGCGTACTCCATTCCGGCATGAGAGAACGTGCCCGGGAAGGTGCCGGTGCCGATTCTCCCTTCGATACTCATCACCGTGCCCCAACGACCGCGTCGGATGAAGGGCTTGGCTCCGTCCTTGCCTCCTCGACTCGCATTGCCGAGCAGACCGGCCTTGCCCATCACCTGTGCGCCGACGGCGAGGGCCATCGATGCCTCGCCAGCCAGGATGGACTGGATGCACAACCGGAGAGCGACGGCTCCGGTAGCGCACCCGTTGGCCACGTTGAAGGCCGGGATCGGTCGGTAGCCGATCTGGGCCATCAGACGCTGCGACGCGTTGTTTGTCTCGGATGTGGTTCCAAAGGCCAGGAACTCTATGTCCGACAAGGGGACGCCGGCGTCGGCCAAGGCTGCTCTGGCTGCCTCGCTACTGAGGTCGATGATGTCCTTGTCGGGGTACCGACCGAATTTCGTCATCGACACGCCAACGATCCACACGTCATCACGCACTGGTCATCACTCCTTCGGTGCCGGGGGCCTCATCGTCAGTGCCGCATCCGAACCGGGGCCGGAAAGCGAATGCCACCGCCTGGTCGCCCTCGCTGTCCACTCCGGCGACGAAGGTGGTCAGCTCCACGGGAAAGTGTGGTGTGATCAGGTCGGGATCGACGTCGATGTCCCGGAGCGTGGCCTTAACGGAACCGCCGCCGTCGAGGGCGACGACCACCGAGAAGAACGGGACGTGGACGCCCGGTGCACTCCGATGCACGATCGTGAAGGAGGTGACGACCCCGGTCCGCGCCAACTTCCTCGGGGTGAAGACGTCTGCCCCGCAGTGCGCGCATGCGTTCCTTCGTTCGAAGTACAGCGCCTTGCAGAACACGCACTCGTGGGCCACCAGCGTCGGACCCTCTTCGTCGAGCACCAGGTAGTCGACCATCGGAATTCTTCGGGCCACTCGTCTCCTCAGTAGTAGGTAGTTGCTACTGTATCGCCCGTTGTGGATGCGAGGCGCACTCAGATAGCAACCCCGTCCCAGACTTCGGCTCCGAACTGGGGAATTAGGTGCGAACTCCGCGGTCCGCTCTAGCCCCTCTGGTCACGAGACAGCCCCCGTTTTACGGGGGGTCAAAGTGAGTGCATACTGTAGCCATGCAGATATCGGGGCACCTGACGCTGGTCGTAGGAGGCGCAAGTGGACTGGGTGAGGCGACCGCTCGTCATCTCAGCAGCGAAGGGTCCACCGTGGTCGTCGCAGACAGGGACGAAGAGCGGGGGTCCATCGTTGCCGAGGAGATCGGCGGGCAATTCCTGGCCTGTGACATCACCGACGAGGGGGAGGTCGAAGGCCTCTTCGCCACGATCGCTTCGATGGGAAGTCTGGTGGCGATCGTCAACTGCGCAGGCATCGGTCCTCCGCGTCGACTGCTCGACCGCCAGGGAGAGGTCCACCCGATGAGGATGTTCGACCTGATCATGCGGGTCAACGTCTATGGAACCTTCAACATCCTCCGATTCGGTGCTCGGACGATGAGTGCCAACCAACCTGACGACCAGGGTGAACGCGGGGTAATCGTCAACACCTCGTCCACCTCGGCCTTCGAGGGGCAGGTGGGCCAGGTGGCCTTTGCCGCGGCAAAAGGTGGTGTTGCCGCCTTGACGCTTCCTGCGGCCCGTGATCTCGCCGTGGTGGGGATCCGGGTCGCCACCATCGTCCCCGGGTTGATGGATACGCCCGCTGCGCAGACGATGAGTGACGAGAACCGGGCGGCCGTGACCGAGGACATCGTCTTCCCGAAGCGGCTGGGCAATCCACCGGAGTACGCCGCGCTGGCCGCTCACATCATCGCCAATTCGTACATCAACGGCGCCGTCTTCCGGGTCGATGCAGCGTTGAGGACACCACCGAAGTGACCCGAGCCCGAGTGCATGACGGACGAGACAGAACCCAAGGAGTTCACTGTGGCTGAACGCATCTTCGTAGTCGGAGTCGGCATGACCAAATTTGAACGCCCCGGCTCGCGGGAGTGGGACTATCCGGACATCGGTATGGAGGCCAGTCAGAAGGCCCTCGACGACGCGGGGATCCCCTACGACGCCGTCGAGAGCGCCTTTGTCGGCTACTGCTACGGAGACACGACCTGTGGGCAGAGGATGCTCTACGGCCTCGGGATGTCCGGCATACCCATCATCAACGTGAACAACGCCTGTGCCAGCGGATCGTCGGCGCTCTATCTGGCTAAGCGCACCATTGAGGGGGGTCTGGCCGACTGCGTGCTGGCGGCAGGTTTCGAGAAGATGGAGAAGGGCTCGCTCGGGGTCAAGTACACCGACCGGAAACCGCCGATGAGCCGGCACTTCGGTCGGATGAAGGCGCTGCGCGGCATTGGCCAGGCCCCACTTACGCCGCAGCTGTTCGGTAACGCCGGCACCCGCTATCTGGAGCGCTACAACGCACCTCCGGAGGTCTTCGCCATGATCGCAGAAAAGAACCACCGCCACTCGATGAACAACCCCAACTCACAGTTCCAGGACGAATACTCGCTCGAGGAGATACAGGCGTCGCCGGCGGTGTGGGGTCCGCTGACCAAACTGCAGTGCTGCCCGACGTCGGATGGCGGTGCCGCCGCGGTGCTGGCCAGTGAACGATTCGTCCGAGATCACGGATTGACGGCGCAGGCTGTGGAGATCGTGGGCATGGAACTGACGACCGATGACGCGAGCACGTTCGAAGGGGACGATGAGGACCTCATCGGTGTCTCGATGACCTCCCGGGCCGCAATGGCCGTCTATGAGCAGTCGGGTCGTGGGCCCGAGGACGTCGACGTGATCGAGTTGCACGACTGTTTCTCCACCAACGAACTGCTCTCGTATGAAGCACTCGGACTGTGCAAGGAGGGCTCTGCTGCGGACCTGGTCCTTGGCGGCGCGGTGACCTATGGAGGAAGCGTGGTGGTGAATCCCTCGGGTGGCCTCATCTCCAAGGGCCACCCCCTGGGTGCAACCGGTCTCGCCCAGTGTGCCGAACTGAACTGGCAGCTCCGCGGACAGGCCGAGGCCCGGCAGGTCGAAGGAGCTTCGCTGGCCCTCCAGCACAACCACGGTCTGGGTGGGGCATGTGTCGTAACGATGTACACCGGACCCGCAGCGGCATGATCGGCATGCTCTGATGGTGGAGACACCGACAAAGCGACCGCTTGATGGAGTTCGGGTCATCGATCTGTCGAATTACGTCAGTGGGCCGTTCGCCGGGATGATGTTGGCCGATCTGGGTGCTGACGTAATCAAGGTGGAACAGCCACAAGGTGGTGATCCCACCCGCAGGATCGGCCGCCGGCTCGAGGGCGGAGTGGGCGGCCTCTTCTTCAACACGAACCGGAACAAGCGGAGCATTGCACTCGACCTCAAGTCCCCCGACGACGTGTCCGTGCTGCTCGATCTGGTCGACGAGAGTGACATATTCCTCGAGAATTGGCGTCCGGGCGTCGCCGATCGACTTGGCCTTGGCACCGGGGTGCTCCACGCCCGGAATCCTCGCCTCATCCATGTGGCGCTGAGCGGCTACGGACTGAGTGGTCCCTTGGCCGACCAGGGTGCGCTCGATCCGCTCTTGCAGGGAATCAGCGGCATCACCTGGTTCAACAAGCACAACGACATCCCCGAAGGGCTGCGTTTCTATGTCGCCGACAAGGTAGCTGCGGTCTATGCCGTCCAGTCCACGCTCGGCGCGCTGCTGCTCAGAGAGCACGGGCAACTCGATCAACGCATCGATCTCAACATGCTCGATGCGTTCTCCTACTTCAACTTTCCCGACCTGTTCATCAGCCGGACGATGGTGGGGGAGCCCGACGAAGGATTCGATCCCGAGGAGATCGCCGGCCCCAAGACGATGATCCGTTGCCGAGATGCCTTCATCGTGGTGGCTCCGAGCACGGGCGCTCACGTGCAGCGAGCCTGCACGGCGTCCGGGCATCCAGAATGGGTCGAGGAGCTGCGGCCGCTCCGGGACTTCCGCGACCTTGCCCCCGCGTTGATGGGACGACTGGAATCGGTGACCAAGGACATGTCGACCGAGGATGCGATCGCCATGTTCCAAGCCGCTGATGTCCCGGTGGGCCCGGTGCTCGATCTCGATACCCACCTGAGCCATCCCCAGGTGGTATCGAACGGCATCTACGCTGAGGCGGTCCACCCAGTAGTGGGCCACCACCGCTTTGCCCGCTACCCAGTACAGTTCGTGGCGGAAGACCCCGGCAGCCTCCCGTGTCCCGAGCTCGACGAACACCGTCTCGAGATCCTGGAATCGGCACGTGGGGCCGATCGGACAACATCGTGACCCCGTCGTCAGCGCAGAGAGGTCAGCGAACCGTGGAACTCGAACTGCTGCACGTCGATCGGGGCGACGACGAAATCGTCCGAGTGGCGATGGACAACCCCCCCCACAACCTGCAGAGCCTTGAGATGGTCGAGGAGTTCCGACTGCTGCTGGACCATCTTGACGAGCAGACGGGCATCCGTGCCCTCATTCTGAGGAGCGCGATCCCCGAGAGGTTCATGCCTGGTGCAGACCTCAAGGTGTCGAACGACCTGTGGGACCAGTACTACCAGCGACAGACCAAGTTGCGGAGCATTCTCGACCGCTGGGAACATCTGCCCTTCCCGACCATCGCCGAGATTGGCGGACACGCGCTCGGGGGAGGGGCGGAAATTGCCGTGGTGTGCGATTTCCGGGTGATGGCCGAGGGAAAGTGGCGCATTGGCTTCCCGGAGATCCTTCGCGGGCTCATCCCTGCCGCCGGGGGCACGCAGCGTGCGGCCAGGCTGTTGGGCCGACCCCGTGCCCTCGACCTTGTTCTGCGAGGACGTCTACTCAGCGCCAGCCAGGCCGAGGCCATCGGCCTCGTCACCATCGCTTGTGCCAACGAGGACCTGCGCCAGACGACGGAGGATCTGGCCCACGAGTTCTCCGTGCTGGCCCCGCTCTCGGTCGCCGCCGCCAAGCGATCGATCCTCAATGGATTGGAGACGACTCTGGCTGCGGGGCTCAGCATCGAAGCCTATGAAATGTATGGCGTCTCGACGACTGCTGACTGCCTGGAAGGCGTCCAATCGTTTGTGGAGAAGCGAGAGCCCCGGTTCACCGGGACGTGACCGGTGGTCGGGACTCTGCTCTTTTTGACGATCTGCCCACCATGAGTGGAGGAGCGGTGCCGTGCCGACCAGGCTGACCATTGCCGAACTTTCCGCACACGCCGGTGATCTCCTCGATACATCGGAGTGGGTTTCCATCGGACGTGATGACGTTGTGAAGTTTGCCGATGCCACCGGTGACCGGCAATGGATCCATGTCGACGCCGAACGTTCAGCTGCAGGTCCGTTCGGCGCCCCGATTGCCCATGGGTATCTCCTGTTGACGGTCATCGCCAAGTTGTTCCCCCAGGTGCTCGAGGTGACTGACCGATCCATGTCGGTGAACTATGGAACTGACCGGGTCCGGTTCGTCTCCCCCGTCCGTGTCGGCTCGTCGGTCAGGCTGACGGGCACGTTGATGGCGGTCGACAACCGGCCAGACGGCAGCGCCCTGATGAAGGTGGCCACGACGCTCGAGCTTCAGGGGTCGGACGAGCCGGCAGCCGAGGCGGAGATCCTGTTCATGGTCCGACCGAGGTAATCTCGATGGAATCAGGACAGTCCGCCGATTCGAGCACAGCGACAGTTCCTTCGAGTGACGAACTCCGCGACTATGTCGGTGGTATCTCGCTTGTGCCCTTCAGGAGCAAGACCCCTCCGTCCAGCGTCAACACCGTACCGGTAACCCAAGAAGCGGCATCCGACAAGAGGTAGCCGCACGCGGCCGCGACATCCTCTGGCTCTCCGACCCGCTTCAATGGGTACTGATCGGCCAATTCGTCTCCCTGGACCTGCGTCGATGCCATCGCGGTGCGCACGACTGCCGGGGCAACTGCATTGACCCGCACCTTCGGGGCCATCTCCAGGGCGAGCTGCCGGGTCAGCTGCACCAAGGCGGCCTTCGAAATGTTGTACGAACCCGTGTTAGGGGCAATTCGGAACGCGCCGGTGCTGGCTATGTTCACGATCGAACCACCGTGTTCCGCCATCCACTGGGACCACACCTCGCGACTGAAGACGAGGGGTGCCCGGAGGTTCACGGCGATAACCTTGTCGAACGCCGACAGGTCGGTGTCCGTCATCGGCCCGTACTGGGGATTGGTGGCTGCGTTGTTGACCAGGATGTCGAGCGAGCCGAATCGCTCGATTCCCGTCCGGACCGCCTGTTCCGGATGGCCAGGAGCATCGACTCCTCCACAGACCACGGCTACCCGATCGGCGAACCGCTCGCCGACCTCATTCAACTCCGCCTGCTTTCGGGCGGTAACGACGACCGAAGCACCCTCACGGACCAGGAGCTCCACGATCGAGAGCCCGATACCCCTCGTCCCGCCGGTGACGATCGCTGACTTTCCGGCGAATTGGAGTGGTGTTGTCGGGGTTCCCACTTCGCCGGAGAGGCTCACGATCCGTCGGAGCGATCCAGGATGTCGCGTGGATTGACGACCATCATCTGGTCGAGGCTGGAGTCGTCCACGCCCGCTCTCTGCAGCATTCCGAACACTTCCGTCGGCAGGTAGAGATAATCGTGTTTGGGAAACGCGGCGGCGATGTGGGACCTGGGCGCCGAATCGTTGTGGCACTGCGCGTCATGGGAAAGCACGAGTCGATGAGCCCAGCCTCTGGCACACAGCTTGGCAACGGTGTCCACTCGCTTCTCCACCGACATAAACACGTCGAGCCCGAACCGGTCCATTCCCAAGTAAGCGCCCGAGTCGAGCAGTTCGGTCAGGTATCCGAAATCGTCGGAATCCCCACTGTGGCCGATGATGATCTGGCTAGGATGCACTCCTTCCTCGGTGAGCACGGCGAGCGCATCGAGTCCTGTTCGCTTGCGTGCGTGCGTGTGCACGGTCACCGGGACTCCAGTAGCCCGTTGGGCTCGACCGACCGCCCGCAGTACCCGTTCGACGTCGGGGGTCATACCGTCACGATCGATGGCGCACTTCAGCATTGAAGCCTTGACGTCGACGCCTTCGATCCCCTTGACGATGTCGTGGACGAACATGTCCACCAGGGGTTCCTCTTCGACCACCAGTGCGCCGGCCCCTCGGAGTCGGAAATACCGAGGTATCTCCTTCAGCACGTACAGTCCAGTCGAGGCGACGATGTTCACCGGTGACCGCTCAGCGACCCTGGCCACCAGTCGAGGCTGCCTTCCGATGCCGAGGACAGTGAGATCCACAATAGTGTCGATCCCCGCCTCTTTCAGACGCCGCATCTTCTCCACGGCGGCGTCGACGGCTTCGTCCTCGTCCCAGTCGATGGCCCACGGATAGTTGGCGGCCAGTTCGGGTGAGACGGTGAAGACATGCTCGTGCATCAAGGTGGCACCGAGTTCGGCCGCCTCGATGGGACCCGTGTACGTGTGGATGCTCACTGGGCCCCCGATTGACGATGTAGCAGGTAGACCTCGTCCCCGTCACACACTGCCTGACGCTGACTTCTGCATAGTATACATTTACTTGAAAAGACACAAACCCGGTAGGGGGGCGTGATCCACAGAGGAAAGGTCTCTCATGACGAGTGACGACATCGCCGTCGCACTGGACCAAGGTGTGGCCACGCTGACGATCTGTCGCCCGCCTCACAATTATTTCGACCCGCCCCTGGTGGAGGCCCTTGTCGAGACCGCCATTTCCCTGTCCGCCGATCCGGCCACCCGATGCATCGTTTTGCGCTCCGAAGGACGATCGTTCTGCGCCGGAGCCAACTTCGGCGGGGCCAAAAAGACGGGGGGAGGGTCGTCTGCAGAAGGGGGGCCGGCTCGGGCCGGACGCCCTGGGCATCTCTACGAGGTTGCGGCCAGGCTCTTCGACGTCGAGGTGCCGATCGTGGCCGCCGTGCAAGGCGCGGCGATCGGCGGTGGTCTGGGCCTGGCCATGGCGTGCGACTTCAGGGTGGCGACTCCTCGTGCCCGGTTCGTGGCCAATTTTGCCGCATTGGGGATCCACCATGGCTTCGGACTCTCGGTGACGTTGGCCAGGGTGGTCGGCAACCAACGTGCCGAGCGCATGCTGCTGACCGGGAGCCCGGTGTCCGGGAAGGAGGCGGTAGTGATCGGACTCTGTGACCTGCTGGTTCCCGAAGAGGACCTGATGTCGGCTGTTGACGTGTTTGCTCACGAGATTGCCGGACTGGCCCCGCTCGCTATCCGGTCGATCAAGCGAACCTTGCGCCAGGGGATCAGGGGTGAGGTGGAGTTAGCCATCGACCGGGAGATCAACGAACAGAACTGGCTATTCCGTACGGCTGACCACCGAGAAGGCACTGCTGCGCTGGCGGAGAAGCGGCCACCCGTCTTCAGGGCGCAGTGATCGAAATACGGTAGTATGTACTCGCTATAGGCACCGCAGCTGGCAGGATCCCATCGGACGGGCCAGCAGAATCCGGAGAACCGCCGCCGGCGGACCGTGCGCCGAGAAAGGTAGGCACAGATGGGGACGCTTGACGGTCGAGTGGCGATCGTGACCGGCGCCGGCCGGGGTATCGGCAGGGAACACGCGCTGTTTCTTGCCTCCGAGGGGGCCAGCGTGGTGGTCAATGACGTAGGTAGGAGCCTCGATGGCGAAGAGGCGACAGAGACGACTGCCGAGCAGGTTGTGGCTGAGATCGTCGCCTCCGGGGGACATGCGGCGGCCAACTCGAGCGATGTCTCTGACTGGGATCAGGGCGGCGAGCTGATCGACCAGGCCGTGGACACCTTCGGTCGTCTGGACATTCTGGTCAACAATGCCGGCATCGTCCGCGACGCAGTTCTGATCAACATGACGGAAGCTGAATGGGACTCGGTGCTGGCGGTCAACCTGAAGGGCCACTTCGTCCCCACTCGATGGGCCGCGAACTACTGGCGTTCCGAGTCGAAGGCGGGAAGGGAGGTGGCAGCCAGGCTGGTGCACACCTCCTCCGGATCGGGATTGAGTGGAAATCCCGGGCAGGCCAACTACGGCGCGGCGAAAGCCGGGGTCGCTGCACTGAGCCTGATCTGTGCCAAGGAGCTCAGCCGGTACGGAGTGCACTCGAACTGTCTCGTCCCGACTGCCCGAACCCGGATGACCGAGGCGACGCCGTGGCTGAGCGAGCGGATCAAGGCCCCCTCCGACTCGGCCGCCCCCGACCCGTGGGACCCGGCCAACATGTCACCGATTGTCGGTTACCTGGCCATGGCCGACTGCCCGTTCAACGGCTGTACCTTTTCCGTGAGGGGCGGGAACATCCGACTGATGAACACCTGGGGGGTAGGGGACGGTGTGAAGAAGGCTGACGGACGTTGGACCGTACCGGAACTGGTCGACCAACTAGGTCCATTGGCCAGTGACCGCCAGGTCGCCAAACAATGACGAGCGCGGCGCCCGCACGGCGGGGCATGCGGGATCGAGTGGCCATCGTGGGCATGGCCTGCACCAAATTCGGCGAGCTGTTCGACAAGGGGATCGATGATCTGTTGATCGAGTCCGCACTGGGCGCAACGGAGTCGGCCGGTATCGGGATCCACGACGTAGAGGCGTTCTGGTTGGGTACGCGTCAATCCGGAGTCGGCGGGGACGCGTTGTCGGTCCCGCTCAAGTTGGACATGCCACCCGTCACCAGAGTCGAGAATCGTTGTGCCACCGGATCGGATGCACTCCGCAATGCCTGCTTCGCGGTGGCATCCGGGGCCTATGGCGTGGCCATGGCCATCGGAGGCGAGAAGCTGAAGGACTCGGGAATGTCCGGGCTGCTGGGATACGGCCTGCCGTCCGCCGGAACAGATCCCGACTTCACTGGGCCAGGCCTCTTCTCCTTCCTCGTGCCGGCCTATGCGGAGCGGTATGGGATCGATGAAGAGCTGGTGAAGGACGCCATGACCCACATCGCCTGGAAGAACCACAGCAATGGGGCGAAGAACCCCCGGGCCCACTTTCGCAAGGAAGTCTCACGCGAGACGATTCGGGCCGCAGCTCCGATCGCCGGCCGATTGGGAATCTTCGACTGCTCCGGGGTGTCCGACGGCTCAGCGGCAGCCGTAGTCGTGCCGGCCGAACTCGCCCACCGCTACACGGACAAGCCGATCTACGTGAAGGGGTTCGGGCTGGCTGCAGGAGCCCACGACGGATTGAAGCGCCCCGACTACGACTTCGCCACCTTTCCCGAAGTTGTTCGCTCTGCTCAGGTGGCCTATCTCGAAGCGGGCGTGACCGCGCCGGCCGAGCAGCTCGCCTTCGCCGAGGTGCACGACTGTTTCACGCCTACCGAAATGGTCCTGATGGAGGACTTGGGGTTCAGCGAGAGAGGCAAGGCGTGGCGTGACGTGTTGGATGGCACCTTCGACCTCCACGGACGACTTCCCGTCAACCCGGACGGAGGCCTCAAATCGTTTGGTCACCCGGTAGGGGCCTCCGGTCTTCGCATGCTCTTCGAATGCTGGCTCCAGCTCCGGAACGAGGCGCCAGCCGATCGTCAGATCGTCACCGATCGATCCTTGGCCTTGACCCAGAACCTCGGGGGCCAGCCTGGAGGCTGTGTGTCGTTCGTCGGAATCTTCGGGTCAGAGCTCGGATAACCCACGTTGATACCCCTTCTCCTCATCGACGACCCGATGCCAGGTGTCGTGCGGCTCACCTTGAACCGCCCTGAGAAGAAGAACGCTCTCAACAACTCACTGAGGGGGGCCCTCTTCCGCGAGTTCCGCCGGGCCGATGCCAGTCGGGAGACCGCCGTCGTGATCATCCGGGGCGCTGGGGATTGCTTCTCAGCCGGCTACGACCTGAGCGAGAAGCGGGAGCCCTCGGAACGTGAGGCAACCGTCTCGGAGGGCTGGTGGTCGAGGCTGGCCATCACCAACTGGTTCGAGATGTGGGACCTCTCGGTCGTCTTCATCGCCCAGATCCACGGCTACTGCCTCGCTGGAGCGTCGGAGCTGGCCGCGGCTTGCGACCTGGCCTACGTATCCGACGATGCACAGATCGGCTATCCGCCGGTGCGGAGGATCAGTCCACCGGCCACGGCCTGGCAACCATGGCTCCTCGGGCCACGTCATGGAATGGAGGCCCTCTTGACGGGCGATGGTATGTCAGGAACCGAGGCCGCGGCCTGGGGATTTGCCAATCGGAGTCTTCCGTCGTCCGAGCTCGAGGCGGAGGTCCTGCGGGTGGCCGGGCGGGTGGCATCGGTGCCCCTTGATCTCACCGCTCACAACAAACGAGTCGCCCGGCGGATGATCGACTCGACGGGGGTTCGCGACGGGCTCCGATGGGCTGCCGACCTCCAGCCGCTCGCTTTTCACTCCAAGTCTTCAAAGGAATACACCCGCGCCCTTCAAAGCGAGGGAGTCCGTAGGGGGATCGACGACCTGCGGGAGTGAGCGCAGCCCCTGCCCTTACCGGATTTGGGCACGGAGGTACTGCCAGCCAAAGAGAAACCACCCGACGAATTCCCCGGGAGGTCAAAGGAGGGATCATGGCTGACCGCAATGACAGTGTCGGCGCCGGCATGGAGAACCCGTACAACGTAACGCCCGAGATGGAACGTCTTGGGCCGCCTCGGGACGTTCCGTATGCCAGTGAGAGCATGTTCTTCCAGGCTTGGGATCCCGATCAGGGGATCGGGATCTGGGCGCACCTTCATCTGACGACGGAGGACAACCGCCTGTTCGTTGGAGAACTTGTCATCTACCTTCCGAACGGCGAGGTTCTGGTCGACCGCTCCGCGGGACGGAGCCCTGATGACTTGGGTCCTTCCAGCGGCAATCTGACCTTTCGGCTCGAGGAGCCGCTGCGACGCTGGCATGTCTATTTCGACGGAACTGCGGAGCGAACGACCAGTGAGGCCCTGGCCAATTCGCCCGGCGGAGCTGGGCGCGCGGAACCGATCGGGATCGACCTTGTGTTCACGGCCAAATCGCCGGTGTACGACTTGTACTCCGCCCTGGGGAAGGAAGGGATGGCGTGGGGTCAGATCCATCATGAGCAGGCGCTGAGCGCCATGGGTTCTTTGCGGTTCGATGGCCTCGACCATCCCTTCACCGGCTACGGATATCGGGACCACGGAAGGGGAACGAGGAACCTTGCCCCTCTCGGTGGAGACTCCATGGTCTTCGGCGTGTTCCCCGACGGTCGTGCCATCGGGAGCCTGATGGCGTGGACCCGGGACGGCACTGTCGTCGTGGAAGCGGGATTCCTCTATGACGACCGGGGTTACTCGACACTGAAGATAGATGAGCTTCCTCATCTCGACGACCGTTTCGGCAACCCGGCCGACGTGACCGCCCGATTCATCGATCAGTGGGGGGAACAAATTGAGATCCAATGCACCGGGCTCCATCAGGCGACCCTGACCATGGACGATCCGAACCACTGGGTGATCGGATACGACCAGCGGCTCGAGGATCCGTTGATCATGGTGGAGACGCCGTCCCAACTGCAGTGGGGCAGTGCCGTGGGCTACGGGAACGTGGAGCGCAACTGCCGGCGGAGCCAGCTGGGTGTGGTTCGCTCACCTGCGGAATGACAGCTCTGACGGATGCCGAAGTCGCTGACACTAAGCGGCCTACCGGGTGGGATCGATTGGAGGGTGAACGATGAAGACGGAGGCTGCAGTGCTGTGGCAGGCGGGGGGTGACTGGGAGATCGAGACCATCGAACTTGACCCACCCAAGGAGCAGGAGGTCCTCGTTCGGCTCGAGGCGAATGGTCTGTGCCATTCCGACGAACATTTGCGGTCGGGTGACATGTCCTGCGAACTCCCCATGATCGGTGGACATGAAGGCGCTGGGGTGGTCGAAGAAGTCGGCAACTACGTCACGGGCGTGCAGCCCGGCGACCATGTGGTGATGAGTTGGATCCCATCGTGCGGGACATGCCGACCGTGTGCAAGCGGTCATCAGAATCTCTGTGAGCTCGGGCAGTACATCACTGTGGGTAAGCAGATCCAGGACCAGACCTCCCGGCATCACATCGGCAACAAGGACGTCAACTTGATGGCCTGTGTCGGCGCATTCTCCAGGTCGACGGTGGTCCACGAGTCGTCGGTCGTGAAGATCGACAAGGACATCCCCCTGGACCGGGCCTGTCTCGTCGGCTGCGGGGTGGTGACGGGTTGGGGCTCAGCGGTCTACGCGGCCGACATCAGAGCCGCGGAGGATGTCGTGGTCATCGGGTGCGGCGGGATCGGGGCCAGCGCCGTGCTCGGGGCAGTTGACGCCGGAGCCCGTCGAATCTTCGTCGTCGATCCGGTCCAGTTCAAACGTGAAGAGGCGATGCGTCTTGGTGCGACCCATGTGGCCTCCGATCTCATGGAGGCCTCCGATCTCATCCGTGACGTCACCTGGGGGCGGATGTGCTCGAAGGCGATCGCGTGCATGGGGGTCGGGGAGGGCTCCCTGGTGGCGGACATGATGAGCCTTCTGGGAAAGAACGGAAGGCTCGTGGTCACCAACATGCACTCGCGACACGAGATCGACGTGAAACTCCGGATGGCCGAACTCACCGTGATGCAAAAGCAGATCGTGGGGGCCCTGTACGGTCAGGGAAATCCCAGGGCGGACATCCCCAGGCTGCTCGACCTCTATCGAGACGGGCTGCTCGACCTCGACGCACTGGTCACACGCACGTATTCCCTCGAGGACATCAACCAGGGCTATGCCGACATGAGGGAGGGTCGGAACATCCGAGGCATCCTCAAATATTGACGCATGCGTTCCCATCGAGATGTGAGAGTTTGGTGACGCTCAGTCTCGGTCGGGGCCGAAGAAGAGTTCGTTATGTTGGCCCGGTTCGGGCGGGAGGCCCCCCGAACGTGTCGGTGTGCCAGAGAACTCCGCCGGGAACGTGGCGAACAGGAGATCGTTCTCGTCCACCTCGACCAGATGACGTTCGGTCGAGTCGGGAGACCGCACAGCCTCTCGCAGCGTCATCACCGGAGCAAAGCACACATCTCGGTCGGCGAATACTTCTTCCCATTCAGCAAGCGTGCGCGAAGCCATGACCTTGGCGATCGTCGACTCGGCTACTTCGGCGTCCTCGCCGGTGGCGAATTGCTTGTCGGCTAGCTCGGTCAGTCCAGTGATGGTGAGAAACTCCCGCCAGAATTTCTCCTCGATGTTGCCGAGTGTCACAAACCGCCGATCAGAGGTTTCATATGACCCGTAGCACGGGAAGTTGCCCAGCGGAACATCCGGCCAGGTGCGGAGCTCCCTGCCTACGTCGTTCGGCTCCGGGGGAAGGCGGCCAGCGCCCACCGCGCCGAGGGCCAGCGAGACATCGGCCATGGCGGTGGCTACGTGCTGTCCCTCGCCCGTATTCTGCACGTGTACCAGAGCGGCGAGCGTCGCCAACGCGGTAATCATGCCGGTGGCGAGGTCACCGACCGGCGTGGCCGAGAGGACTGGTCGGTCGGTGACCCGTGGCTGGATCACTCCGGCTGAGGCAAGATAGTTGAGGTCGTGGCCGGGTCGCCGGGGAGTGGGACTCTCCGAGGAGTAGCCCGAGGAGGAGACATAGATGAGTGAGGGATAGCGCTCCCTCAGATCCTCGTATCCCAGGCCGAACCGCTCCATGACGCCGGGGCGGAAACTTTCGAGGAGTACGTCGGCCGTGTCGAGGAGTCGGTGCAATCGCTGTCGACCTACCTCCGAGCCGAGGTCGAGCGTGACGCTCAGCTTGTGCCGATTGACGGTCGGGAACCGATCGTGCTGGCGACCGATCTCGCCTCCGACCTGCTCGACTTTGATTACTTCCGCACCCAGGTCGGCGAGGAGTTGGGTGCCGAACGAGCAGGGCAGAAGGCGGCTGCAATCGAGGATTCGGACACCGGTGAGCGGTCGTGTCGGGTCGGTGCTCATGCGTCACATTTCTCGGAGCGCGATGACGCCGAAGCTGCGCAATGCATTGCCAGGGCCCTTCTTCCAGTTGCGTTCGTCGGCGGCTTTGACGTGCGAATCGATTCCCCCGCAATTAAGTCAGCGCACACTATCATCAGTAACGAGGCAGTCCTCCGAGGACGGGGAGCTCGTATTCGTCGTTTCATTCCTTAGAAAAGCGAGCATATACTACTTGCGCTGTCAGTGTCGCCAAGGCGGCGAACGTCAAGGGAGGGTGTGCGGTGGCGAACCTAGCTGACGCCTTGGAGGCCGCAGCCCGTCTTGACCCGGAGGCGCCGGCCATAATTTTCGGCGACAGAGTAACCACGTGGAAGGCCTTTGAAGAGCGCGCCGGCGGTCTCGCTCGTCACCTCGTAGACGCAGGTCTTGAACATCAGTCCAAGGTCGCGGTCTATCTGCGCAACGGACCTGAGCATCTCGAGACAGTCTTCGCGGTGCTGAAGGCCGGGATGATCCCCATCAACGTCAACTATCGCTACGGGCCCATCGAGCTTCGCTACCTGTTCGACAACGCTGATGTGGAGGCCGTCGTCTTCGATGAGGCGTTCGCACCCGTAGTCAAGAAGCTTCGCCCTGAAATGCCGGAAGTCAGGCACTGGTACCTCGTCGGTGCGGCGGAGGTGAGTGACGTGACTCCCTACGAGTCGGCCGTGCGGCACCGATCGTCAGAAGTGGAACCACGCCGGGATCCCGACGATGTGATGATGATCTACACGGGTGGCACCACCGGAATGCCCAAGGGTGTGATGTGGCGCCAAAGCGATCTGGTCTCCATGTTGACCCGTAAGGCGCGTGGTACCCCATCGTCGCCATCTGGTGGGGTACCTGACGGACCTGCTCATTCGGAGGAGGTCTACCTGATTGCGTGTCCTCTCATGCATGGAACAGGATTGTTCATGGCGCTCGCTGCCCTGCTCACCGGAGCAACTGTGGTCACTCTTACCGGTGCCACCTTTGACCCCCGCGAACTCTGCCGAGCTATTTCAGCCCAGCGAGTGACGGCAGTCATCCTCGTGGGAGATGCATTTTCCAGGCCTTTGCTCCGATTGCTTGACACTGATCCAGACGCCTACGACATAAGTTCGATTCGTTCGATCACCTCCGCCGGCGCAATGTGGAGCCGCGATGTCAAGGAAGGGTTGCTCCGCCACAACGATGCGATGGCGCTGATCGACTCGTTCGGAGCGTCGGAGGTCAGCGGATTGGGTCGTTCCGTATCAACGGCCCGAACAATCAAAGGTACCGCCGTCTTCGACATAAGTGAGCATGCCCATTTGGTGGATGAACGGGGTGAGGTGATCGGCCCCGAATCAACTCAGCCCGGCATGGTCGAAGTGGGGGGACCTCTTCCTCTCGGCTACTACAAGGATCCTGAGAAGACTTCTCTCACGTTTCGGATCATCGGTGGTCAGCGCGTCGCCGTGACGGGTGACTGGGCCCACTACACGCCAGATGGAGAAATGATGTTCTTGGGTCGTGGCTCAGGCTGCATCAATAGTGGGGGCGAGAAGATCTTTCCCGAAGAGGTTGAAGAGGCGATCAAGCTCCACCCGGATGTCGCCGATGCTGCCGTGCTCGGGGTTCCTCACGAGTTGTTCGGCCAGATGGTGGTGGCTCTGGTGGAACCGTTGGAAGGTCGTGAGATTGGCGAACCTGAGATCGTCGACCATGTTCGCCACCAAGTGGCTGGTTTCAAGGTCCCCAGGCAAGTGTGGTTCGTCTCCTCCTTGGAACGCACCCCGTCCGGGAAACTCGATAGCGAGCGACTGCGCTCCATGGCCGACTCCCTGCTCCAGTGAACCCAATGAACGTGGGAGTTTTCCCCGGCCGAACCAGATCGCCAGGAGCTGGTGAGGGACTGGCTCGAATCGAATTTCTCGAAAGGGGTGTTCGTCTTGATCCGAGCGGAGCTCGATGGTGCGGTCTGCTGTCGATAGACCGGTGCTTGTCGGGGGCGGGAGCGGTGAAGTTCCGCTACACCAGTTCGTTGTGGGGAGCCGAGCCCGGGTGGTTGCCCAGGACCTGCGGCCATGCATGGTGATTGTCGAACAGTTCCTGTACACGGAGCACTGTCGTAAGGCCTGGCGCCTGCAGACACTGTGACCTGCTCGTTCGAGCTCGTCGGAGATGAATCGATGCCCGAGCTCGCATTCGTCCTCGGGCGCGTGCCGAAAGACAATGACCAGGTGGACATCGTCGAACTGCCGCTAACTGACTGGTTGGGCCTACCACTTTTGGATGGCCTGAGGACTGAAGCCGAACACCCGGCGAGTAAACCGCACCGGGACCCTCTCGGCGGCCAGGTCACGGAATTGCGGTTACTTCATTTTGGGGGCGCAAACTTGGCGCGGTAGGCGGCGGCTTGCATGAGGATCTGATGCTCCCTCTCAAGTCGCCGGTTCGCCCGACGCAATCGGGCCACCTCCTGTTCGGCGGTGGCCAAACCATGCTTGGTCTCTTTGTCGTTTTCGGCCTGGCGCATCGAGCATTGCGCCGTCTCCTCGGCGATCCCGAAGTCGGCGGCGACTTCAGGTATGGGCAGATCGCTCTTACGAGCACCAGCCACGACGTCACGCTTGAACTCCGGGGGCACCTTCGTCGGCACGGTTCCATCATTCCCGCGGAAGGCAAGCTCAGCTTAGAGATGTCCACCAGACCGACGTCAATGCCCCCATCATTTTCAGGGTGCGCGATATCGGACAGACGAATCGCTTCAGGTTGCCGAAAACACTTCCTGGGAGTGAGCCTTGCGACCGGTGCGAGTATGTGCTTGCTACACATCCACGCTCGCATTCGTCCGCCCACCAGGCCGAGAAGAATCGTGAGCGGAAGTCTCCGACGGGCACTCTGTGTGTCGTAGAGGTGTCGTTTCGAGGACGACAGAACGTACGAAACCTCGTATCCCCTGGTGAACTGCTATTTCTACGTGTATCGGCTTCCCGAGGAAGTCGGGCTTCGTCGGTGCCCAGACGCTGCCGCGCACGCACCCGAGCCAAGTCGTGAGCCGCAGATATTTCATTGGCGGTCCATCAAATAGGTCGCGTCCCGCCGAGTGGTGGGGATTGAGCATGCAATCCTCGGCGACGATCAACCAGCTGGCGTGAGCTCACCGGTTGCCGCGTTGTCATTATCCACGACGGTGTAGAGCTTGGCCATAGAGGCTTCAGAGAAGTACCTCCGTTCGGCAGAAACCCACTCGTCGTGCACGTCGAGAAGTACAGCCCCGCCGAGGCGGATGACCGACGCCTCGTTCGGGAAGATGCCGACGACCCGGCACCGTCGCTTCAGTTCCTTGTTGAGCCGCTCGAGCGGGTTCGTCGACCAGATCTGACGCCAG
>Ga0182030_10009557_pt1 | contig 19835 bp, 26 predicted proteins | sample 812S3MmetaG_FD_121299 | JGI IMG/M metagenome (GOLD analysis project Ga0182030, IMG submission 121299) | Permafrost microbial communities from Stordalen Mire, Sweden - 812S3M metaG (Illumina Assembly) | ecosystem: Environmental > Terrestrial > Soil > Wetlands > Permafrost | place: Sweden... | reverse complement strand
GACAGTGAATGGCGTGCAACTGAGCAGCGTGGAGGTAAGGTGCGGGTCTTCCGGAGGGTTTGTAATGACTGCGAGATCAAACTCGCCGGCGCGAATACAAGCCGGCAGCTCGCCTGCATATCTAGTTGCCAGGTGAACACGCAGATTAGGGTAGAGAGGAAGTTCCATAGAGCGGAGGATGTCGACCAACCGCCGGTCCGCATACGGAGATCTTCCCACCACAATCTGACGGTCAATTCCGTGCATTGTTTCGCGAGCAGCGAGGACGGCGCTTTCCGAATGGGCGAGCGCCAGTCTGGCACGTTCCACATAAGATCGGCCGGCATCGGTTGGCGAAACACTCTGGCGTTTGCTATGACTGCGCTCAAAAAGGCAAGCACCAACATGTCGTTCGACTTTTGCCAGGACGCGGGTTACGCCGGGTTGGCTCAGCCCGACTTTGCGGCCGGCACGATGAAAGTTCAGCTCTTCGGCAAGAGCAACTACTGTGCGGAGATCGTCAAGTTCCAGCGAAGGATGGCGGCGCATAGGAAGTTTGCCTCATTTGAGCGATTGGCACCAGGCATCTCAATTCTTCCAAAGGCGTCCAAGTTTTCCACAGAACTGTCCCCTTTTCCACAAATCTTAAAGGATTTTTCCCTATTGTCAAGTTTGATTCCTCCTGCTTAACGACTTTTCAAGCAAAGTGATGCGATTTTGGTATCACGTGACATCGAGATGGCATTGGACAGCTTGACGAAAAAACGGCAGAGTTGCCACAAGGCTCGCCCACCGAGCTAGATGGAGATACAGCCATGCGGAACACAATCAGGCCTCGCCAGGCCTCTGCTTTTCCCCCAACAGCAGAGATTCCAAGCAACGCCACCAGCTTCTCGGGTAATCCGCAGCCAGACCCGCCGGAGATGTTCAACATTCTCCTTGCTCTCGAATCGGCCCGCGGCCTGCTCACTGTGCGCGACGTGGCGGAGCTTCTGGGCAAGTCGCCATTCTCAATTTATCGAATGGCACAGCAGCGGAAGATTCCGTCACTGATGATCGGCGGCTCACGATGCTTCGATCCATCGGTACTGGCCTTGTGGCTCTCAAAAAAGGAGCCATCTCTCGCCACAGCTGCGAGGCGGCTGAAGACAGCTTGAAGTGCAGGCCGGTACCGGAAATTAGGCAAGCTTCTGAATGTGAAAATCTGCCCCGATCGAAGCGGATTCGAAGCGCTGTCGATGAATGAGTTCGCACCAACTGAAATTCGGTGGGGCACCTCGGTAAAGACTGGCCGACTTAAAGGGAGTAATCCCGCTACGAGTGGAAATCATTTTATTCCCGCTCACTTCACATCGCACGTCTTTAAAGGCACCAATTGTTTACCATTTTTCGATGGGGTTTTCTGCCCACGCCGTCGAATCCATTCTCCAGTCCCGGAAATAGAGGGAAAGTGCTCCATTCATCCCGGCTGGCATTGCCAGCACTTTGGATCAAGGAACGACAAACATCGAGGACCCGTCAGGAAAGTCTCTTTGGGAAGGTTGTTGAAAGTTATTTTGGGGGTCCGAGTACTGCGGAGGGAAGTTCGCCGTGCATCCGAATTTGTCTGCGAATTTCTCCCTATCTTCTCTTGGCAAATACCTAACGTAAAGTGTCAGATTGATATGCGCACCCGGACCTCCCGGGACCGTCTTCGCTCTAACAGACATTACCATTTTGGTCGGGGTCCATGAGAGAAGGCCGTAGGAAGTATCTCCAATCCGCGAGCCAAGGACAAATTTGTGGGTACAGTAGACGTCGTCAGTCCCTTCGGGTGCCTTGACATCGACGGTCCTAGATTCTCCTTCTCCGGATGGATTTTTGTAAGCAAGATACCGCTCCGTCTTGTACCAACCATAGGTTGGACCTTGTTCAACGACGGTAGCAAATGCACTTTCCAGAGAGGGGCACTCTGTGTTGGCAAACTCCTTAGGAACTTCAAGAATCTTGACGTGAGCACTCGCTGCGCTAGTTTTCCAAAAGACGCCGTCGGGGTAAGTGCCCACGACATAGAGGAGTCCCCCTCCTGCCTCAGTTCTCTGAAAGAAACTGCCCCCCTCAAGTTTCACATCTCTGCCGACTTCCTTACACAAACGGTAATTCAGTCTTGGAATAACCCGGTAGTATTTTGTATCAATGTCTGCGTCGGTAAGAGGCTGCGCGGAGGGAATCGGTGCACTGGTTGCCGTCGGTGTGTCGAACTCTCGAACAAACTTCGGCAGCGGCGAACTGGTCTTCTTGCCGCCGCAAAGAGCGGATGCGCGTTTAAGTCGCGCGACGAAATCCGAAGCAAATTCAACGTCGAACCTTAAGATAGTTTCTCCTCTGCTGTCAGGAGGAAATGGAGCGCGGGTCCTAATTATGTTTTCGACGAAATTGGTCGTGTGGAGCAAAACGTAGTTCGGAGAGGGGGTGAAGATTCCGGGTATTGCCGGGTCTTGCGGTCCGCCAACGTGAATACTGTCGGGGTCCAGGTCAGCGAGCGAGAATGAAGTTATCGTTGTACTCTTTGAGGTTTCATCCTCCTGAGAATTCTCCTCCAACACGACGGAACAGCCGTTTGGTCCCTCGCTCTTGAGTTTGAAATTGACTTTTCCCTCATCCGCAGTCTGTCTGGAAGTTGTGTCGGTAAGCCATCGCAGCGTGTCGCTGAGTGAATCGTCAGCAACGTTTCGATCTGAGGGTAATGCTTTGCATAGCTCTACAGCTCTTTTGAGTTGCACTACAAATTCTGGTGCGAAAGTGTCGTTGAATCGGATGGCTGCGTCTGCTCTGCTCTCGCCGGAGTTAGACCCGCCCCGGATGATTGTCTTGGTATGGTTCGTCGTGTCGAACCAAACTTCGTCCGGAGTTGGCCTCAAAAAGGTCGGACTTTTTCGGTCCTCTGGTCTTGAACCACCTACGCGAATACTGTCGGGGTCGATGTCAGTAAGCGAGAATATAGTTTTCTCTGTGTGCTCGGGGCTGCCGTACTTGTCTTGCTCAAAGTGCTCTTCCAATACGACTGAGCAGCCGTTTGGGTTTTTCGCCCTGAAAGTGAACTTAACTCCACCGCTCTTGCTTGTCTGGCTCGCTGTCGAATCGGAAAGCCATTGCAGCGTATCAGAGAGTGAGCCACTAGCTTTCTTTTGACCTATCGCAGAAAGCGCGATTAATAGTAATAGTGAGAGCAGAATCGGAAGTGGCATGAACAAGTTTTTCATTATTGCATTCCTCGACCTGATTCGGTCTGTTCCTGGTATGTCAGCGTATTCGTGCAAACAATTTAACTCCCTGTGGAGACGAAAACGCCTTGGATAGCTTGTCGCTAACGTAGGACTGAGCCGGATGTCCGAGAAAGAAGCAGGCGGAATTCAGTACATCTAGTTTCCAACTCGGTGAGTGAGTGGGGAACCCGGGTAGCAACAGAGCTATATGGCCGTGCTTCTCACCGGGGATTATGGCAATAGCAGCGCGCCCACTATTAGCGGTAGCTGCAGCTTCATTGAGAGCCTGTTGTTGATCTGCGCTCCCGAGAGGCACCCAGTCCTTCGAAACTGTCACGTAAGTTTCGATCAGATTGGCAGAAAGATACCCGCCCTTTATCGAAGGGTCTCGAAAATCGCTAACCTGATAGACATCGTCCAATGCTTTGCCAACGAACCGATTGCATGGACTGGCATCGTCCGCCTGATCTTCGCAGCTTAAGAACTCGGATAACCGCGTTCTCAAGGCTTTTTCCCAACCGGATGCTGTAGCGCCGGGGCTATTCGCTACAGATAGAAAACAAATGAACGATATGGCAAGATTTTTTCGAATCATCTCACTAGCTCGCTGTGAACGAAGATCATGATCTATTCCGACAGTCAGAGGATCGCTATCTTGGAGACATCATGCCACTCATTAAGGATTCATGATCGGAGCGTTTTCGATCACAATTGCTCACGTTTGCTCCGTAACCAAGATCTCCGTTTTGACTTCCAAGTGCCCGGCACGATACTTTGAGTTTCCGCTCTTGTTGCTCATCTGACAAACAAGGGCCTTCTGGGCAGCGAATGACTGTCATAATTGCTCAGTTTGGCAGACAACTTCTTTGGGCTCCCGAAGTCCCTCTCGCGCAGCCGATACTTCCAGACGCAGCTTCCAGTCCGTGGGGTGGGCTTATAATACGCCCAATTGCATTTCTTAGTGAAGAATTTATTGGCGAGTCGGGTTCTAAAGAACGGCGACGACCCAGTCAAAACGGTCCGAATGATCCGAATTCCATTTATGCGGCCCATCAAGTCTTCTAAGTAATTGGAAATACAAGTTATTAACGCCCTGAAATGGCCGGCGTCTTGCGAGGATTTCCTGTTTTCGATGGGGCTGACTTCCGCATGGTCCCAGAGATAGGTATCGGGAAGCGGTGTGTGGCCGGGACGGACTTTCGCTTGCTACGAAATCGCCAGGTTTCAAACGTCCCAAGGTGAATGTGTCCCCGGTTGCAGAGGATTACCGTAGCCGTCCCGCAACAGAAGCGGATGGTCTAAACGTACGCGGCCAGCGCCGAGGATTCGATCTTGTCGCGGAGCTGGTCGAGGCGCAATGACTTCAAGTACTTCTCCGTTGTCGCGATGTTCTTGTGACCGAGCATAACCTGCAGGCTGCGGATATCGACCGACTGGAGGATATTCGTGGCGAAGGTGTGGCGGAACTTGTGCAGGTACCAGTTTGCGCAGCGCGGTGAGGTGTCACACTTGTAAGCCCGCTTCTCCGTACTCCGGACGCCTTTGTTCAGCACGTAGACGGTGTACTCACCTTCGCAGTGGCCACAGTTCAGGCCGGCACGGAACGCAACCTCTTTGCACAATTCCAGTAGATGGCCGTGCGGGTTGTTTCCCTTGCCGTATTCTGGCCGCGTGGGATGCGGCTCGGTAGGGAAGACCAGAAGCGCACCGCTGTTCCTCTTTCGTTCCTGGAGAACCGCAATCAGCGCCATGGGGATGGGGACACTGCGTTCCTCGTAGCTTTTGGGCGTGAAGCCGAGCTCGGGCTTGGCGGAGACGGCGAGCTTACCTTCCTTCCAGTTGATGTCCTTCCAAGCAAGGTTAGCCACCTCCCGCTCACGGAAACCGGTACAAAGGAAGACCTGAAAGATTAACCGCTCTTCGGGATCGCAGGCGGCGAAGAACGGCTTCAGCTCTTCTGGCTGGTACATCTCGACCTTCTTGTCGATGGTCTTCGGCCAGTCGCCCTTGTTCATAATAATGACCGCCCCCTGGCTGCGCATGGCATGGAGCATGATAATCACGCGGCGGTTGATCGTCTTCTGGTTGAGCGGCCTGCCGTCCACGAGCTCTTTGCGTCCTTGGGCAAAAAGAGCCATTGCATCGCTCCTGTTCAACTGCGAGACGTACCGCTTCTTGGAGTGCTTTCGGAACCACTCCAATTCGTTGCGGTACTGGCGATAGGTTTTCACGCCTTTCGTGGCTTGCACCTCGACCAGGTACTTTTCGATCGCCTGCTCGATCGTCAGGCCTCGCTCGACTTCCTCCGGTTCGTCCTCGGCCTCGATCAATCCGGTGAGGACGGCGCACTTCGTCCGCCAGGCTTCCAAGGCCTCTCTCGGAACCGTCCCGATGGACTCCTGCCGGCGTTTCCCATGATGTTTGAATTCGAGGTAGAAGGTGCCACCCTTCGAGCTGGTCGGCTCTCCATCGATGACAACGAGGCGCGGATCAGGTGCGCCCTTGGCGTCGCGAGCGACGGGCACGAATTGCCATTTCCCGCTCACCTTGCGATACTGTTTAAGGTTTACCGAATGACGCTTCGTCTCCATTCCGTTCTCTCCTTGAGCCCTGCCACCCTTACTAGTAAGAGTGCTAGGAAGAGCAGCCCTGCGGGCGTGCTCGATGGAATGGATTTTAGCATTAGTGCTAGTATGAGTGCTAGGAAGCAAGAAAGTTCCGGTAAGTTGTTGAAAATAGTGGCGCTATCGTCTAGGGGTTAGGACGTGAGATTCTCAATCTTAAAACACGGGTTCGATTCCCGTTAGCGCTACCAGCCAATATCCGGTAAAGCCTGCTAAATCAGCAGGCTTTTCCTTTGCCCGGAAAAGCGCCCTGGCGCTTGCTCACCCCTGATAACGCGAATTCTGTGGCACAACCTGTGGCACAGGCTTTAAGACTCCGCTTCGCATTCCGCGCCCCGTCCAATGGTAGCAACGGGCAAGAATCCCCCTCACCACTCCGGTACCAGCGGCGGGCGGGTGCGCTCCGGCTTCGGAGGCGGGGCCGTAGGCTTCCATCCCGGCTGGGAGACAATCCGCTCCGCTTCCTGAATAGTCGTTCCGGCGGGGATGTTGCAGGTTCGGAAGAGTGTCCCGTCCGGCCCTTCTATCCAATCGCCGATGCGGATTTCCCCCTGAGCGCCGGGGCGGGGAATTGAGCTGACAATTTCAATCCGCTTCCTGGCCGCAAACCGGCGCGCAAGCAAGGCCCTTGCAACCGCCCGCGATTGGCTGGAGCCGAGTGCAAAATCCCCCGGCCTCATACAAAGCACCGGCACAACCCAAAGGTGCCAGCCGGGGGCACCGGGCAAGTGCATTTCCGGTCCGGATCGTCACCACCCAAGACGGACACGAAACGCACCAGTATGCCTTCCCCCTGTGCCGTTCTCCTGGCCGTCAATAAGGCTCTGGCAGCCGCCCGCGACTGCGGGGAGCCTATCGGGTACTGTCCTGGGCTTGCGCACGTTCTACCCGCTCTCTGGCCCTTTTGATTCGCTCCGCTAGGCAATCTGCCCGCCTTTTCCTACTGGATTCCGGGCCGCCCTCGGTTGCAGGGAGTGGAGTGCCGAACTCCTCAGCATCGACCCTCTTTCGTGCGGCTCTGATCGTGTCCGCCAGCCCGTCGAAGTTGACTGGCCTCCCATCCACGATGGAATAACACGGAACCCGGAACTCATCTTCGCTCTCCCGTGCCACCAGCATGGCCCTGGCCGCCGCCCTGGACTGCGCTGAGCCAAGGGGGGAAGGTTCCGGGCCTTGGACCCGCATCTGTTGCGGCCAGCCGTCCCTGAGCGCCTTTATTTGCCATAGGATGTGCTTCCATGACTGTTCCGCGCTGTTGCGGGTAGCAGTCTGCAAACAGTTTAAGCGGACTTGCCGAAAATCAGAATTGAGGCGTCTAAAGAGTGCCGCCAAATCGCTGTTGTCTAGGAAGTAACTTCCGAGTTGCCGGTCATCCGCCCGGAACTAGTATGCAGACAATGGTTCATATCAAAACTCGTTGCGTCCGCGTAATCTCCATCTCCGGCGGATCAACCGATAGACCTTGCCATCGTATCGATAGGATCCCCTGGAAAGTATCGCCACAGGAATGGTATTAGGTGAGAAGCGACTGCGGGGCTACGATGTTCCTCCGGTCGGATTCACCGCTGCCGGGCAAACCGGAGCTTGGCGCGGCCTACCGTCGTCCGGATAGAAATACCAGTCGACGTTCGCGGTGAAATCGCCCGGGTCGGAGAAGGTCGCCTTCCCGCACAGCACATCGGTATCAGTGGGCAGCGGGAGGCTGCCGACGGACGCCGTGCCGATGTCCAGTGCCGTCATGGCTCGCGGCGCACCGCCGCAATCGGGCGAATATCCGCCCTCTTCGAAATGGATCTTAATCGGCTGCGCCTGCCACGAGTAGGTGTGATTTTTCAGATTGATGAAGAGATCGATCCGCACCGCGGAATCGTGGCCGGAATGGTTGGGCTGACGCTCCTGGAAGGCACAGGGACCGCTGGGCGCGTTACCAGACGTGCGCGCGGTTGCATCCGAATTTCCGGTAAAAACGTACTCAATAGAGCCCGAAATCGGGAATGAGCGGCTAAACGGGATCTTCGAGTGACCGCTGACCTCCTCGCGGTTGCCGCCATCCTGGACCGTTACCGCGTGGTAGGTGCCAGCAAAGGAATGAATCGAGCCCCAATCTACGGAGTGATTGCCCGGCTGCGGCGGTGCTCCTAGCACAATGAAGGCAATGGCGATCACAAAATATCGCAGCATGATGGCGAAATTATAATCTCAATCAACATGACGCGTTGCTGACTTCCTGCGAACGACAGGGCAATCGCATGAACAATAGGGGAAGGTGGCCAAGCGGGTGAAAGGAATTGAGGGACTTCCGCGAGACGCGTTTTTTCTGCCCCCTCTTTGTTGAGTACACAAATATCGTCGCTCCCAATGTCTCGAACCAACAGCTGCGCGTCTGCGGGATCCGGGCTCATCCAAGAATCAAACCACCTCGTAAGTTCCATCTCTTCAGATCGACAATCGCCATTGCCATACACCCCGTGACGCGAATTCGAAACCTGCCTGATCGGCCCCGCTTCAAGCGCGACTTGCGGTGAGATTTGCGATTGACACGACTGGCCGGCAGTGCTACCGTTGCTGCCATCACGGAAGCACATAAGAGAATTCCCCGCCTAAACCATTCATTCCTGTTCCCCGGCGTCATTCAAGGCTTCACTCAGTCCTCCGCCCGGCAGGCTCGTGGTTGGAGGAGCAAACAGACTGCGGCATTGCAAAGATTCAGCTGGCCATGGTGGTCCGCCGAACTCGTGCGTGGACGGGGTCCGGCGGATTCCGCGAGGGGAACATTCACGATCCGCCCCCGCCCCGCAGGCGCCATGAAAGAACTGTCCAATCGGTAGCGAGGGACATATGAAATCTCATCTGGTATGGACGGCGTTCGGCGTCATTGGGGCGCTTGGGTTGATGATGACGGCCGTGGCCGTGGAAGCGCAGACCGGCCAAAATCTGGTGATCAACGGCGACTTCCAAAGCGGCAACCTTGGCTTTACCACGGGATACGCCCTCGGCGATCTATCCGTCCCGGGCTCGTACTTCATCGGACCGAACCCCTCGACCGCACAGGGAGCCATGGGCGACTGGTGCAACTGCGGCGACCATACGACGGGAAATGGAAACATGATGATCGTGAATGGGGCCACCTCCGCCACTTTGCCCGTCTGGGAGCAGACTGTATCCGTCGCGCCGTCTATGAACTACACCTTTTCCTACTGGGGAGCCGAGATGGATCACGACAGCAACTCCTTGCCCCAACTGTTGGTCAGGATCAACGGCGGGGTGATCGGGAAAAGCATTTTTCCGGAGCGTAGTCCTGACAACGGCGGAAAGTGGCAAAACTACACGTTCACCTGGAACTCGGGCACAAGCCATACCGCAGACCTGGCCATTTTCGATCTGAATACAGATGCGGCCTGGAATGATTTCGTACTCGACGACGTCAGTTTCAGCCCCGTCCCAGGCTCTGCTGGCGGGGCGGCGCCCCCGGCCCACAATGCTTCAAACTCCGGCTCGATCACCACTCACGCTCAGGTCATGGCGAAAGATTTGCAGGGCGTTGAAATCGCGCTCAAGCAAGAGGAGAAGATTGCGCTGATGTTCATGGAGGCTATCGGTTCATTGGAGAATGGTTGCGACCTTCACCTTAACAGGAAATGTTCGCTGGCCGAACTGGTCGCTGGCCCAAAGTCGCCCGGCTGGAACATCGGCAAGCTGAAGTATGATCCGGCCCTAGACCCGAATTATAAGTACTCGGTCACGATTACTGGGACCCATTGGGTGGCGAGTGCCAATCCGCAACATGCGGGGCTAGGCGGTCTTTTCATTGATGGTAGTGGGGGCATGATCCCGTATACCTACTACAAAGCGGATGGGCCTGCCACGGCGAAAGACAGGCGATTGGACGAAATTTCCGTTTCAGGAGACCTGTTTCAAGTTCAATGAATCAACATCCCGTCACCGGAGCTAGCGGTTACTCACCCGGAATCCCTAGCCCAGCACTATCCCATGCCGCCTTTCTCGCGAACTTGCCACAAAGCTGACTCTGCAGTGAGTTCAGGAGAACCGCTGTGGTCAGACTGCTGTCACGTTCGGATGTAGTTCAGTTCATTCAAAGGCAATTCCGCCAAGAAGCGAACCTTTGCTCTCTGTCGCCGAAAGGAGACTGCACTGATCCCGCCTTGCTCCGCCGGGATCAGCGCGGAATCGTCGCGTACTTGCCCGACTTGACCCAAAGCCATTCGCTTCCGTCGGTGATCTTGGCGGGATTCTTTACCACATAGAGCAGCACCGTCTGCGGTGCGAAGCATTGCAGGTAAATGTTGGCCTGAGCATCCCCTGGATTTCCAAAGGCAGTTTCCAGTTCGAACTGTGCCGGAGCGTGATCGATGCGGAACACTCCGTTGTGGGTTTGAGAAGTTATCTCGTGCAAGCCCCCTCCAGAAAAGGTCGCGTGCCCCGACTGACTGACGCCGATCGAGTAGCTGGGCGTTGGTTCTGTAGCCACATTCAGATCCACTGCCACCTGAAATCCACTGATGATCGGCTCCATGGTGCCAGCTTTCACAACCCGGTAAAGTACCGCGCAGGCGTTCTTTGAGCCGGGTCCATAAATAGCCTTCACGAAGTCCTGCAGGTTGCCACCTGTTAATGCGGCCAACTTCTCCTCTTCTGTTGGGGCAGCGGCGGCAGCGCAGCTCGTGGGGATAGCGAATATCGAAGGCGGTGGCGGGGTCAAGCTCACTTCCATGACCTCGCTGACGGTTCTCATCGCACCGCCCGGTTGACTCATCTGCACTTTCAGAACCAGGCCGGTATTGGTATCCACCCATGCCTTTATGCCGGCGTTTTCCGCGGAACCCTCTATGACCTTGGCTGCGAACCCATGAATCATCTCCGTTCCCACCTGTTTGGCGCCCTGACCCGTGAGTTCATCCACGCCCGAGAAAGGATCGCCCCAATCGCCTGAGAAGGTTCCAGTTACACAGCCTGCGGAGCTGCGGGTCGAAGACCAGGAAAGGCTCCTTTGCGTTTTCAGATCATAAAGGCTTAGCGTGTGGGGCGCTTCCGGGTCTGTCGCTTTCGCGGCACTGATCTGGTCCACTAACGCCTTCGATCCCAGTCGGTAGACCTTCATGAGCTCAGCTGGGCCAAGTACCGAATTGGTGAACGTGATGGTATAAGCCGTCGGCGCCACAGGCGCCTGCGCCCCCAGCATCGCTCCGCAATTCCCAAGCAACGCCAGGCTCATTGAGCTGATTGCAACTCCACGTACAAACATCGTTCTTCCCCTTCCCGCTCCGGGGGCCCGCGCAACACGTGCAGTCTCCCCGGGGAGCCCACCTTATCAGGAAAGAATGGGGAAAGACCACCACAATTCGTTGCAAATGAGCCCCAGGCTTATTCGCTGCGGGCAATTCCCCTGGAATCCAACCTTCTCTGACTCCGGGAGAAGCCACTTCCTCAACACTTTTCTCAGAGCAATCGCGTAGCAGTCCAAAGGTAGCATTTTTACTCCTTCGCGGCCTTCCGGGAACTTCTCGGTTCGTGGGGGACACCGACACGGAGGGGAAGCTAATTGGCTTCGAACGGGTCAATGAGCTTTTGCACTCGCCCATGCCCGCACCCGTGGTGACCCGCGCCGCGCAGAGGTTTGGGCAGGAGAACAACATCAGTGTCATCTCTGTGACCTGCACTGACGTGCTGGAGCCTGCTCTTGCATGAACGAACCCCGAGAAATCAGAGCTGGACTCCACGCTTGGCGTTCTATCGCTCGAAAAACGGGCATTTCGGTAAACTTGGATCCGCCCTCCTGTTTGGGTGGCGACAGACGGTCATTTGGATGGCCTTTGCGGTGTTCTGGGCGTATTGTCGCCAATCCGGACATTACTCCGTTTTCGGGGTTACTTCCGGTTAGTCGGTAATTCGCCAAGAACTATGTTGTGCCTTCGGGGAGCGCCTGCCAGAAATCGACGCTTTCGGACCGCCTCAATATTGACGCCAACAGAGGCGCCACTTCAAAGGTTGCCGGACTCAATTGACCGCAACTGCCACTTGGGTCGTGGTGGTTGTGAGGCTGACACCGCTGCCCGTTGAAGCGGTGACCGTAAAGGAATAGGTTCCGGCCGCAGTTCCTGGATCTGTGCCTCCACCACCCGAACTTGGGGAACCGCCTCCTCCGCAAGCCCCGAGGCCCAGCGCGACTGCAAACGCAATGAGCCCGAGGAAGAGTTGGCGACGGTTTTTAGAGATTGGAAGAAATAGGACGAGGATGCCCGCCAATGCAAGTTCGGAGTGGAATACGAGTTCTCGAACGTCATGCCTTGCCAACTCGTGCGGAGCCGTAGTGGTCACGTTGAGAGTCACAGAGGAGCCAGTTCCGCTGACGTTCACTTGGACGGTTGAGCCAACCGTCGATCCGCTCGTGAGGGTAATTATATACTTGACAAATCAACTTAGGTTCGATACTCTTAATTCATGGACGCCCCAAAGACTCTCCAACAAGCTATCGTTTACTTCGCAGACGCGGACAATTGCCTAGCCTATATGGTGGCTCACCGCTGGCCGGGTGGCGTGGTCTGCCCTAGCTGCGGACGCGCCGATGTGTCGTTCCTGGCGAAGCAGCGTAAGTGGCAATGCAAGAGCAGCCATCCCAAACGCCAGTTCTCAGCTAAGGTGGGAACCATCTTTGAGGATTCACCGCTCGGCTTAGAGAAGTGGCTGCCCGCTGTTTGGATCATCACTGCTGCAAAGAACGGGGTGAGTTCATGCGAGATTGCCCGCTCCCTGGGTGTCACTCAGAAAACCGCGTGGTTCATGCTTCATCGCATCCGCGCGGCGATGCACAATGGCTCCATGATGAAGCTGGGCGGCAATGGCAGTCCCGGTGTCGAGGTCGATGAAACCTTCATCGGTGGGAAGGCCCGCAATATGCACCTGAATGTCAAGGCGCGGCGGATCACCGGCACCGGAATGAAAGACAAGATCACAGTTATGGGGATGCTGGAGCGCGGTGGTGAATTGCGGCTTGCAGTAGTCCCAACTCGGAAGCGGCCAGTGCTTCAAGCTGAGATTCGCAAGCATGTGGAACCCGGCACCGAACTGTATACCGACTTCCTTATGTCCTATCAGGGCTTGGCTTCTGAGTACGGCCACAAGGTTGTAGATCACGCCGTGGAATATGTGAACGGGCTGGTTCACACTAACGGGCTGGAGAACTTCTGGAGCCTATTGAAGCGCGGCCTGGGTGGAACCTATGTGAGCGTTGAACCGTTCCATTTGTTCCGGTATCTGGATGAGCAGGCTTTCCGGTACAACAACCGGAAAGACAAAAGTGATGCGGATCGATTCTCTATGGTCCTCTCCCGTGTGGCAGGTAAGCGCCTCACCTATGCCGAAGTCACCGGCAAAGTGGGAGAAACGGCCTTCTAGTCCTGCTTGGCGGAAGAAACGGGGTCGGAAGGCAAAGTAAATCCGACTGAATATTTCAATCCATGGGGGCGAGCTTGATAATTGCTAAACGCATTCAGCAGCCCCCGAATGATCGTCGCATCTTCATCTCCCAAACGCCCCCATAACTGCACATTGCAACTCACACAGGCCACGAACTCAGGTACTGTTTTTTTGGGCAGAGGGATGCGAATCATAGAGCCGCAGCCCCGACACGTTATATCCAACGCTGGGATTTCCTCAAGATCGACGTGCAATAAGCTTTGAGGCGTCATTTTTCGGCCTTTTCCTTTCCTTCCGCCGCTTTGCGCGGTCCTCTTTCTCTAGTTCCATCGCCCGCTTCACAATCTCAGGCTTTGCCTTGAGAATTGTGTCCATCGCACGGTTGAAGTTGTCGAACTCACTCTTTTCCATTTTGCCCTCGCAGATCGTGTCTCGCCTCACGAATTAAAGCCGTAAACACTTCTGTTCCTACAAATTCTCTCACCATAGCGGGTTGGAGTAAAAATCCGGATCCTCTGTCTTCCATAGAATCGAGAATTGGAGAGCACCACCTTGCTCTCGTCGAAGTCGAATCTCGCGACAACTGCAAAAAAGAATAGGCTAAGCAATCGGCGGGCTCGGTGAGGGAGGTCTGATCCTTAGGGACTGATCTCCAATTTGACAATCTGCACTTCCCATCAGAGGAAATAAACTTCAGCTCCTTTGCATATCGGGTAATCACGCTGAGCCCGATGTGATGAAGATGGCCATATACTTGCTGTTCTTCGAATACGACTTCCAGGTGTTCTTCGGGCGGCAGCTTTTGGAGCGCCCGGAAAACTAAAAAGACACAGCATAAAATGTAGCCGCTTAACGCTCTTTCCATCGCGGAACCAGTCAGTAAGTCACAGTAATCAGACTGTTTAATTCCCACCATGAAAGGCAGAATCCCAGAGCCTTTTAAAACAGAAGAAACCCGTTCAAGCATCAACCGTTCAGACTCTCTTTTGAATCGTAGCCTATTCATATGCAGGTGCTTGCGCGGAGTAATTGCGTCTTGCCACGGCCCGATGAAGTTTTTCCAGGCTTCATCGTTCCCAACATAACCCGCAACGAACATCCAGTCTTTTTGCTCCTGGCCGCTTTCATCAAAATACGCAGTAAGCATCAGCAAGCCTTTCGGCGGTCGGTCATGGGGAACCCGAAATGCCGATTCAAGAACGCCATCCGCCTTACAATCAAAGACAACTCCACGCTCCAATTCTCTCCCTTCCAGGTTTGATTACGCAAGTATATAATCACCCAAATTTGACCAGAGGAGACTTCAATGGCGACTTGCGCGATCTCCGCGAAACCAACAAATCTGATTCCCTTCAGGCCGGTCAGGCATGAAGCCGACCGAAACCATTCCGAACGCGGCCGCGCTCAGCGCGGACAGCGCGGCGACGAGCAGGCCTTTAGGAATGTGGTTGGGATCAACGGGTCGAAAACGAGCGTTGACCCTGGGCCTTTTCTCGCAAAAGCCGGCGTCGGCAAGCGGGTTGTTCATCTGAAAAAGAAAGAGGCCGCCTTTTCGCAAGGCGACGCAGCGAGCGCTGTTTTCTATATTCAGAAAGGCAAAGTTCAACTTACTGTTGTATCCAAGGTTGGCAAGGAGGCGACTTTGGGCATATTGGGAGAGGGAGAGTTTTTCGGAGAAGGTTGCCTGGCTCGACAGTCTCTACGCATGGAGTCTGCAACCGCAATGACGGACTGCGAACTCCTGCGCATCCACAAGAAAGCAATGATGCTCGCGCTGCAACGGGAACAAACGTTCTCGGACCTGTTCGTAGCGTATCTGCTGGCACGGAACGGCCGCTACGAAGAAGGCTTAATTGACCATCTCTTTAATTCCAGCGAGAAAAGGCTGGCTCGGATTCTGCTCTTGCTGGCCCATTTTCGGCGAGGAAGGCGTGCCCGACTGTAATCCGAAAGATCACTTAGGAGACCCTCGCAGAGATGATAGGAACCACGCGGTCGCGGGTCAGCCATTTCATGAACAGGTTCAGGAAGCTAGGCTTTCTCGACCATGAGGACGGGAGCGGGATTCAAGTTCATAGTGCACTCTTAAATGCCGTTCTTGACGATTAGCTTGCGCCCTCAACTCCCAGACCCGATGAGAAAATCGGGCGTTTGCTGGATCTGATCCGGAGTGCGGTGCCATTTTCGTCGCTACCAGCACCTCCGGCATCGAAACCGCCCTTAAGCCTTGGACCCCAGGAGGGATGTGCAACTTGGTTCGAATTCTGGTGGTAGACGACAACTCGGCGGTCCGGCACCATCTTCGGGCTCTCCTTGAGCAACAAAGCACCTGGCAAGTTTGCGATGAGGCTCGGACCGGAAGAGAAGCGCTGCAACGCGTAGAAGAGAAGAATCCGCCTGACATGATTCTTCTGGACTTCCAGATGCCGGATCTAAACGGGCTTGATGTAGCCCGGCAAATCACGAAACTGTTTCCTGAAATTCCCATCCTGATGGTCACCAGTCATCTATCCAGACAGCTGGCCGAGGAGGCCCGCAGGGTCGGCATCCGTGGAGCCTGTGCGAAATCAGATTTCGGCTCCATTGTAGAGGCAGTTGGCGCACTGTTGGATGCTAGAACCTATTTCCCATCAATGAGCTCGACCGGCAACTAGGATCTCTATTGGGACCGAAAATACAGGAATCCCTGTATTCGATCCGGAGTAGTACCATGCTAGTGTCAAGATGGTTTGACCTATTTGGCCTAAGGGTTGCCTTTTCGCCCGGTGCGGGTCGACTCCTGCCACAAGAACGGGGCAAAGTTAAAACCAGAGCCAGCCGTGAACCGTGACGAATGGGTTACACGAGGCTGCCTCAGAGAGCCGGAATCCCTATGGCAGTCCGCATCCTGTTGGTGGATGATCACCCCATCGTGAGGCAAGGGCTGCGGACTCTGTTGGAAGGTCGGTCCGGCTGGGCAGTGGTGGGTGAAGCGTCGGATGGAATCGAGGCCTTGGATAAGGTCGACACTTTGCAACCCGACGTGGTGGTGCTCGATGTGACGATGCCTCGAATGAATGGTCTGGAGGCGTGCCGGTTAATTCAGCAGAAGCAGAAGAAGCAGAAGACCTCCGAAATCGAGGTTTTGTTCGTTACTCAACATGATTCTCCGCAGATGATGCGTGAGGCGCTGGATGCCGGGGCCAGAGGATATGTTGTGAAGTCGAATGCCGCCCGCGATCTGTTGGAGGCCGTGGAGGCGGTGAGTCAGCATCGGGTTTTTACAACCCTGGCACGAAGTCCACAGGCTTCGTGTTGAATTCCGATCCACGAGTGGGTCCGAATCTGTCTATCTCTGAGCCTGTACTTGGAGGATGGTCATGAACCTTCGTATCCTGTTAGCCGACGATCACGAAATCGTGCGCCGAGGGTTGTGTGAGCTTCTCCAGAAACACGAGGGGTGGGAAGTGTGCGGGGAGGCATGCGATGGCCGTGAGGCAGTCGAGATGGCCAAGCAATTGAAGCCGGATGTCGTGATCTTGGACATAGGCATGCCCAACCTCAACGGCCCGGACGCCACACGCCAGTTGCGGCAGCATGACCCTCACTTCAAAGTCATAATTCTGACCCTCACCGATTCCGATCAGGTTATCCGTGAGGCCCTCGATGCCGGGGCACGCGGCTTTGTGCTCAAATCCGACGCCGCTCGCGATCTGGTGGCCGCGGTTGAAGCCTTGCAGAGCAAGCGAATGTATTTCACGCCACGAGTAAACGATCTGGTGTTGGCGGGCTTTTTGGAGAAGGGACATGCCATTTCGCGGAATGAAGCACCGGATCTGCCGACACTGACCGCCCGTGAACGCGAAGTCACTCAGCTTCTCGCTGAAGGAAAGAGCTCCAAGGAAGCGGCGGTACTCCTGAACCTAAGTACCAAGACCGTGGAAACACATCGTAGCAACATCATGCGGAAGCTCAATCTGCACTCCATCCGCGATCTGATCGTGTACGCCATCAAGAACAACCTCATCCAGATCCAGGTGCCCCAACTCCGTGCCACGCCAAGGACTACTGAGGCCTGAGCATCCAACGGTCAGGAGGCCGTCCAGCTGGTTCCCGAGGTCCGCCCAGACGTCGCCATTCTTGATATCAGTATGCCAATCCTGAATGGACTTGATGCTGCACGTGAGCTGCAAAAAACCTCGCATAGAACGAGGACCTTCCTGCTGACCCACCACGACGAGAATCAATATGTGACCGAGGCTCTTCGGGCCGGTGTCAAGGGATACCTGTTGAAGACTCAAGCGGCGACAGACCTGGTCCAAGACACCGGTTCCGGCAGATCCGCTTACGTCACGGGGGCGCCAGGTTCTTCAACTCGTCGGCGAAAGAAAGTCGAGCAAAGAAGTTGCTGTACTTCTTGAAATCAGCATAAGGACCGCTGAGTCTCATCGGACCCGCCTGATGAGAAAACTCGATATTCATGAAGTGGCAAGCCTGGTCCGGTACGCGATTCGGCGCGGCCTGGTACAGCCGTAAGCACTCTCCACGTAAGAGATTCCCTTAGTCGTTTCTAGGTGATTCCACCTCTCCATGCAAGGGATTCCCTTGGTTGTTTCTACGTTATCCCACTCAAGCAAAAATGAATGATTCACCGGATTGAATGATTTTTCCAGCGGTTTATGCTACAGCCAGCATTGGTTGTGGTGCCACGTTTTTGGAAGGTGGCATCGGATATGTGGACATTGATCAACCCGCCGTATTACTCCACACGGCAGGAAGCGAGGAAGCATGTTGATTAGCGCTGAGCACTACCCCAAGTTCGACCCCATGGCCTTTCTTTCGAACGCTGGCCTCGGTCGAAGCATCATCGAATTGAAGTCAAAGCAGACTTTCTTCACGCAGGGAGATCCAGCGGACTCCGTCTTTTATGTTCAAAAGGGCCGGGCAAAACTTACCGTGGTTTCGCAGAGCGGCAAAGAAGCCATCGTCACGCTTCTTTCTGCCGGCGACTTCCTTGGAGAGGAGACCCTGGCAACAGTGCATGGACTGCGTCTGACAACGGCCACCGCACTGAGCCCCTGCTCGGCGCTCAAGATCGGAAGGAACGAGATGATTCGCGTAATGCATGAAGAGCCTGCGTTCGCCGACATCTTCGTGAAGTTCCTGCTCGCGCGCAGCATTAGGACCCAGGGCGATCTTGTCGACCATATCTTCAACCCCAGCGAAAAGCGCCTGGCGCGAATTCTCGTGTTGATGGCGGGATTCGGCAAGCCGGGTAAGCCGGAACTACTCATTCCTCCAATCACGCACCAGGCCCTGGCGGAGATGGTCGGCACCACTCGGTCCCGTGTCAGCTTCTTCATGAACTGTTTTCGCAAACTCGGCTTTGTCCAATACAACTTGAGCGGTCGCATCCATGTTCACCAGTCGCTGCTCAATGTGGTCCCGCTCGATCAATTGCCAGAGAGGAACTCCGAGAAGCCGCTTATTACTCAGATTGCTGCTTAAACGAGGTGAGCCGGGAATACGTTCAGGACATCGACAAAGTCTAAGACGCGCAGGAGTCGGCCAACCCTGCTTTCCAGCGGCCGACTCAAGGCCTGGAGAACCTCTGGACAAGTCCGCAACCATCATTTTCACCTCACCTATCACGCCCGGCCTGGCAAAGCGAAGCTCAAGGCGCGGCTCATCCAGTTGCTCTTTGAATCCCTGCGGGACGAAGGGAAAGGGATCGTGAATTACCAACGGGAGAAGGATATCCAAGAGATCCTCAAAAGGCTAAAAAAGAGTAGGAGGATGTACGTGGGTACTCTATCTCCCGAATGACGGCTTCTGGCATATCCAGAGCGGGGTATTTTAGCCGCAATTGTCGTAGATCGGAGATCGTAGAAGCCCTTTGCGAAGCAGTCGGTATCTCGGGGTCGGTGGCGCCAGGCTTGGGGGGTGAAAATGCTAAACCAAATCTTTGCAACTTCAGGTTGTCTGCTCCAAAAGGTAAGGAATTCACCGAGGTAGTCTGGGCGCTCTGCTATCTGCGAGGTGATTGTGCAGTGAATAGTTACTCTCGCCCCTTTGATGTTCTTGAGGATCCGTTCGTAGGTAACCGGCTTGCGGCGCGCATCGTGCTCCGGCTGCAGGCCATCGACCGATACCACGACATTCAGTTTCTTCAATTTCATCCAGGAGGCTGGGATCACCCTGAATGCGCTCGTGACGACCTGGGTATGTACGGCGCGGGCCTCGATCTGGGGCAACAGCAATTCGAGTTCACGGTACCGAACCATCGGATCGCCGCCTACCAGAGAGACGTGGGGCGGTCTGTGCTCATCGATTAGCGCAAGCACTCTCGCGACCAAGTCATCGCCCTTGAAGTCGGAGAGTTGGCGAAGCTGGGTCGCGCCTCCGAGATGTGCCGCATCGAAGGCATAGCACCCGGGACGCTGCAAGGGGCATTCTTTTGTGACCTCAATCGAAAGGGAAGGCGCGCGGCCAGCAAGTATCCTGGCCCAGGCGTGCAGAACTTCAGATTTTTTCATAACCTCTCCGCAGCAGACGTAGTGGGGCTGAGTGGAAT
>Ga0182030_10009554_pt1 | contig 19836 bp, 11 predicted proteins | sample 812S3MmetaG_FD_121299 | JGI IMG/M metagenome (GOLD analysis project Ga0182030, IMG submission 121299) | Permafrost microbial communities from Stordalen Mire, Sweden - 812S3M metaG (Illumina Assembly) | ecosystem: Environmental > Terrestrial > Soil > Wetlands > Permafrost | place: Sweden... | reverse complement strand
TTCCTCCGCCAGCCTGGAAAGCGTGGCGATTCCGTACAGCGTGACCAACATTGGGGCCTTGGCCTTCGGCGACTGCGCCGCCCTGACGTCGATCAACGTGGATTCCCAAAACCCGTCCTACAGCAGCCTGAACGGGGTGCTGTTCAGCAAGGATCAGACCGTGCTCCTGCAGTACCCGGGAGGTTTGGCGGGGGGCTACAGCATCCCCGGGAGTGTGGTCGAGATCGGCGACTCCGCGTTTAGTTATTGCTTTAACCTGACCAGCGTCAGCATCCCCGACCACGTGACCAACATCCAGGAGTACGCCTTCTTCTGGTGCTCGGGCCTGACCGGCGTCAACCTTCCCGGCGGTGTGACCTCCATCGGGAACTCCGCTTTCGGCACCTGCACCGGGCTGACCGGTGTCACCATCCCCGCGAGCGTCACGGACCTCGAAGGCTACGTTTTCGCCGGGTGCTCCAGCCTGCTGGCAATCAACGTTGACGCGCAAAACCCGTCCTATGGCAGCCTGAACGGGGTGCTGTTCAGCAAGGATCGGACCGTGCTCCTGGAGTACCCGGGAGGTTTGGGCGGCGGCTACCCGGTGCCCAACGGCGTGGCTTCGATCAGCGACGGCGCATTCTCTGGCTGTGCCGGCCTGACCAGCGTGAGCCTCCCCGGGAGTGTGGCCGTGATCGGCGATTCCGCCTTTTCCGGCTGCACGGGCCTGACGGGCGCATATTTTGAAGGCAACGCGCCGGCAAGCTTCGGGTTGAACGTCTTCAACGGCACACCGTCGGGGTTTGCCCTCTACTACCCGGCCAGCGCGGGCGGATGGACCACGCCGACCTGGAACGGGTATCCCGCTCTCCCATACAGCCAACCGGTGCTCGGTGTGAACTACGGGCAGAATCTGGTGACGCCGAGCTTTGGCGGGCTTGCGCCCGGGACGAGTTACCAACTGCAGGTTTCGACGAACCTGACGAGCTGGACCAACTCCGGACCGGCGTTCAGCGCGACGAACACGAGCGAGCTGTTCGCGGCGCCGTTCAATCCGGCGAATGGGAAGCTGCTTTTCTTCCGGCTGAAGCTGCTCGGCCATTGACCACCGGGGGAGGGGACGGGGCGCCAGGTTGGTGGGGAGCCTGCCGGGGCAAGGTGATGCTCGTTGGGGGCCCGCGGTCGGTCATGGCCTGGGGATGGAGGCGATGAGTTTCCCGCCAATCCAGGTCCGCGGGATGAAGTCGCCCGTTTTGGCTCCTTTTTTCGCCTTGGTAGTGGATGATGGATGTCGCGCATGGACCAGCCATCCCAAAACGAAATTGAGATCTTCAATGCCGCCCTGGACCTGGCGGTCCCTGAGCGCTCCGCTTATTTGACGCGGGTCTGCGTCCATGACACCGCCTTGCGCCTGCGGGTGGAAGCGCTCCTGCGGGCGGATGAAGCGGCGGGCGGCTTCTTGGAAGGCCCGGCCTTTTTTCCGCCGGAAGTCGGGGCGCAAATCCCACCCAGGCCGACTTTCCAGGCCCGGGTTGGCGAGCGCATCGCCAGTTACCTGCTCCTGCAAGAAATTGGGGAAGGTGGCTGCGGCGTGGTTTACCGGGCCATGCAGGAGGCACCGGTTCGCCGCGAAGTGGCCCTCAAGGTCACCAAACTCGGGATGGACACCAAGAACGTCCTCGCCCGCTTCGAAGCCGAGAGGCAGGCCCTGGCCCTCATGGATCATCCCAACATTGCGCGGGTGTTGGACGCGGGGATGACGGAGGGCGGCCGGCCGTTTTTCGTGATGGAACTGGTGCGCGGAATCCAGATCACGAATTATTGCGACGAAAACCGGCTCTCGATCCCCGACCGGCTGGCCCTGTTTATCCAGGTTTGCCGGGCGGTCCAGCACGCCCACCAGAAGGGAGTGATTCACCGGGATCTAAAACCCTCGAACATCCTCGTGACCACGCAGGACGGGGTGCCCATGCCCAGGGTCATCGACTTTGGCATTGCCAAGGCCACCCAGGGGAGGCTGGTGGATCACACCATCCTCACCACTTTCGGACAGTTCATCGGCACCCCGGCGTACATGAGCCCGGAACAGGCGGAAGAGGGGGCCTTGGATATCGACACCCGCAGTGACATTTACTCGCTGGGCGTGTTGCTTTACGAGTTGCTGACGGGCCAAACCCCTTTTGCCGCGCAAATGCTGCCGCAGGCGGGGTTGGATGAAATCCGCCGGGCCGTCCGGGAAAAGGAACCGCTGCGCCCTTCCGCCTGCCTGAGGGCGACGCCGGGGTCCTCGCTCGCGGCGGTTGCCGGCAGCCGCCGAGCCGAGCCGTCGAGGCTGGTTGATTTGGTGACGGGCGATTTGGACTGGATCGTGATCAAGGCGCTGGAGAAAAAGCGCGACCGGCGTTATGAGACCGCCAATGGCTTCGCCGCCGACGTCCAGCGCCATTTGGACGACGAGCCGGTGGTCGCCCGTCCACCAGGCAGGCTCTACACATTCCAGAAGACCGTCCGCCGGCACAAGCTGGTGTTTGCCATCGGGACGCTGGCCTTGCTGGCCATAATTGTCTGCCTGGGAGCCGCGGTGACGGCATTGATGCTCATCAATCGGGCGCGGCGGGAGACGGTTGAGGAACTGCGCAGCTCCTATCTGGCGGAAGCCCGCGCCACCCGCCTGGGCGGCCGGCCCGGCCAGCGGTTCGCCAGCCTCGCCGCCGCGCGCAGGGCGGCGGCCATCCGGCCCGGAGCAGATGCTCGCGACGAAGCCATCGCCTGTCTGGCTGTTCCCGGCCTGGCGGTGGCAAAAGAGATCATCATCAGGGGCCACCCGCGCAACGAACTGGCCAGGGTTGATCTGGATCTGGAACGTTATGCGTTCCGTGAAACTAATGGGAATATCACCCTGAGATCGGCGGTCGACGATCACTTTTTGTCCGTGCTGCCGGCCCCGGGATTTCAGGCTGAGGCCCTGGGTGGTTTCAGCCGCGATGGCCGGTTTTTGAGCGCGCGTTACTGGCGGGATGAGGATGGCGAAAGCGACTGGGTCTGGGATGTGGCTCATCAAAAGCCGCTGGTCCGGGTCGCACATCATTTGGCGGCCGGCGATCCTTGGATTTTCTACCTGGCGGATGATTTCAGCGCCGACGGCCGGTTCTTCTTCAGCAGCCACGCGGATGGAAGCATCGCGGTTTACGACCTGCCCTCGGGGCGGGAATTGCGGCGGCTGCCGGGTTCCCACCCGTGCAACCATCTGATCCTCGATCCGGCCGGGAACCGGCTGGCGTGTGCCAGCCGGCATGATGCCCGGGTGGACATTCTCGATGTTGTTTCCGGCCGGTCCTTGCTCACGGTGTCGAACCCGCCGGGGGTGAGCGCGGTTGCCTGGAGTTCTGACGGCCGGTGGCTGGCCGCCGCCGGCCTGGATTTCCGCATCGGCGTCTGGGACTCGGCCAGCGGGCGGCAATTGGGGGTGCTGGCGGGCCATTCGAGCCTCATTACGAGCATCGTCTTCAACCACGCGGGTGACCGGTTGGCGAGTTCCGGCTATGATGATGTGGTCCGGCTCTGGGATGTGGACAGCGGCCGTCAAATCGCCGGTTATCCCGGCGGCGGTCGGGATTTGCAATTCAGCCCGGATGACCGCCAGTTGCTGGGCTGGCAGGACATATCCCACTTCGGATCGCTGGCGGTGGCTGACAGCCGGGAGTGCCGGCTGCTTGGCGTGCCGCGCGCCCACGATTTTCTCTCCGTTCCCGCGTTTAGCAGTGATGGGGGCCTGCTGGCGGTGGTGGCCGACGATGAGGTGGGCTTTTGGGATGCTGGCACCGGCGCGAAAATCGGCGCCTTCCCGCTCAAGGCCGGGGATGCCGTGTGTTTTACCCGGGATGGAAAAAGTCTGATCACGGTGGATCGCCTTGCGGGTGTCCGCCAGAGGACGGTGGAGCAAGTGGACGGCGCCACCTCTTCCACCTGGCGGCTGGGCCGGCCCCGCTCTCTCCTCGACGCCTCCACGATTCAAGACGTGTCCGTGAGCCAGGATGGACGTCACCTGGCCGTGACGCAGCAGACCACCGGACAGGCGTTCATCCTGGATTTGCAGGCATCATCAGCGAACGTCGTGCTGGCCGGACATCCGGAAGTTGACCGCATCGCGCTGAGTCCCGACGGCCGCTGGGCCGCCACCGGCTCGTGGTACAATTCGCTGGTGAAGATCTGGGACGCGCGCACCGGCGCCTTGGTGCGGAGCTTCTCGGAACCCGCGCGCACGCTGGTGAGCTTCAGCCCGGATGGTCGCTGGCTGGCCACCAGTTCAAGCCAGTACCGGCTCTGGGAGGTGGGGCGGTGGCAGCCTCATGGCCGTCCGGAGCCCGCGCGGGAGGATGCTGGGAACGTCTTCACGGCTTTCAGTCAGGATGGGCGGGTGATGGCAAGGACGGCGGGAAATACGATCCGGCTGCTGCGAACCGACTCTGGCGCGCTGCTGGCGACCTTGGAGGCGCCTGGGTCAAGCGCCGTGTATAAATGCCAATTCAGTCCGGATGGCTCCCGCTTGGCGGCCGTGCAGATGGAGAAACAGGTGCAACTCTGGGATCTGCGCCTCGTGCGCTTAGAACTGGCCGGAATGCACTTGGATTGGGATCTGCCCCCGGATCCGCCCCCCGCGCCGGTCTCGCCGCCCCCGGCCAGGTTGGAAATCGACGGGGAACCCGCCACGGCTCGCCGCTGATTTCCTTCCCGGTTCCCGGGGAGGGAGGCCGGTCCCACCCGCCGCAGTTTTCCGCATCTTCTCCCCCCGGACGCGTCGGATACTCTCCCGCGCACCCCCTTCGACCGTTTTCAGCAGTCTGTTTGCCCGTTTGGGCCGGGAATCTCGCATGGTCTGGTGGCGGGCGGGGCTCGTCCGGGCCGGCCAGGCGGCGCGGACGACCTCAAGGCACCGCCGCAAAACGAACGCGTTCCAATCATGAAGCTGACGTCTCTCTTCCCGGCCGCGGCGCTGCTGCTGGCCATTGGGCTGCACCCCGTGCGGGCGCAGAACACCACCTTCACCTACCAGGGGCGGGTGCAGGATAATGGCACGAACTTCACGGGCATCGGGCAGTTCAAGTTCGCCCTGCTCACGGCCACCAATACCAGCAGCCTGCCGCAGGTCGCGTTGGAGTTGGGCGGCACCCCAGGCGATTTGATGGTTGTGGGCGTCCAGATACAATACGGCGGGTCCGGCTATGTGACGGCCCCGGCGATCACGTTTCCCCCCGGGCAACCGTCGGCCCAGGGGTTTGCCACCGTCAGTGGCGAGAGCATCACCGCGATCACCGTGACCTCAGAGGGGCTTTATCCGTATAACGGCGAGAACCTCGTCCTTTCCATCGCCCCGCCCCCCGCCGATTTTACCAATCTGGCCGTCTGGAGCAATGATGGCACCACCGGCATCGGCATTTCCCCAGTGGGATCCGTGGCGCTGGGTGTGACCAACGGCCTGTTTACGGTCCACCTCGGTGACCCCACCGACACGGGCATGGCCACGCTGCCCGCCTCGGTTTTCAACCAAACCGGCCTCCAGTTGCAGATTTGGTTCAATGACGGCGTCAACGGCTTCCTGCCGTTCCCCGCCCAGACGCTGACGCCCGCGCCTCTCGCCACGCTCGCGACCAGCGCCAATGCCCTGAACGGCCAGCTTCCTCTGGGGCAATTGCCCGCCGGCACCCTGACCAACGGGTCCAGCGGGGTCAGCCTGGCGGGGAACTTCTCCGGAAATGGCGGCGCCTTGACCGGCCTGAGCGCGGCGAACCTGGCCGGTACCATCGCTGATGGCCGGCTTTCGACGAATGTGGCCCTGCGTGCGGGGGGCAATGCCTTCGCCGGGAACCAGACCATCACGAGCGGCTGCCTCGGGATCGGCTTGGCCAACCCCACCTATCCGCTGGAACTCGCCAGCAACGGCGTGGTCAAAATGACCCTGGACTGCGCTGGCAATCTGGCTTGCTCCGGTACGGTGTCCAGTCAGGGTCTGGCCCTGACCAGCGACCGGAACGCGAAGGAGAACTTCGCGCCGGTGGACCATCAGGCCGTGCTGGCCCGGGTTGCCGCGCTGCCGGTGACCAAATGGAATTACAAGACCGATCCGAAAGGGGTGCAACACATCGGCCCGATGGCCCAGGACTTCCAAGCCGCGTTCGGCCTCGCGGGCGGGGACGAGCGGCACATCTATAGCGTGGACGAAGCCGGTGTGGCTCTGGCTGCCATCCAGGGCTTGAATGAGCAGTTGAAGGACAAGGACGCCCAAATCCGGCAGTTGGCGAGGCAGTTGGCGGATTTGCAGGCGACGGTGAACCAACTGTCCTCCCACCCGCACGGCCGTCCATGAGCCCATTTGAATTCATGCACGCCTCCCTTCCGGGCGCGCCCCCGCCCACCCGCCCCACGGTCATCCTGCGCGCCGTCCTGCTGCTTGCTTGCGCGCTGCGGGGCGGGCGCCTCCCAGCCCAGAACGCAACCCTCGACTGGTCTTGTGTGGCTGGCGGAGGCGGGAGCGGTGCGGCCGGGCCGTACTCCCTGGCCGGGACCATCGGCCAGTCGCAGGCCAGCGAGACCGCCTTGGCTGGCCCCTACCACCTGACGGGCGGTTTCTGGAGCCCCTCGGCCGCTTTCCTGCCTAATTCCTCGCAGAGCAACCTCTGGATCAACGTCGCGGGCGGGAGTTGGACGAGCCCGGGCAACTGGGTGAACGGGATTGTGGCCAACGGCGGCCCCGGGGCTGCTGATTTCAGCCAACTTCCGCTCACGACCAATGCCACCGTGACGCTGGACGGTCCGCGGACCATCGGCGGCCTGGTTTTCGCGGATCAGAACGGCGCGAGCAACTGGTATCTCGGGACGGGCTCCGGGGATCCGCTCACGCTGGGTGGCAGCGCCCCCGCCATCACCGTGCTGAACGAGTCGGCCACCTTGGGGGTGAACCTGGCAGGCACGCAGGGCCTCACCAAGAACGGGCCCGGCCTGCTGGTGCTGGGCCCGCCGGCCGGCTACTCAGGCCCCACGACAAACAACGCCGGCGTGCTGGCGCTGCAGGGCAGCCTCAACACCTGGTCGAACGCCCCGCTCGCCATCAACGCGGGCGTGGTGGACTCCGGCGCCACCTTGTTCCTGAACGTGGATCAGGGGCCGATGGTCGGCAGCACCAACGTGACCGGGGCGGGGACCCTCCGGCTGACTTCGGCCGCCAACGGCACGAACAGCCCGGATCTATATTTCGGCCAGGACCACAACGGCGTGCTGTTCTTCGGGGCGCAGATCGATGCGGGCATCCTGGATCTGGGGCCGGTCCAGCGTTACATTTACGCGCGGACGGGCCACAACAGCGTGGCCAAGTACCGGGGCTGGGAGGACGCACGGATCAACGCCGGCATCATGGGTGCGGGCGGCATCACCTACCTCGCGCAGAACAACATCGGCGGCGCCACCCCGATGGAGTGCCCCTTGGTGCTGGGCGGAAACAACCGCTTCACCGGGCCGCTCGAAATCCAGCGCGGCTCAGTCTATTTGCTGAACTCCGGGGCGCTGGCCGGCGGGAACGCCCTGTTGCTCGATCCGGCGGCCGGCAACAACGCCCGGCTCTTTCTCTACGGCAACAACACCACGGTCGCGAACCTCTCCTCCGGCGGCCTGGGCAGCGCGCTCATCGCCAACGGCAACGTGAACAACAACGTCGCCTCCGTGCCGCCCGCGACGCTGACGGTGGAGGAAACCACCAACACGACGTTCGGCGGTGTCCTGGTTGACACGCGGGCGGAGTACGACGACGGCACCAACACCACCGGACCGCTCTCATTGGTCAAGGCCGGTCCCGGCACCCTCACGCTCGGCGGCGCCAGCACTTATTCCGGCACCACCACCGTCAGCGCGGGAGTGTTGGTGGTCGATGGCTCCCTGGGGGCATCTTCCACCGTGACGGTGGCGGTGGGGGCCGCCCTGGAGGGGAGCGGTACTGTGGCCGGTCCGGTGGTGGTGAACGGGGGGATCGCGGGTGGCGCGGGAACCGTCGGCGCGCTGGCGACCGGCCCGGAAACCTGGAACCCGGGGGGGGCGTTGCTGTTCACGGTGACGAACACGGCGGCGGCGGGCGGGTCGCTCCTGAACATCAAAGGTGGACTGGTGATCGCGGCCACGGCGGCATCGCCCTTTGTCATCAATGTTGTCTCCCAGACGGCGGCCGGCGTCGCGGGACCGATCAGCGGCTTCAACCCCGCCGCGAGCCAGACCTGGCCCCTGGTGGCGACGACCACCGGGATCACCGGCTTCTCCACCAACGTCTTCCTGATCAGCACCAATGGGCTGGCGAACGCGGTGGCGGGATCCTTCAGCGTGGCCGCCAATGGCAACCTGCTCCAGTTGGTTTACAGCGGCCGGGGTGTTCCCACTCCCGCGCCCTCCGGCATCGTGGCGTGGTGGCCCGGCAACGGCAGCGCGATCGATGTCGTGGGCGGAAACAACGGCACCCTCACCAACGCTGAAACCTACGCTCCCGGCGAGGTCGGCCAGGCTTTCTCCGGGAGCACGAACCATGCCGGTGTTTTTATCGGCAACCCCGCCTCCTTGCAGTTGCAGAACCTGACCATCGAGGCCTGGATCCAGCGGGCCAGTACCTCCGTGGTGTCGTCCGACCCCACCGCCAACGGGGGTGCCGCCGGGATTTTCTACTTCGGCGCCGGCGGCTATGGCATGGGCATCCACCAGGCCAACGGGGCGATCTCGCTCACGCAGATTGACAGTAACGACGTGAACGACGGGGGTTACGGAGCCTGTGTCACTGATCTGAACTGGCATCACGTGGCCGTCACCAAATCGGGCTCCACGGTCACCTTTTACGTCGACGGCCGGGAGTATCCCCCGGTGACGGGCTATAACGCCACGTTTGTGTTCACCACGCCTGCTGCCATCGGGGTGCGGGGCGACCTCATCAACGGGAACAACAATGACTCGTTCGCCGGCCACATCGACGAGCTGGCGATCTATAACCGGGCGCTGTCGGCCGGCGAAATCCTCTCCATCTACAACGCCGGCGCGGCGGGCAAGTCGTACACCCCGCCCGCGGCCGCCGCCCTCACGCTCACCCGCGGGCATCCGTCACTCCAACTCAGCTGGCCCGCCGGGGGGACCTCCACCTTGCAGCAGAACACCAACCTCGCGATGGCCGGCGGCTGGGTGGCGGGCGCGTACTCCATCATCACCACCAACGGCACCAACGTGGTCACCTTCACCGTGCCGGCGGCTGGGAACCTGTTTTTCCGGTTGTTGACGCCCTGACCGCGGGTGGGCCGCCGGGCCCTTGGCAGCCGCCCGGGCCGGACGTCGGCCTTGAATTCTCTGTTATAACCGGAGCAAATTCGCTAAATCTCGCGGGTTGAGCGACATCACCCGCATTCTGGAATCCTCCGAGGCCGGCGACCCCCGGGCCGCCGCTGAATTGCTACCGCTCGTTTACGATGAACTGCGCAAACTCGCGGCGTCCAAAATGGCCCGTGAATCGCCGCTCCAGACCTTGCAGGCCACCGCCCTGGTGCATGAGGCGTGGCAGCGCCTGGTGGGGGCGAACAACCCGCCGTTTGCCAACCGCGCGCATTTCTTTGCCGCCGCTGCGGAGGCGATGCGTCGAATCCTGCTGGACAACGCCCGCCGCAAACAGGCCCGTCGGCACGGCGGCGGCCAGCAGCGCGTGGATCTGACCGAGATCGAGGTGGCCGCACCCGCCGACACGGACGAACTCCTGCTTGTCAATGAGGCGCTCGACAAGCTGGCCGCCACCAACAGCCTCCAGGCGGAAGTGGTGAAGCTCCGTTATTTTGTGGGCATGACCAACGTGGAGGCCGCCCAGGCGCTCGGCCTTTCTGAACGGACCGTCAAGAACTACTGGAGCCACGCCCGCGCCTGGCTCTATTGCGAGATCAAGAAAAGCCAATCGGTTTGACCTTCGCCGTCTGCTTCAAGGCTGCTCAAAAACAACCTGCTTCCGGAATGCCTTGCGCGGCATGTTCGCCCCCAAATCGCCAGCCTTCGGCGCGCCCGACGTCATTTGGTCCTCCGATGGCACCCCTTCGCAATGAGGGGGAGGGGAGGAACATGGGTTCCCGGACGATCGGCGCCGGACACGGCGGCGATGCCCTTCCCCCCAGGCGTGATCAGAAATCCCCGTCGCTTTCGCCTTGCCCCGGGGAGGGGCCCTCTACAATGATAAGCGCCATGCTGTACTGGAAAGCCCGTGTTTCGGCCGTGCTGTGGAGTGCGGTCCTCTCATCCACCCTGGCCTTCGCCGTTCGGCCGGCCGTGGCGGCCGACGGCCGCGCCACCGCTCCCGAGCTCAAGGTGGCCGACCATTTCATGCTCGCGGTGCCCAAGTCGGGCCTGGGCAAGGACTACCTCTTCTCGGCCTCAATCATCCCCCAGGCCCGGGCTGCCACGAGCACCGGCATGGCGGGGAAAATCGTCCGCTTCGAGCTGTTCCCCGACGGGTTGGACCTGTACGAGTCGACCAAGGGGCTGGTGGTGACCGAGGACCTGCCGGCGCGGCGGTTGCTGGCCACGTTCCCGATTGTGCGCCAGGACGAGCAGGAGGTGGTGGTCGACTTCAACAAGGGCATGCGCCGGGTGTTTGTGCAGGCTTGGACATCGGGCGGTGAACTCGACCTGGCGGAGCATGACCGCGTGCTCGATGTACCCGAGGGGCGGGTGTTCGAGATGCGCCAGGAGGAGGGCCGGCTGGTGATCCGCCAGAGTGTCCAGGCCCGGAATCACGCGTTCGACCAAAACTACGAGCAGCGGCTCGAGGTCCGTTATTTCCTCTCCCCCTATGTGCCGGGGGCCGCACCGGCCAAGGAGCCGGACGGTCCCGACCAGCGGTACACCAAGTTCTTCGAGACCTCGGGCCAGATCGAGCCGGGCTCCGGGCGCGTTTCCGCGCGGATCGCGCGGTTCGACCTGACCAAGCCGGTCGTGTTCCACTACTCGGCCAACACCCCGAAGGACTACGTTGAGGCGGTGAAGGACGGCATCCTTTACTGGAACCGTGTGTTCGGCAAGTCGGCGGTGCAGGTGGAAAAGGCGCCCGAGGGCGTCACCGCGCCGGATGCGAAGCTCAACATCATCCAGTGGGTGCCGTGGGACAATGCCGGGTTCGCTTACGCCGATGTGCTCCTCGATCCGCTCACCGGCGAGTCGGGGCACGGCCAGGCTTACATTACCAGCGTGTTCGGCTTCGGCGGCAAATCCCGCGCCCGGGCCCTGCTGCGCGCGATGACCGATCTGGCCGAGGCCAAGAAGGATGACAAGAAGAACCCGGTCTCCGCGCGGCTCGGAGTGCCCCTGTTCGAGAACGCGCCGGCGTGCGAGATCGACCCGCGCGCGTATGCCCTCGAGATGGCCCACGGCCTCCAGGAACTCCTGGCCAGCGACGATCTGACCGACGAGGCGGTGCTGCGGGTCTCGCAGGATTACGTGCGCGAGGTCGTGGCCCACGAGGTGGGGCACATCCTCGGTCTGCGCCACAATTTCGCCGGCAGCCTCGCCGCGACCCTCTCGCGCAAGGAACTGGATCAATGGTTCAAGGATTATGTTCTCGGCAAGCCGGTGGACGCCTTCACCAACAGGCTCACTTCCAGCTCGATCATGGAGTACACCGTCTTCAAGGGGGGCGCGTTCATCGGATGGAAGATGCGCGTCACCAAGGACCCGCTGCCGCATGACCGTGCAGCGATCGGCTGGGGGTACTTCGACTCCACCGAGGCGCGCGACAAGAAGATGCTGTTCGCCACCGATGACGACATCGGCCGCTACGGGGACGTGCGGACCTTTGACTATGGCACCGAGCCGGTGGTCAACGCCTATTGCGAGCTGGCGCAGATCATCGACCTGCTCCCGAACAACATCATCGAGACCTTCATCAGCGCCCGCGCGCCGCGGAACCCGCACGACCGCGTTCCCCTGGAGCAGGTGAACCTCCGCTACGGCCTTTATGCGGCGCAAATCGCCGGCCAGTTCGCCGACGTGCTTTCCTGGTTCCGCGCGGACACGCGGTCGCTGAAGGTCGAAAATCAGTTTGATTACATCGGCGAGCTGAACCACAAGGAGCGGTTGGAGGCGCATTGGAAGGCGCTGAACTCGCAGATCGAGGAACTGAGCGGCTTGGATCGGGCGGTGTTCTCCGGGCTGCCGTTGGATCTCAAGCTCGATCTAAAGGCAGAGCCCGCCGGGCTTCCGGTCGTGCAGAAGCTCAACGCCGCCGGCCTTTCGGCCAGGATCGAGAAGCTGCTCGATTCCCCGTCCTATAAGACCTTCGTCGGCCTCGATGAGAAGAAATACGCTTTCACCAAGGAGGAGCGGGAGCTGATCCTGAAGCGCTCGCATCAGTTCTTCCAGGAGCTGGAAAAGGAGACGGTGAAACAGGTCTGCCATCGCCTGGCCAACGCGCCCCGGACGCTCGGGGTCGAAGCCAACGGATCGGCTGGCGAGGAGGACATCGTCGCGAAGCTCGAGCAGCGGATCATCGAGCTGGCCAAGCAGGTGATCACCGCGAAGGACGACACCAAACGGCTGTCGGGCCGGGTGGACAAGGGCATCGTCGAGGTGGTCGAGTACAAGTACGATCAAGAGACCCGGCTGGCCGCCGCCCACGCGCTCACCGACGGCACGGGCTCGTTCCGGAATTGGGCTGAGGAGGCCAAGTCCGACATCAACACCCAGCTCAAGAACGATGTGGAAGCCGCGCTGAACCTGGCGCACTTCAAGGATTTCAAGGTGTCCCTGCTTTCGCGAACTCTGCGCGAGTGGTATCAGCGCCAGCAGGACATCCTGATGAATCTGCCGCCGGGGCCGGGCAATCCGACCTTGCCGGCGCGGTAAGCCGGGGGAGGCCGGGTCCTCCCCCCTTTCTGCCCCCCATCCTCCGGCAGCCGCCGGAGGTCAGGGCTCGTCAGCGATTGGCTTGAACCGCCTGCTTCCGCGCGGCAGGGAACCCCGCTTGCGCGCCCTGGGGTTGTGTGGCAGCTTTGGCCCGGAATCGCGCGGTCAACCCTTACCAAAATAAATCAGAATATGAACCCGAACGAGGGCTCCGGCGATCAGCCGTTAAATCTCAAGAAGTTCGCTCCCGCCGCGGGCAGGGAGGCCGAGGCGGCGCCCGCCGGGAGCGAGGGGGAGACCGTCTTCATTCGCAAAACCGCGGCTCTCTCTGCCGCCCAGATCGCCGACGCCGCCCGCCAGGAAGACGAGCGCTTCGGGCTGCCGGTGAAGGAAATGCTGGGGGTGATCACGTATTGCTACGTGCGTGGTGTGTTCAGTTCGAAGGAGATCGCTGAGCGACTGGGGACCGAGCCCGACTTGCGGAAGGCTTTCGGCCGCAACCTGCCCGACGAGGCCGCCGTCAAATCGTTCCGCCGCCATTATGCCGCGGAGATTGAGGATTTGCTCGAAACCGTTTACCGCAAATATCCCGTGGGCGAGGCTGGGAAGTCCGGCAGCGAAACCGAGATGGTCCACCGCGAGGCGGTCGAGCGCCTGCACGACGCCGCGTGGGAGGACACCATGCGCCGCCATCTCCACTGAGCCACTGAGCCGGCCGCCCGGGCGCGGTTTACAACTCCGGCCAGCCGTCCTGGGACCAAGACAGCCGGCGCAGGCCCAGCGTTCCCACGCCGAACCAGCCGCCGTCGTAATAGTGGTAGCTGAGCCACTCGGCACCTTGGTCGCGCAGGATCCCCGCGTGGCCGGGGCCGATGCGCTGGCCTTCGCTGCCCAACAGGAGGGTTCCGCCGCCTTCGCGCAGATCCACCCCCTCACGGTCCAGGAAAGGTCCCGTGGGCTCCCGCGACCGCCCCACGCGGATGTTGTAGGTGCTGGCGACCCCCTGGCAGCAGCGCCCCCAGTTCATCATCAGATAGAAGAAGCCGTCGTGTTCGCTGAGGCAGGCCGCCTCGATGGCCGGCTTCCAGGCCACCGCCGTGAGTGGCGCCGACTCGTCCAGACGACGGCCCGTGGCGGGATCCAACTCGACCACCCGCAGGCCGCCCCAATACGAGCCAAACGCGAGCCAGAGTCGCCCCTGGCCGTCCCGGAGGGCGCTGGGGTCAATGGCGTTGAAATCAAGGCTGGGGTCCGATTTGATCACGGGGCCGCAGTCCTTCCAACCGAAGCCGGGTTCGACCGGGTTCAAGGTTGCGTTGGTGGCCAGGCCGATGACGGAGGTCTGGGAACCCCAGGAGGAGACCGAGTAAAAGAGGAGCCAAGTGGAACCTGAGCGGATCACGTCCGGTGCCCAGAAGTGACCGCGAAACCCGGGTACCATATTCGTAGTCCAGTTCGGGGCGTGCGGGAATACCCTCGGTCCGGAGGTCCATTGGTGCAGGTTGGTGGAGTGTTGGGAGAGGATGCCCCGGCCGGTGGAGAACACCCAGTAGTTGCTGCCGCAGCGGGCGATGGTGGACGGATCATGCGCCGCGATGTCCCCCGCAAGCTGTTCGGGCGGGGTGGCTTCCCGGGCGTTGGCACCCTTCGCGAGCACCAGGGCGAGGGCGATGATCGGCCAAGGCAGGAGGCGTGGGGCGGGGGATCCTCCCGGTGGCGCGAGGGGTGCGGTCGCTGACATGGTTGCATGCTGCCACAGGGGGGCGCGGCTGGCCAGCGCCCGGTTTTTCGGCCCGGCTCGGAAATTGTCACCCGGTCATTGGACAGATCGGGGAACCCGGTCCATATTAGCGGCCGGAACAGCGCATTATTAGAGGTCGTCGCAGGCGGAGGGTTCCTGGTTACCGGCAGGGAGCGGGGCGGGGTGGGGGTGGGGCGGGTGCGCCGTGGGCGGCCAAGGCAGGCGGGAGGATTGGAACCATTCCATCGAAGATGAGAAAGCGGATTGAAGACGAGTTTACGCACCTGGAGATCTCCCGGCAGCGAAAGTACCAGTTGCGCCGCCAGCGGGACAGCAAGTGCACGGAGTGTGGCGAGCCGGCGGTGCAGGGATCACGGTGCTTGAAGCACTTGGTCAAGGCGAGGGAACGCCAGCGCAAGAAGCGCGGGCTCAAGCGCCGTTATTTCGGGACCCTGAGCTATAAACTGCAAGCTATTTCCTCCGGTTCGTGATACGTTCCGGCGGTAAATGCAATTGCTAGTCTGGATCTACGTGGGGCTCGTGGTGGTGCTCCTCTTCGGGGCCTCCATTTTTGTCCACGAGTTCGGCCATTTTTGGGTGGCCCGGCGGTGTGGGCTCAAGGTGTCCGGGTTCTCCATCGGGTTCGGCCCCAAGATTTTTGGGTGGACGCGCGATGGCGTCGAATACGCCTGGCGGTGGATCCCGGCCGGCGGTTTCGTCGCCCTGCCCCAGATGGTCACTTCCCCCACCTTGGAGGGGAAAACCGAGGACCCGGAGAATCTTCCCCCGATCAGCCCAGTCTCGAAGATCCTGGTCGCCCTCGCCGGGCCGGTGATGAACGGCCTCTTCGCTTTTGCCATCGCCTGTCTGATCTACTTCATTGGCCTGCCGAAACTGGTGAACCCCGCGATCGTCGGTGAACTCGACCCGGTCTCCGCCGAGGCGAAGATGGGCATTCAGGCCGGGGACCGCATCGTCTCCGTCGGGGACAAGCCGGTCAGTTCGTGGGAGGAGGCGCAGAAGTTCGTTATGGTGGCGCCGACCAACCAGTTTCCCGTGGTGTTCGATCGGAAGGGAGAGCGCAGGACACTCTTGCTCACTGCCGTGGTCAACCCGGACTTGGGGGTGAAGATCCTCAACCTGGACCCGCTGGAACATCCCTCGGTCGGCCGGGTTGTGGCCGGCGGGGCGGCCGAGGCCGCCGGACTCAAAGCCGGGGACGAGGTGGTCTCCTTCGCCGGCGTCCCGGTGGGCGGGATGCAGCAACTCATCGACTTGATCCGCGCGCGACCCGGCAAGGCCTGCGTGGTCGCGGTGTTGCGGGGTGGGAAGCCGGTCAGTCTGACGGCGACCCCGCGCGCGGAAGCCGCCGGTGGCGGTGGCCGGCTGGCCATGGAACTCAACCCGAGCGGCACTTCCGTTTACGAGGTGCAACGTCCCGGCCCGCTGCCTTGGGATTTGATGGGGGAGATCTCGGGTGAGACCTTCGGTGTCCTGCGCGCGCTCTTCCACTCCAAGCAGACGGGGGTGAAAGTCAGCGATCTCAGCGGTCCCCCCGGGATTCTGATGGCCCTGGCGGCCGAGGTCCGGGCCGACTTGCGCCTCGCCTTGCGTTTTATGGTGCTGCTGAACATCAGCCTCGGGGTGTTGAACTTGCTGCCGGTGCCGGTCCTCGACGGTGGCCACATCGTCCTGGCCCTATTGGAGAAGGTGCGGGGACGCGGATTGAATCCCCGGGTCCAGGAGTACATCTTCACCAGCTTCGCGGCGGCGCTCTTGTGCTTCATCCTCTATGCGTCGTTCAATGATGTCGTCCGGCGGTTGCCCCTGTTTCGGATGATGTTCGATCAGCGGGTGCGCATCGAGTCCGCCGCCCCAGCCACGAATCCCGTTCCGGCCGCCCCGGCGCGGTGAGGTCAGATGTTTCCGTCCGGCCCGGGCGCGCTCGTCGGCCGACAAGCCCCGCGCCCCGTTCCGGCCGGGCTCATCGCCGCGCGATGGCCCTGGCGGGCGGGAGTATCACTTGCCAAATTTTTGCGGCGACCGCAATATGGGGTCACTATGAGCAATCGAATTGGCCTGATACTCCTCAGTGTCGCTTGCATCGGCCTCGCCATCGGGCTGGTGACGGTCAAGAAGCAGGCGTCCGAACGGCAGGTCCGGGATGCGGAGAACATAGAGACGTTCTCGAACCAATGGGTCGAGACGAAGGGAAGTTTCGAGGATCAAGTGATGCTGGCGGCGAATTTCCGCAAGGAGCTGAACCAAAAGCAGCTCGCGTTGGCGGAGTTGAGCAACACGCTCAGCCAGACCAGCGCCAACCTCGACCAGGCCACCCAGTCGCTGCAAAAAGACGAGGCCGCCCTCAAAGCCAGCGCCGAGGAAATCCGGCGGCGCGACGCGAAGATATCCGACTTGGAGGCCCAAAACCGTGCCCTCGACGCCAAGGCGGCTGAACTGAGCGCGGCCATCACCAATTTGACCACCGAGATTGCCCTCGTCCGCCGCCAACTCCTCGCCTCGCAGGGCGACAAGACCATTCTCGAGCAGAAGCTCCGCCAGTTGATGAGCGACAAGGCCGATCTGGAGCGCCAGTTCAGCGACTTGGACATCGTTCGCGCCCAGGTGTCCAAGCTCAAGGAGAACCTCATCATCCTCAAGCGCCGGGACTGGATTCACCGTGGCTTGTTGCGCGACGAGGATCAGCGGGGTGCCACCAAGCTGATGAAGGGGATCTCCGGCAATTCCCGCACACCCGCCGCGCCGAAACCGAACTACGACCTCAACGTCGAAGTCGGCTCGGATGGGAACGTGCGGATCGTGCAGCCGACCAACGCTCCCGCAGCGGGCACGAACGCCCCGCCGAAGAAGTAGGGCTGGGATCCAGCCCACTCGCGGGGGGGGTGTTCCCCGCGAACCGGCCGGCGGCGAGCCTTGGAGCGGTATCAGGTTGTCAGCCCGTCCCCGGCCGTGCCGCCCGGCAGACTCATCCTCACCGTCTTGCCTCCCGTGCTCACGGGCGTTGGGGTATCGCTTGATTGCCAGGTCTGTGGTTGGTGGCGCCCCCACCATTCCCCGCGGTCTTCGATCGACCACGCGCCAGCCAGCGGGCAGGCCTCCAGCCGTACCCGCAAATCCGCGGCCGACTGGGGGCGTAATTCCGGTTCGCGCGCGAGGCAGGCCATTACGATTTCGTCCATTTCCGCGCTGACGGGTTGTGGGCTCCGCTCGCCCGGCGGGCGCGGCATTTCGGTGAGTTGTTTCTGGTAGATTTCGAGGACCGATTCCCCCTCGAACACATAGGCCCCGGTCAGCAGGAAGAAGGCGACCGCGCCGACCGCGTACAGGTCGCTGCGCGGGTCGCTGAGCGCCGGGTTCCGAATCGACTCCGGCGGCATGAACCAGGGGGTGCCGACCAGCGCCCTTTCCTCGGTGGTGGTGCCGTCCCCCGTTGTCCTGGCCCCGTAGAGGCGGACGAGGCCGAAGTCAAGGACCTTCACCCAGTCGGCCACGCCGCCCCGATGGCAAAGGAAAACGTTCGCCGGCTTGATGTCCCGGTGGATGAGCCCGAGCGCGTGCGCCTCGCCCAGCGAATCGCACACCTGCAGCAGGATGTGGATCACGCGGGCCTCATGCTGGGGTCCGAACCGGCCGACCAGGTCCTGCAAGGTGAGGCCGTTCAGCAGCTCCATGACGTAATAGAAGACCCCCTCGGGCGTGTGCCCGTAATCGTAGATCTGGATCGTGTTCGGGTGGGACAACTGGCAGGTGAGGCAGACCTCGCGCTCAAAGCGCTCGACGGAGGCGGCGTCCGCGCGGTCCGGCGGGAGCAGCTTGACCGCGGTGTCCCGGCGCATCAGGGCATGGCGGGCCCGATAAACCACCCCCATGCCACCCTCGCCAATCTTCTGTTCCAGGGTGTACTGGCCGAGTTGCTCCAGTTTGAGTTCGGCCTCGTCGAGCCGGCGCCGCCAGACCAGATCGCGGTAGGAGAAGAGGAACAGGACGCAAGCGCAGAGGAGCATCACGAGGGTGAGGAGGCTGAACACCACGCGGAGCCAGCGCAGCGGCTGGTAGGCCTCGGCGGCGTCGATCTGGGTGACGACGCCGAAATCCTGCTCCGGCAGCCAGCGCCAGGCGGCCACCACCGGCACCCCCCGGTAATCCCGGGATGGGATCACCTCGATCCCGGCGGTGCCGGCGGCGGCGGCGGCCACGGCATGGGTCAACTCCCGCGCGCCGCCATCCTCGAGCGGTGCCACATAGCCGGCGGTCAGATCCACGCCGGGGTCGTGCAGGCGGAGGTTGAGGGCTGAGCTGTTGTTGGTGGCATCCAGCAGCCCGAGTTTGTGGAGTTGGTCGTCGAACCGGCTGCGGGAGAGCAGGAGACCATGCTGATCAAAGGCGTAGGTTTCCCCGGACTCCCCGCGGCGCGCCACCGACAGCATGCGGGTGAACTCCCGGTCGGGGTCGATGATGAGGGCGAGGGCGCCGCGGACGGTTCCGGCGTCGCTGGTGATCGGCGCCGCGACTTGCATGAGGGTCAGGTCGCCCCGGCGGCCCCGCCCCGGTTCTCTCGGTTCGCCGCGATCCCGGCCGCCCCCGCCACCCTTCCCGTTGCCGCGAAACCGGCCCGGGCCATCCCGCCCCGAGCCGGGGGGCGGTCCGAGCCCGGGTGGCGGCTCGGGCTTGTAGGGGGTGATGATGAACGGCCGCCCGGAAGCGAAGAGTTCCGCGAAGCGGTTCGTCTGCGCCTCGGAGACCGGGAGGCCGGCCAGGCGCATCCGCCCCGGACCTGAATTGGCGGCCACCACGAAGTTCGTGCTGACCAGCTCCGCCGCGTCGTAATTGACCCGCCGCAGCCGGGCGCGGAGCAGGTTGTTGAATTGGTTCAGTTCGGGGGATTCAGGCGGGCCGCCACGCAGGTCCCCCCGTACCGGCGGCTTGTCGAGGATGGCCAGCGAGAGTTTTCGCACGGCCGGCTCCTCGGCCACCAGGGCGGCGAGGCGGCTCTGGTTCGTCATCCAGATGTGCAGGGCGGTGACATTCGCCTCGAGGGTCTCGGTTAACTCGGCCCGAAGCTGGGTCTCGATGGTCCGCCGCAGGCGCGTGTCCCCATACTTGCCGATCAGGGCCACCAACGCCGCAATCACCAGCGGGATGGCCCAGATCGGTTGCCGGAAGTGACGTTTGGTTCCCATGTCGCCAGCCTAGATTAGCGCATC
>Ga0182030_10009553_pt1 | contig 19837 bp, 11 predicted proteins | sample 812S3MmetaG_FD_121299 | JGI IMG/M metagenome (GOLD analysis project Ga0182030, IMG submission 121299) | Permafrost microbial communities from Stordalen Mire, Sweden - 812S3M metaG (Illumina Assembly) | ecosystem: Environmental > Terrestrial > Soil > Wetlands > Permafrost | place: Sweden... | reverse complement strand
AGTCGTAGTTCTCGGGGTCGTTGCCCATGATGGTCTTCCAGTCGTTGTCCGTCAGCGTCCCCTTCTGCGGGCAATCGCCGGCTGCCGTGCCGCTGGCGCACGTCCCGTCGCCAGGCACCGACTGGAGCAGCTGGTGCGGAACGCCCGCGATGGCCGCGTAGTAGACGAGGTCCGGGGTGCGCGTGCCCCGCGTCAGACCGCACAGGGCCGCCGTGTTCGTGGGGTCGGTCGGCAGGTTCTGCGCATAGATGGGGTTGACGCAGTTCGCGTTCGCGTCCTGGTCCCCGATGTAGTTGCCGTTGCTGTCGTGCTCGTGCGCGGAGTCCGGCACGGTGACCTGCTGCATCCCGCGGACGTAGCGCGACGTCGGATACCCGGCGAAGAGGCCGAACCGGAGCTTCTGGTGATAGAAGCGCGTGTTGAGCGTGTCATCGTTCGGATCGAGGTAGCCGTTCGCGCCGTTCGCGCCGTCCTTGGGGCAGCGCGTCGCGAAGTTCGGGTCCCCCTGGATGAACGCGCACGAGGTGCAGTTCTTGTCGTTGGGGCCCGTCGTCGTCGGGTTGTTCGGATCGAAGTTCAGGCACTCGATCGTTCCCTGCGGCGACGCGCCGTTCCCCGAGCCCGGGAAGTTCTGGTTGTCGAACGCCCAGCCCTGCCCGCCGATGGACAGCGGGTCGGCCGCCTCCTCGTTCTCGTCGGTCACCACGATGATGGCGAGCAGCGAGTCGGGGCGGAGAAAGTCGTGACGCTGCTGGAGGATGGTCGCGTCGATCCCCTGGAACTGGGCGTGCGTGCCATTGTTCGGCTTCACGATCGTGTCGAACGGATCCGGCTGGACCAGGAAGCGGTACCACGCCTCGTTCTGCGCCTCGAAGCCGCAGCCGTGCTCGTGGACACCCTCGACGATGGTCGTGAAATCGCTGACGAGCGTGCCCTGGACCGAGATGGCCGGCGACAGCGGCGTGGGGTGCCCGCTGTTGGTGGGGACGTTGGGGAACCAGGAGAGGAAGTTGCTGGAGTTGAGGTCCGTCGCGTTCATCTCGACGGTCGGGTTGCCGGAGACGCCGCCGCGGTTGATGAGCTCCCCCTTGTCGTCGTTGTGCGCGTTCAAGCTGGGGTTGGCGGGGTTGGTCGCCGTGTCGCTGCACTGGTCGCCACCTCGTCCTCCGAGCGACGACGTCACGACGCCAATGTGCATGTCGTGGACGGGCGGAAACTCCGCCTTGCCACTCGTGCAGTTGCCGTTCGTGTCGGCCGTGGCTGCGGGAACGACGGGGACGCCGTTCGCGTCGACGCAGTTCGGGGCGACGAGGCGCGTGATCATGTCCGGCACGGCCAGCGCCAGGAGCGCCTGCTTGTCGCCCATCGACGCCGAGTTATCGATCATGAACAGCAGATCGATCTTGTCGACGGTCTCGTTGTGCACGACGGCCGTGAAGTTCGTCTGCGTGACGGGGCTGGCGTTGGTGACGGGACGCGAGAGGCATCCGGCGCCGAGGATCCCGAGCACTCCGACGAGGGTGGCTGCGGTGGATCCGAGCTTGAACGTACGTGTCATGTTCGCTCTCTCCTTCGAGAACTGGCGACGGCGCGGGGGCATGGATACCCGCGGCCACTGCTAGTAACATGCCCGAGCGATCTCCGGCAATTGCCGGATAGTGTCGCACGCTTGATAGTCAACCGGGTTGGCGTTCTTCATCCGGCGTTGGCACCGCATCCGGAGCGACCTCGAGGGCCTCCCCCGCCGTGTTCGAGGTGGGTGCGGGTGGGAAAGCCTGACGCAGGGCACGGACGTGGCGCGCGGTGACACCGGGTACGGCGAGGAGCGTCGCGTCGTCGGCCGCGGTGAGGGCAGCGAGGTTCCCGACGTGCCGGAGCAGGGCCTTTTTGGCCTTCGGTCCGAGGCCCTTCACGTCGTCCAGCGGCGAGTGGAAGCGGCGCTTCTTGCCGATGCGCATGCGGGCCCGGTTGGAGAACCGGTGCGCCTCGTCGCGCAGTCGCGCGAGGAGAAAGAGGGACGTCGTGCTGCTCCGTAGCGGAATGGGGTTCTTCTGGCCGGGCAAGTACACGCGGTCGACGAGCGCCTCGCCGGCGAGGTTCTCGCGCTCCTTGGCCAGCGCGACGATGGAGAGGTCGTGCAGCCCGAGGTCGTGGGCGGCGGCCTGCGCCACGCCGAGCTGTCCCCGACCGCCGTCGACCACGAAGAGGTCCGGCGCGTCCCAGGTCGCGTCACTCTCGCGCTCGGGAGGAGGCTCGTCCCCTGCTTGCGGGAGCTCCTCGGCCTTCAGCGCCCTGCGGAAGCGCCTGGCCAGCACCTCGTACATCGCCCCGTAGTCGTCGTTCACGCCGACTCCCTCGCGGGGAACGGCGTCGCCTCGCACGTTGAACGTCCGGTAGCGCTTCTTGTCGAGCTCCCCGTCGGTCATCGCGACGATGGCCCCGACCGTGTCGCCGCCGCCCAGGTGGGAGATGTCGCAGCACTCGATGCGCCGCGGGAGCGTGGCGAGACGCAGCCGCTCCTGCAGGTCACGCAACCGCTCGTGCACGTCGTCGCTCTGGCGCTGCTTCTCGAGGAACGCGTGGCGCGCGTTGTCGTTCGCCATCGCGAGGAGATCCACGCGGTGGCCCCGCTGCGGGAAGAGGAGCGCCACCTTGTGTCCGGCGCGGTCGGCCAGCCACTCGGCGATGCCCGCCACGCCTTCGGGCTCGCGCGGCAGGATGATCTCGTCCGGCACGAGCGTCGCCTGCATGCCGGCGTCCTCCATCTCCCTGGCCAGGGACGCTCCGTAGTGCTGCGCGACGAACGCCGCCACGATCTCCTCGTCGGGGATCTCGGCCTGCTTGATGGCGTACGTCCCGACGTCCTGGAGCTTGCCGGCGCGCACGTGGAGGAGCGCAATCTCGACGAGCTCGCCCTCGCGGTAAAAGCCCATGACGTCGCGGTCGATGTCGTCGATCGTCACGACGCGCTGGTCCTCGCGCACCTTCTCGATGGCGCGGAGCTGATCGCGGTACACGGCCGCCAGCTCGAAGTGCATCGCGCGCGCCGCGTCCTTCATGCGGGCGTCGAGCTCGCGCGAGAGCTCGTCGTGCCGCCCCTCGAGGAACTTGCTCACCGAGTCGACCTGCTCGGCGTACCAGGTTCGCTCGACCGGCAAGACGCACGGCGCGGGGCAGCGCTTGATCTGGTGCTGGAGGCACGGCCTCTTGCGGCTCGCGAACTCGAGGTCGCCGCAGGTCCGGAGCTGGAAGTGCTTGTTGACGAGGTGGAGCGTTCGCCGCGCCGCGGTCGCCGAGTGGTATGGGCCGAAGTAGCGTCCCCCGTCCGGAGTGGGCCTGCGCACGACCTGGAGGCGAGGCCACGGCTCGCCGGCGCCGAGGCGGCCGAGGCGCAGCGTGATGAAGTCCTTGTCGTCCCGGAGCTTGACGTTGTAGCGAGGCCGGTGCTCCTTGATGAGGTTGTTCTCGAGGATCGTCGCCTCCTTCTCGTTGGCGGTGACGATGGTCTCGAGGTCCCCGATGGTGCGCTGGAGGATGGGGATGAACGCGCGCTGGTCTCCCTGCGACTCCTGAAAGTAGCTCCGCACCCGCGAGCGCAGGCTCTTGGCCTTGCCGACGTAGACGACCGCGCCCTTCTTGTCCTTGAAGAGGTAGACGCCTGGCTGAGGCGGCAGCCCCTCGAGCTTCTGGAGGACGGCGTCGGGGAGCATGGGGCGCACCCACGAGCCTACGTCAGTCGTTCGGCCGGTCGTACTCGGCGCACTTGAGCTTGGTGGCCGGGTCGAGCCAGCGCAGACAGCGCGGTGAGATCGGCGCGCCCGCGTCGCCCACCTTGGCCTTGGGCTTCGGCTTGTACGTGATCGTCAGGTCGACCTTCTGCACGACGCCCGCCACGATGTCGACGGCCGACTCCGCGTCGGCGTCGACCGTGGGGTGATGGACGCCGACCTTGAGTTTGCCGACGGGCACGCCGTCGATCCGGTAGTGGCCCGCGCCGTCGGTCACCGCGTGCAGGGGGTGGCGGAAGACGTAGAGGTCCTCGCGCACGTAGGGCTCCAGGCGGTCGATGAGCGTGAAGTACCCCGCCTTGTCCGGATAGAGCTTCACCGGCTCGCCGTTCTCCTTCGGAGGCGTGACCATCACCGCGAGGCTTCCCGACTGGTCGATGGAGGGCGCGAAGAGGAGCTTGCTCTGGTTTGCGATGTCGAGCCGCTGGCCGTACGTGATCGCGATCGTCCGCGCGGGATACGAGCAGTTCGGGGTGATCGTCACCTTCACCGCGTCGTTCTTGTCGCGCAGGTAGAAGCCCGTGTACCCGATGACCACGACGACCGCGTCGGCGAGCGCGCGCGGACCGTTCGGCGTCTCCGGCTTGCCCTCCCGGAAGAGCTTGCCGTACGTGTCGAGCGCGGCGGGGCACTGCGACGTGTTCACCGCAACGACCGGCGCGGGGGGCCCCTCCACGCTCACGGTCCCCTCCACGCTCCCGGTGGGGCCGTCGTACGGGGGGAAGCCCTCCGGATCGAGGACGAGGTCCACGCTGGCCTGGGGAATGGGGAACGCCGCCTTCGAGGACGCCGCAGCCGACGCGGCGCCGTCCATGCTCGCGGCCGGAGCACCGTCCCCGGCGCCCGTACCCGAGCTCGAGCCGGCCGACTCGGTGCTCTGGTTCCGGCATGCCAGCGGCAAGGTCGCGCTGGTCAGTGCGCCAACGGAGATGGCAAGTCGCACGAAGAGAGTCCGCATGGCCGGTGTCCTCAGCAAGGTCCGCACCTAGCATCGGCGTTCGCCGGGGCGCAAGCGGACGGTCCACCCGTCAGAAGTAGAGCGCGACCGTCCCGAGCAGCGTGACGGGAGGCGCCGCCGTGAGGTGGATGGCCTCCGAGGCGGGCTGCTGGCCCGGCTTGAAGCTCCAGTTGGACACGTAGTATTCGGCGTCGTCGGCGTACTTGAGGCCGAGCACGTTGTAGCCGTCGATGCCGACCTCGATGAGCTGGTAGCGAACCGCCGCCTTGGCGTTGAGGACGTTGCTGGCGGGGCCGGTGATGGAGTCGGTGAGGTGCCGGCCCGAAAGGAACGTGTACCCGACGCCGATCCTGCCCGTGACGGGCTTGCCGGCGAGCGTCCCGAGCCGACCGCGTGCCGTGGCGTCGGTGCGAAAGAGAACGGGCGGGATGTTGGGGACGTCGTGGCCGACGCCGACGACCAGCGTGGTGAACGTGGCCTCCGTCACGGAGAGCGCGGACGAGACGAGCAGCCAGTCCCACGGCCGGGCGACGACGGAGCTGACGATCCCGCGACGGATGCTGGCGTTCTCGGTCTCGAGCCCGCCCGAGGCCGCCTCGAAGACCAGCTCGTTGCCCACCCAGGTCTCGAAGACGGCCAGCGTGGTCGTGTAACGCTCTCCCGGGCTCTGCGCGCGGAAGCCGGCCTCCACGGAGCGGATCTTCGAATAGGGAGCCGCCCCTTCCTGGAGGTTCTGCACGTCGAGCGAGCGGAAGCCCTCCCCGTACGAGAGGACGGGCGCGAGGTCGCGCGTGATGTCGTACGACGCCGTGAGGCGGGGGCCGGCCGCGATGCCCTCGACGCCCCGCACCGCCGCGCCGGCGAGCACCGACGGGGTCGAGCCTGCAGGGACGAGCCCCGCCAGGTGGTCGTCGAGGGTCACGAGCAGGAGATCGGCGCGTGGGCCGCCCGACACGTGAAGCTTCTTGAAGAGGCGCAGGTCGACGTCGAAGTACGCGCCGATGTCGAGCGTATCGAGGCCCGCGTCGATGCGGCGATCCCAGACCTGGAGGCTGCTGTTCGGGTCGAGGAGGCTCTTGGTCTGGTCGGTGTGACCCATCCGCACGAAGATGCCCGGCTCCACCGCCGCTTCGCCGAGGTCGCCCAGGTGAGCGGGCGCGCTGTGGAACCGCGAGGTCAACCCGGCGGCGCTCTCGCGGTTCGTCAGCTCGAACAGATCGCCCTCGCCCGACAGGCTGGGATCGATCTGCGAGCTCTCGAGCGCGCCCGTGTAGTTCTGACGGCCGCGGTAGTCCGTTCCCATGAACCAAGGAGCGAACTCGAAGCGCGCGCCGCTCGGCGAGACATGATCGAAGTCGGCGCCGAGGATGACGCGCCCCGACTGCACCGATTGGCCGCCGGCGAAGAAGCCGGGGCCCGTGGGGTACGAGTCGTAGAAGCCGATACGACCCGCGTCGACGTCGTCCTGACGCACGACGCCTGCCAGGAGCGAGCGCGCGCCGTACGCGGTGGCGACGAGCTTCAGCCGGTCGCGCGGACCGACGTCGACGGCGTACTGCGCGTTCACAGACGCCGACTGCGACGCGCGATTCTGGCCGAAGCCGTTGGTGCTCCGTACGGAGAACGCCGCGAACGTCTCCTCGTCGGCCTCCGCCGGCGCGGCGATGCCGACGACGCGCACCTGGTCGAACGACCCGAACGTCGACTTGAGCTGATAGCCCCGCTCCGGCACCCCGAGGTCGAAGTACGCGCTTCCCACGATGGCCGCGTCGCCCTGGCGCGGATCGTAGGGGCCCTCGAGCACGCGGATGCTGCGCACGACCTCCGGGATGATGAAGTTGGCGTCCGTGTAGCCCTGCCCCTGGATGTGATTCGGGATGTTGATGGGGATGGAGCCGAGACGCATCTCGATGCCGGACCCGTGGTCCAGATCGAAGCCACGCAGGTACACGTCGTTGCCGATGCCCTCGCCGTCCTCGTGGTCGACGAAGAAGCCCGGGGCGGCCGAGAGCATCTCGCTGGTCTGCTGGCGCGGGGAGGCCTCGAGGAGCTCCCGCGTGATGCGGATGTCGCCGAGGCCGCGGGGCGACGACCAGCCGGCGCCGCGGACTTCGATGGCCTGCGCGTGCTCCGCGTCCTGCGTGCCGGTCGTCGTGGCGGCGGGGACGGCCACCGGAGGGCGAGGTGTCACGGGGACCTCCGTGGGGTGAAAGACGACGATGTATTCGACGCGTGACCGCACGGGCCGCCCGTCGCGCGTGGAAGGCGTGAAGGGAGCGGCGCGCACCGCCGTCAGCGCGGCCTCGTCGAAGGCGGCCGGAGCCGCGGCCGGCGCGCGAGACGTGACGACCGCCGATTCGACCTTGCCGGTCGCGTCGACGACGAGCTGCGTCGTCACCTGGACTTCGATGGTTGGAGCCCCCGCCGGGAACGGGGCCGCGATGGCCGCGCTGGGCTCGGCCGCGACGACCTGCGCTCGCGCCGACGTCGCGAAGAGGGCGACGGCGAGGAGAGAGCCCAGCGCAGAGCGGAGCGGCGCGCGCTTCACTGGACCACGAACTGACCCCATATCCCCGTCACGCCGCCGTCTTCGCTGTCGAGCTGCGAGTCTCCGGTCACATCCGAGCGGAAGTCATAGATCCCTTCGGGGTTGGGCGTCTTGAACGAGGCGGTCCCGGTGCTGCCTGGAGCCACGGTCGCGATGTTGGCGGCTGCGGGGAAGCACTGCTGCGACGGACACCCCGCGTAGCTGATGGGGATGCACCCCAGGACGAAGTCGTGGGGCCTGGTGCCGGTGTTGTGGAGCGTGATGGTCACCACCCCGAGGTTCTGCGCCTTGAGGATGATGGGCGAGAACGCGGTGTCGTCGACGGTGAGGTCGAAGGCGTAGCAACCCCCGTTGATCCCGTCGCTGTCGGCAGGTGCGCACGGGCTGCCCCCGCCATCGTCGCCGCCGCCGTCGTCGCCGGCGGGATTCGTGATGCAGGCGCCGGAGTCGCCGACGTTCCCGGGCGAGCCGGCCACGTTGCTGCAATGGGAGCCGGCGACGAGACCGAGGAGAAGGACGCCGGAGAGGAGGCTCGAGCGCGACGTCGGCATGGGACGACCCTAGACGCTCGCCGACGGAGCTCGTATCCGGCACATGCCGGATAGACCGGCCTCGAGGGGCCCTGTCTCGACGGGCGCTTCGCGATCGTGCTAGGCCCGGTCCGCTTTGCGCTTCACGGGCCATTTCCTGCTCCTCGTGCTCCCGGTCGCCGCCGGGGCCTGCGGCCGTGCGCCACGGGCCCGGCTGGCCCCCGAGGAGCCGCTCGGCGTCGCGGAGCTCCAGTCCTTGACCGCCACCCAGGTCGATCCGCCCGTTGCCGCCCCGCCGACCTGCGTGGACGACGGCTGGACGACCTACGGCCACGACAGGGCGCGCACCTCGGCGACCGAGGGGTGTCTGTTCGCGCCGCTGCGTCCCAGCTGGTCCTTCAGCCCCCACTGGGTCAAGGGCACGCCTTCGCACGCGACGCGGGCCGTGGTCGCGAGCGACGCCGTCTACGTCACGGGCGGCATCGGGCCGACGCCGACGGTCTGGCGGCTCGACGCGAAGACGGGCGCCATCGGGTGGACGTACATCACGATGGCCGACGCGACCCGCGACGGGTGGCCGACGCTCGCAGGCACGAAGGTGATGCTGGTCGACGATGGCGTCTACTCGATCGACGCGGCGACCGGGCGAGGCCACCGCGGCGAGCTCGACGCGTGGGGAGAGTCGCTGACGGATGGGGAGCACCTGTTCGCCGAGAACGATCAGTACTGGGACGGCTACGGCCTCTACCTCAGCGCGTTCGACCTCGAGGCCAAGCTCCTCTGGCGGCGGGACTACGACGCGCTCGTGCATTTCTTCACGGCGCCCGACGTGGGTGGGCTGGCCATGGACGGAGGCCGGCTGGTGCACGCGGCCCAGCACGGAGCTCTGCACAGCACCGCGCTGACGTCGTACGACGCGACGTCGGGCGAGAGGGTCTGGAAAGCGGCGGTTTCGCCCGAGAGCTCGCCGAGCATCGCGGACGGCCAGGTGTTCGGCATCGAGCACTGGAAGGGCGAGGCGATCGACCGGCTCGTCGCCCGCACGCTGAGCCACGGCGTGCTGGTGTGGTCGCACGAGCTGCCGAACGCGCGAGGGCCCGCGCCTCTGCTGGCCGCCGGGCTGGTCGTCGTGCACGCGGGGAACGGAGTGTTTGCGTTCGAACGTGCCACGGGGGCGGCCGTGTGGTCGGCGCCGCTGCCGCGCACCGCGCAGGCCGTCCAGTCCGCGACGACGCTGGCGGCGGCAACGGGATCGGGGACGCTCGCCATCGTGTCGCGCAGCGCCGTCCATCTGCTGCAACTGGCGGACGGGAGAGAGACGTGGAGCGCCGAGGTTGCCACGCATGCCAAGCGCGTGGAGGGGCCGGTCATCGCGGGCGGGGCGCTCTACGTGGTCGCGGACGGGGCGCTCCTCCGCTTCGAGGGCGCGGGCTCTCCCGGAGCTCGGTAGCGCGGGCAGCCGCCCTTGCGTCGAAGCTGAGCCGCGGTATCCGGCATCCGTCCGATATCTCCACGAGCACGCGCCAACTCGGTTCGCTCCACAGCAACTGCTGTGGACGCCTGCGCGGAGCTCGAGACGAGGACTTCTCGCATCGATCGCCGCGCGCACGCCGGATGCTCAAGACGAAGGTCATGCGCCGCCGCCTCCAACCAAGAACCATTCTCACTGCGCTCGCCGCGCTCGGGCTCGTCACGGCGAGCTGCCTCGACCGTCCGTCACGAACGCGAGCCCGGTGACGCAGACGAACTTCATTGCGGTCGTCCACAACGAGGCTGTGGACAAGGTCGACATCCTCTTCATGATCGACAACTCGGCGTCGATGGGTGACAAATAAGAGCTGCTGTCCGCGGCGGTCCCGAACATGATCACGCGGAAGTTGCCGGGCTGGGCGTCGGTGCTCGGCGCGTCGTTCGGCGCCGTGCGTGTACCCCGCGTTGAGTCCGAAACGCCGCTGCTGCTGGAACGGCGGGGGCGCTGGGCGATCCCGACACGTACCCGACCTGCGCGCTCCAGCAGCTGACGACGGGCCTCAACCCGAACGACTTCCAGAATCAGTCGTGCGCGTCTTCGAAGGATCCCGGCTGGTGTTACGTGACGGGGGCAGCGGCCAACGGCTGTCCGCAGGCCATCCTCTTTTCGAGCGGCGAGCCGCCGACGGGCGCGACGGTCAGCCTGCAGTGCATCGAGCAGTCCGTCAGCGTCGTCGACGGAGGCACGGCCTCGGCGGGAGACGGGGGCGCCGGCGGCGGCGATTGATATGCTCCGTCCGCGATGACGCCGGCCGGACGCCCGAAGGACCTCCGCCTCGTCGCCTACGTGGCGCTCGGGGTGGTGGCGGGCGCCCTCTACGTCGTCTTCGACCTCCTCTCCGAGGCCAGGCTGCGGAGCGGCACGCTCACTGGCATCCTGGCCGACGCCCACGACGTCATCGACCACACCTCTCCCCTCCTCGTCGGCGGGCTGCTCGGCGTGTGCGCCCACTATCTGCGCCTGCGCGCGCAGCTGTCGAAAGCGCAGGAGGCCGCCGCGCGCGCCGAGGCCCTGCGGACCCGCCTGCACAAGGTCGAGCGCGACCAGGCCGTGTGGGTGCTGGCGGCGGCCGTGCTCCACGAGCTGAACAACCCCCTGCACGCGCTCGGGCTTCTGCTCGACGAGCTGGCTGCTTGCGATGGCGATGCCACCCAGCGCGGCGAGCTGGTCGAGCGCGCGCGGGCACAGTCGGACCGGGCGCTGAAGCACCTGCAGACGCTGCGGTCGATGAGAGGTCTCGGCGAGCCCGAGTTCCAGCGCATCGCTCTCGATCGGGTCATCGCGGCAGTCGCCGGCGACATGGGGGCGCTCGCGGCGGAGGACGGGCTGGTCGTGCGCGCGGAGTGCTCCCAGGCCGTGCAGGCCAGCGCCGATCCGATGTACGTGCGGACCATCGTGGAGAACCTGCTCGACAACGGTCTTCACTCAGTGCGCGCGACCGGAGGCGGCGGGGTCGTCACCATCCGCGTCGGCAGCGAGGACGGAAGGGCGATCGTGCGCGTCTCCGACGACGGGCCCCCGCTCGACGCCGCGGCCCGCGACACGCTGTTCGAGCCGCTGGGGAGCACCAAGACGCAAGGCCTGGGGCTCGGCCTTCCGATCGCGCGGGCGCTGGCCCGGGCGATGCGAGGAGACCTGTTCCTCGAGGAGGCAGATCAGAAAGCGTTCCGTCTCGAGCTTCCCTTGAAGGAGCCGTCGTGACCCATGGCCCGCGGGCCGTGAAAGGGACGGTCCTCCTCGTCGAGGACGAGCGCGACACGCGCGAGCTCTTGTCCCAGGCGATCGAACGGGCCGGGTGGCGCTGTGTGGCGGCGGGAGACCCGCGAGAAGCGCTGGAGCGAGCGAAGGAAGCCGGGTTCGTCGACGTGGCGGTCACCGACGTCGTCCTGGGAAGTGACGACCGGGCAGGCCTGCGGTTGATGACGGACCTGCGCGCGGCCGGGATCCACGCCCCAGTCATCGTCATCACGGCCTACGCCGACGTCGAGAAGGTGAAGATGGCGCTGAACGAGGGGGCGGCTCACTTGCTCGAGAAGCCGTTCCGCGCGCCCCAGCTCGTGGACGCGATCGAACGAGCGCGCAGCCACGGAGGCGACGCTCGCCACGCCGTCGAGCAGGTGCTCTCGCGAGCGAACCTGACCGCCAAGGAGCGCACCGTGGCGCTTCACCTCCTCGAGGGGCTATCGAGCAGCGAAATCGCCGAACTCGAGCACAACAGCGCCAAGACCATCCGCCAGCACGTGAGTCAGATCTACGCGAAGTGCGGGGTCGGTAGCCGGGCAGAGCTCTTTCGTCTCGTCTACGCGCGGTAGCTCGTTCAACGCTCGGCCCAGTACGACGCGGGGATCTCCCCGAGCTGCTCCTCGATCTCGGCGCGCAGCTCTGCGTCTACGACGCGGGACAGAAGCTGGCGGAGCAGGGGCTGGAGCTTGGGTGACTTCAACCAGGCCAGCACGCCCTGCATCTGCTCGGTCACGCATGGATCGGCCGACGTGAGCAGAGGCTCGAGGTGCGGCGCCACGGCGGCGAAGGCTGCCCCGCGGACGCACATCACGGAGAGCAGCTCGGCGCGCTCCGGAGCCGGCGCGCCTGCGAGCACGGAGGACAGGCGACGATCGCGCGGGTTCCAGGGTGGCTCGCTGGCGAGGAGGGCGATGGCGGCTTCGGCCGCAGACGCGCCGTGTCGGGCGGGCGACGCGAGGGCCGCTTCGAGCTGGGCACGCACGGCGGGGCTCCCGCGCCAGGTGCGCGCCACGGCCACGAACAGGGGGGACTCGGGCCTGGCGAGCGCGGCCCGGGCCCAGGCATCGTCGAGCGCGCCGAGCTCACGCAACCCGCGCGCGCAAGCCACCGCCGCGCCGACGGCGTCCTCGTCGGTCTCGACCACCTCGAGCACGCGCTGCGCGATGACCCGCGCCGCCGCCGCGCCGCGGCCGAGCGCCATCCACGCGGCGTTCTCCACCCGCGCCCAGTCGCGCTCGGCCAGCGCCAGAGCCATGTCCGACGTCAGGCGCGTGTCGCTCGACCGGTCCGGCCACGCGACGATGAGCTTTCTCGCCTCCCAGGAGCCGAGGTCGTCATCGAGGGCCAGCGCCATCACGCGGTCGAGCAGCTCGGGCGGCGCACCGACGAGAGTGAGCAACCGGAGCGAGTCGTCGATCTGCCCCGCGTCCTCCGACAGCACATGGCGCGCCGCCAGCTCGCGCAGCGGCGCGGCGTGGTCGCGGACGATGACACCGCTCTCGACGAGGTCGCCGAGGCGCCGCGTCCAGGCGAAGCTCTCGGGCTCCGAGAAGCGAGCAGCCAGCGCGCAGAGCCCCTCGACGCCCAGGGCACCGAACCGCTCGACGAGGGTTGCGGCCCAGCCATCCTCACGTCCGGGCGAGAGAGGCTCACTGGACTCCGCGTCGTCGCCCACCAGCTGGAGCAGGAGCACCAGCCCTTCGCGGTCCGGGGCTTCCGCGAGCAACGCACGCGCCATCGCCCGGCGCGCGTCAGCCACCCGTCCCTGCATGACCGCCAGACCGGCGACGAACCGATCGCTGGGCTCACCCACCAGGAGGCGCCCCCCGACGAGCTCCTCGACCGGCACCGTGACGGCCTGTCCGTAGCGTTCGAGCCACTGCCGGCGGGCGACCTCGCGCACGGACGCCGCCGGATCGCTCGCCGCAAGCCGCAGGCGCGGCTCGGCCAGCTCGTCCGGGAGGCGCTCGAGGGCGGCGAGGGCTTTCATGCGGTCGTGTGCGTGGGCACAGCGCAGCCAGTGATCGGCCATCACCGCGCCGGTGTCCGGGAAGCCGACCGCCAGCGCCTCGGTGGCCCAACCCGCATCGAGCCAGAGCGCGTCGTGCTCCGCGTCGATCCAGTCGAGCAACGCCTCCCCCGCGGTGTCCGGCTGGACGTGGGCGAGCGCCGTGAGCACCGCGTCGGCGAAGATTCTCTCGTCCTCCTCGCGCTCCTCGCCTCCGAACGGGTCCGGGGGGGCGTGGGTGACGAGATCGCGCAACACCTGCACCAGATCGTCGGGGGCGAGCATGGGCGGCTGCGCGGTCGCCAGGGCCTGGAGCGCGCGCGCACGGACCGAGAAGCTCGGCAGATGCAGCGCGCGCCTGAGGGCGGCCACTGCGGGATCGCGTGCCGTGAACCGCGAGATGAGCTCGATAGCCACGGCGCGCGACGTGTGCGATGGCCCGTCGTCGACCACATCGGCCAGCCTCGCGACGAGAGCGTCCTCGTCGCCCACCTCGGGCGTCCACTCGTCATCGGCAAACAGCGCGTCGGCCATCTCGGCGTCGCCGGCGCGCGCGATCTCGACCAGGAGGTCTGCCGTCTCGGGGTGATCGAGCGGCATCAGCGACGACACGCTCGCGACGCGCTCTCGCTGACGGCGTGTCATCCGCGGTGCGTACTGAAGAAGCAGGCGCAGCAGCCGCACCGACTCGATGGGCCACTCCTGCATTCCCACCACCTCGACGCCGAGGCGATGGCTGCGCGCAAGCAGCCGCTTCACGGCCTGGAAGCGCTTCTCGCCGTCCGCCTCGGCCCACGCTTCCGCCGAGGCGAGCGCGACGGGCTTGCATGCGGCGCGTGAGCGGGCGCGAAACTCCTCGAGAGCTTTCTCGTTCTGCGGCTCGCGTGACGGCTCTTCCACGACCGGAACGGCCGCCTGAGCTGCGGCAGCAGCCGCGGCTTCGGCGGCGCGCAACCTCTCGTCGACCTTCGCGGTCTCCTCGGGGGGCACGTAACTCCACGCGAAGTGCTTCGCGAGGGTGGTGTCGATCTCGTCGCGGCGCGGCATGTCTACGTCTATCTAGGTGGAGCACCCGGGGTGAGCGCCGTCAATTCCGCCGGATGCCCGGCGGGACGGTCTACGCCATAATAGCGACGTCGATGCCTTCTGCACGCTCACCGCGCCCGGCACGCCGATCCGGCACGCCCCGCTCCCCTGCCCTCGCGATCCTGACCGCGCTGGCACCTCTCGCGCCGCTCGCGCTCGCGGTGATCGCGCTCGGAGACTCGGCGGCGTGCGGCGGCGGCCCCTCGGCATCGAGCGGCGACGATGGCGGCGGCGGCCCTCCTCCGGTGGATGCCGCGGTCGAGCACGTGCGCGTCCCCTACGACGGCCTGCCGGGGCCCGAGGCGGGGCCGCGCACCGCGGTGCAGGCCGAGTTCGTGTCCACGCGCGTCGATACGATGCAGCTCATGTTCGCCGCCGGCGAGATGCAGACGAGCGGCGAGCCGTTCGTGCAGAACTTCGCCGGGCGCAATCTCGCCTACTACGACCGCTACTACACGCCGGTGGACCAGTACCTCGTCCCCGTCTTCCACGGTCCTCCGCTCTTCGAGCAGTACACGGACCTCTTCGGCTTCAGCGGCGCCGTCGAGTCGTACGAGTACTCGAAGATGCACATGAACATGGTGGCCAACCAGACCGGCGCCGGCGTCTCGCTCGCCAACGGTCCGCTCATCGCCACCCGTCCGGGCGCCACGCCACGCGACAAGCTGCGCACGCGCATGCAGCAGCTCATCGTCGCCGCGGGCACGGTGACCTCGGGGTACGCGACGCTCGACGCGGGGGCCGGCAACGCCCTCAACGACTTTGGTTTTGCGGGCCTCTGGCCGAACCTGGACCCATACCGGAGCTTCGACCCGACGATGGCGCCCGACGTCACCATCGTGCACTCGTGCACCACCGTGACGGGGTACGGAGGCGTCCAGTTCTTCGGCAGCAGCCCGGTCAACGAGTACGAGTGCGCGTATAACTCCTTGCAGCTCTCCGATCGCACCTCCCAGATCGAACCGGTCATCGGACCAGGGATCCTCGGATACACGACGTGGAAGGAGTCGCTCTGGGGAGTCGACTTCACGGGGCGACTCCACGACAGCCAGGCGAATGCCGTCACGGCGGTCGCGCCGCAGGACATGGCGGCGATCGGCCTGGCGGGCAACCAGGTCCAGGCCGTGGAGCCTCCGGCGTGCGCTCTCGTCCCGAAGGGCGTGATCTGCTCGTACCCCGGGACGTTCATCGGGTCGACCCCGCTCGAGGGGATGTGGGGCCTGGCGATGCTCGACGAGATCGACAACGCCGGCTCGTGGCTCCTCTCGTCGCTCGCGACGAGCGACGGAACGACGCTGTCGGGCTTCGGTTCGGTCCTCCAGGCCATCCAGTACGACTACACGTCGCCCCTTCAGTGGCTCCCGACGGCGATCAGCGTGACTGAGGACGGCAACGCGCCCTATCCCGGCGTCGTCTCGTTGGCCATCCTCGATGCCACCAGCCTCGCGGTCGACCTGGCTGCGCTCGCGCAGGGGTACTCGCTCTATTTCGGGATGACGGACGCGCGCAACGTCGCCGTCGGCCAGCAGATCGGGCTGCAGATCACGTTCGACGGCACCACCTTCGCCGCGGACGACGGCTTGCCCGACGGCGAGGACACCCCGCATGACCGCGCCCTCGCCGTCATGCGCGTGGCCTTCGTCGATCTGGACCGGATCCACACCGATCCCGGGACGGGGATCCTCGTCGACAGCGCGACGATCGCCGCCGGTGGCAACGTCACGCGGGGGACGACGGTCACGACGACGTCGCTCGGCCACGTGGTCATCGGCCTGCGGCACCTGCTCATGGGCTGCAACGCCTCGGTGTCCCAGTACGGGGCTCCCGACCCGGACCCTTCGAAGGACGCTCTCGGGATCTTGAACTCCATCCCCATCCATCCAGCGTCGACAGGCGGTACGACGCTGCCGCTCTTCAGCCCGTACGTGCGTCAGGTCCTGCTCACCCAGGCGCAATTCGTGCGCGACGTTCTCACGACATCGACAGGTACCGTCGCCAACGACGCGACCCTCGCGGGTGGGCAGTGGACGCCCGACACGGCCCCGACCCTGCTCGAATCGCAGGGGGCGGCGCTGCGCGTGCTCGTCGAGGCCTGGTTTCTCACGCAGGACACGTCCTACCGGGACCGGGCGCAGGCCGTTGCGCGAACGCTCCTCACCGCGTTCTGGAGCGAGGCCGCCCTCATGTTCCGCTCGCAGGCCGGCGGCGCGGACGACGTCGTGATGACCCCCGAGCGCTTCGCGTGGCTCCAGCAGGCGCTCCGCGAGATCTACGAGGGCATCTGGGTGACGGGCGATCCGCTCCTCGATCGCGGTGTGCTCGAGGGCTACATCGCGCGCGTGAACAAGCTCTACCTCAATGGCTGGGACGATCTGAACGGGAACCAGACTCCCGACCAGCCACAAGAGTGCCTGGCGGCGCGGATGCAGATGGGCGAGCAAGCCCTCACCGGCGAAATCGGTACGACGAACAACGGCATCACGCAGCCGAGCGAGCCCGATCACGATCACGATTGCGTCCTCAACATCGCGACGGCCAAGGTGGGGAGCTTGCTGGCGAGCCAGGTCCACTTCCACTCGCCCTGACACTCATGGACGCAAGTAGGGGAGCTTCCAGGAGTAGACCTCGAGACACGGTGCGCTCCGCTCGATTCGCGGGGGACGGCACAGCGTCGCCAGGTGCTCGAGCGGCCAGGGCGAGCCCTGCAGCCCGGCGACCTCGCTCGTGACCCATACGCGCGACGGAAGGGCGTCCAGGCGAGTGAGGCGGACCTGCACGTCCCCGAGGGCGCCCGCGGCAAAGGCGTGGGGCGCGAGCTCCGTCGTCTCGAAGAACCGGACGCTGGAGACACCGAATACGTCGAGGCGGTCGGGGGATGGCTGCGCGCGCGCCAGCTCGACCAATTGGGCACCAGGCGGTGGGATGGTGCGGCGCGCGTACGCGTCGAACGCGGTGCGCGTTGCAACGAGGATCGCGAGGGCGCCGACCACGGCGAAGGCCCGGCGAGACCTGGCCGCCGGCAAGGCGATCGCCGCGGACAAGAGGACGACGAGCGGCAGCACATGCCGTGGCTGATCGCGCAGGTTCTGGCCCAGAGCAATCCACACGAGATACGGAGCGACGACGACCGCGGCCGAACCCCAACCGTGCCACCGCACGCGACGCCAGGCGACGATTGCCAGCGCGAGCGCCAGCAACAGGACGAGACCGATCGCGGCGCCCAGCACGCCATCCCCGGCGCCGAGACCGTCGACGAAGACATCGCGCACCATCCACCGGAGGCGCACGCCGCCCGGCTCGGTGACGACGGTCCCTCCCCAGCGCTCCGCATGCCCGGCAAAGTGCGCCGCCGTGAGCGCGTAGAGGCGAGACGCGCCGACGATGGACACGAGCGGCACGAGCCACGCGACCGAGGACGCCGCCGCTGCGCCGCAGGCCCGGGCTCGTGCTCCGGGCGGGGCCAGGACCAGCGCGGCGAGGTAGAGCGGCGCCCACGAGAGCCTTACGCCGAGGCCGAGCCCCACCCCGAGCCCCAGCGCGATGGCCCCTGCCCACTGCGTCCGTCGCGCCGAGACGAGTCCCCAGGCGCAGGCGGCCGCGCACGCCAGCGCCGGCGCTTCGCTGCCGACGCCGCTGCAGACCCTCCACACGAGCGGCGTCGAGGCGACGAGCGTCGCCACGGCCCACGCCCCACGCTCACCGACCGCCGAACGCGCCGCGCTCCACGCGAAGGCGACCGCGACGACACCGCTCGCCACGGCGACGACCACGCACGCCCGCATGGGTGCTCCCGCCACCAGCTCCGCGGCGCGAAGCAGCGCCACGTAGACGGGGTAGCCCGGAGGGTGAGGCTGGAAGCGCCCCAGGTCGAAGTGCTTCACCGACTCGAGGAACCCGACGCCGTCCCAGTCGTCGGGCCACGCCGGCGCCGTGAGATAAAGGAGCACGGCGTAGGCGCCGAGCGCGAGGACCCCCGCTCGCCGGTTCACGGAACGATGTTCTGCGGAACGTTCTGGGTGCGAAACGTGAGCGTCTTGTCGCTCGTGGCGATCTGTCGGACGAAGAGCTGCACGAAGTTCCCGAAGAGCGCATCGGCTGGGCCGATCTCGGTGCTGCCCGTCGGGCGCGACATCCAACGCTTCATCTGCTCGACCACGTCCGCGGAGACTGGGTTCACGTCGACAACGACTCCGAGGAAGAAACCCTGGCCCGCGGGGATGAGCGAACGCGGCCCCACCGCAAGGTCGCGCGCCTCGGTACAGAGACGCAGGGCGCTGTCGAGCAGGACCGCCTGATCCCGCTCCCCGCGCTCCTTCTCGGTGACGTGCACCCGGAACACCTCGTCCCAGAGGTCGTAGACGACACGGCACAGGCGCGTCGTGAGAGCGATGGGGACATCCGCTCCCTCGCGGTACACGTAGGCGCGCATCGCGATGACCATCGGCAGGCCGCTCGAGAGCTTCTTCATCAGGACCGGGTCGAGCACATCGCGGTACGAGAAGCTCGCGCGGAGGAGGTCGCCGTCCGATGAGTAGTTCGCGAGACGCTGGGGCAGCGCGGTGGGATGCGCGGGCTGCTGCGACTGGACGGGTTGCTGCGCGCTCGCACCGAGCGGAGCCCCGACGCCCAGGGCCAGGGCGAACGCGATCCAGCGGGGACTCCTCATGGCCTGGCTGCCCCGGACTGCTGGCCGCGAACGGGGATGAGACCGACGAGGTTGGAGATCCCGAAGACGAAGCCGCCGGCCTGCGTGTCCATGCGCAGGCCCGCGTTGAAAGTGAGGTCGATGGGCCAGGTCGCAAACCCGGTGTAACCGAGAGGGTGGTCGGTGAAGCTCGCCTCGTTGGCGAGACCGTAGACGCCGAAGCTCCCGAAGAAGTCGACGCCGTAGATCGACCGCGTCCCGCGGTAGATGGGGACCCGGTAGACGGCGTCGAGCTTGGCGGCATACGTGCCGTAGCGGAGCTCGACGATGTCGGTGCTGAGGAAGTTCGGCGCGGGCCGGCGGTCGAAGGCGAGATCGAGCGCTCGATCGGGAAGCAGATCGCTGAGGTCGCCCACGTAGAACCGCTCGAACAGCGGCGCCGTCCCGTTGATGCCCCCGACGAATGCGTCGAGCTCCAGCACATGGCCCCATGGGAGCGGGAACCACTGCGAGCCGTGCAGGGTAACCTTCGTGTACGGGTAGTCGCTCCCGAACGGTGTCAGACCCGCCTCGAGGCTCGCCACCAGGCGGTGACCTCGCGTCGGCAGGAACGGCTCGTCGCGCGTGTCGTTGACGAATGTCGCGCGGACCGTCGACAGGATGCTCGAGCCGCGGATGAGGAAGAAGTCGATCGGCTCGACCTCCTGGCCCACATGATCGCTGGCGGCGAGGGGCAGCGAGGCGTCAATCTTCTCGAGGCGGTAGTCGAAGAATATCTGCGACGAGACGCCGAGGTCGTGACCCGCGCCGACGCGACCGCCGAAGCGCTTGTACTGCGGGACCGCGAAGTCCTGCTGGTTGGGCTGGGTGGGGTCGTCGACCAGGACGTCGCTGTTGCCGAAGAAGTCGCGCGCAGCGCTGTAGAGAAGCTCGGTCTCGACCGTCCAGCTCGAGCGCAGGAACTGGGGATCGGTGAGGCGTACGCGGAGCGCGAGCTGCT
>Ga0182030_10009552_pt1 | contig 19838 bp, 18 predicted proteins | sample 812S3MmetaG_FD_121299 | JGI IMG/M metagenome (GOLD analysis project Ga0182030, IMG submission 121299) | Permafrost microbial communities from Stordalen Mire, Sweden - 812S3M metaG (Illumina Assembly) | ecosystem: Environmental > Terrestrial > Soil > Wetlands > Permafrost | place: Sweden... | reverse complement strand
AGCGCAGACCCATAGTGGCGTCCTCGATGTCGAGCCTAAGAGGCGTGTTCGATGGCGATAGGGCGCGTCTCGCCCGTGTCGGTGAGCGTGCGGGTCGCATCCGTCCGCGCATAGATCCAGAGGATCTTCATCGGCTCGGTTGACGACAGGTTGCGGAACCGGTGGGAGATATTGGGCGCGATATAGGTCGTATCGAAAGGCTCGAGCTCGTGGGTGGTGCCCGCCACGTCCAGGCAGGCTCGGCCGCTGAGCAGCATGACGCTCTCCGGGCAGTTGTGGCTGTGGAAAGGTACAGCCGCTCCGCCGGCAAACTCGGTAATACCGTTGATGAACGACGCCTCCCCCACCGAAGGGACCACCAGGGGCGTAGTTCGCGCGCCGCCGCCACGGTCGTGACTCGCCATCCGCTCCGGGCGGAGCACGGCGTAAATAGCCCGCTCAGTAGGCTCGTCGGAGACATTTTGGGCGGTGGGGGTGGTTGACATGATCAGAGCCTCGCAGGTCCGGTCCAGACAGTCTTGGGATTGGTGAACTCGCGCGCGCCCAGGATCCCGATTTCGCGGCCGTGTTGCCACTCTTTGGCACCGCCGACGGAGACATCGGCTCGCAGGCGGAAGGGAGTGCCGTTCGCGACCCGCTCGGCCTCGGATGCGTCATGCCACCGCAGTATAGTCGCAGCTGGACCGCTGGTCTGCCCGCGCGCTACGGTCACCTCGGGCGTGACCGCGTCGAGCACCGTCGGCTCTTTGCATCGCGCCATCATGCCGCCGCCAACTCGGCGAGCGGCGCGATGCCGATTTCTTGGGCAAGGGCGTTCAGCTCGTCAAGCAGGCCCTGGGAAAGGGGAAAGCCGGCAACGGCGTAGCGGGCGTGCTTCTCGAAACTCTGTTCGCCGGGGAGCCAGATTCTATCCACGCCCGGCAACCGTTCACTGGAGCGGATGTCACGCACCACCGTGTCCGCCGACTTGCGAAATTCTTCCGCGTCGCCGAAAGCGGCCGGGTCGATGACGGCCACCGTCTGGCCCGTATTGGTCACGCTCGTGTGATCGGCGTTGAAGTCGATGACCTGCCGTCCCATCGCGGCCCCGCCCAGGGTCCCTGCGAGGAAACCCACCACCAGCGCCAAGCCATAGCCCTTATGGCCACCGATCGGCAGCAACAGGCCCTCGGCGGATCGGGCGGGATCCAGGATGGGCTGGCCCTGGCGATCGATCATCCAACCGGGCGGCATCATCTCACCCCGCTTGGCCTTGGCTTTCACCTTGCCATAGGCGGCCATGGCCGTGGCCATATCCAGTATGACGGGCGGCTCGTCCCGCGTCGGCAGGCCGACTGCGATCGGGTTGGTCGACAGCATCAGCTCGGTCCCGCCCCAGGGCGCTAAGTGATTGGCGTTGCCTACGGCGAAGTAGAGGCAGATCAGCCCTTCGGTAACCACTCGGCGCACGTACAGGGAAGCGGGACCGGCATGGTTACTCATCCGGGTGTTGACCCACGCCATCCCGCTCTGGCGCGCCTTGCGCATCGCCAATGTCGTCGCGAAGGAGACCACGAGATGACCCATGCCGTTGTCACCGTCGACCAGGGCGGTCGAGACGTGTTCCCGGACCACTCGTATGTGCGGTTCCTTGTTGATGCCGCCGGCTCGAATGCGCTTGATGTACTGCGGCAGGCGAATGATCCCGTGGCCGTCGGACCCGTACAGGTCCGCCTCGACCATCAGCGCAGCAAGCGTGTCCGCCGTGCTGGTGTCGAATCCCTGGCTCTCGAATGCCGCGCGGATGAATCGATGCGCGGCCGCGGCGGGGATGGAATGTTCATTCATCCCCGGCTTCTTACGTCATCCGCGCCGTCGTCTGCCAATGCCAAATTTGCGCCCCCCCATATCGCTTGGGTATGCTTTCGACCGCCCTCTCTTAATCCGAGCCCACCCTTGAACCTGCGCACTCTCAAGTATTTTGTCGCGATTGCGGATGCCGGCAGCTTTACTGGCGCGGCCGCCGCCATCCCCATTGCGCAGCCGGCGCTCACCCGACAAATGCGGGAGCTGGAGATCGACTTGGGGGTGAAGTTGCTCGAGCGCCGGCCGCGAGGGGTCGTGCTTACCGCGGCCGGTGCGACCTTCTACGCCTCGGCCCGGCGCATACTGGCCGAGGCTGCCCGCGTCCGGAAGACACTGAACCGCGCCCAGTTCGCCGGCAAGGCCGCAGTGACCATCGGCGCTCCGCCCACCCTGGCCGGCTTGCTCCTGCCCGGTCTGCTCGAGACCTGCTCGCACACCTTGGAGGGCATTGAGCTGCGGACCCGGGAGGCCTTCACCCCCGTTTTGCTGGAGTGGCTTGAACGCGGCGTGATCGACATGGCGATTGTGACCAATCCCGACGGCGGCCGCGCCTTGTCCTTTCAGCCGTTGCTCAGCGAGCCCTTCGCGCTGGTGTCAAACCGCGACATGGGCTACGGCGAACTGGTGCACATCCACCAGATCGTGCGCATTCCTCTGCTCATGACCAGCCTGCACAGAGGCATCGTCGAGCAGCAGCTGCGTATTCTCGGCCTCTCACTCAACGTCCATTGGGAAATCGACTCGGTCGACTCCATCCGCCAACTGGTCTGCAGGGGGCAATGGGCGACCATCATGCCAATCTCCGTGTTCAAGGACGTCGCGGAGCCGGCCCGGCTCACTGTGTCGGAAATCTCCTCCGTCCAACTCAATCGTCAACTCGCCTTGGCGACTCGTGCTGATGCACCCCCGACCCCCGCCATTTCGCTCGTGCAGGAACTCATCGAGGGAGAGTTCGACCGGCTGACGCAGGACGGCCGTTTCAGTTTCAAAGCGAGCCCCTGGTCGCAGACCGCCGACGGCGACCCATCACACTCTAATATGGAAAAAGTCGAACTCAGCATTGGTCCCGACGACTCCCCAAAGCCATAGTAGCGCCTGATCGGGCGGACAAAGATCGGATTGCAAATGGTCCGCGCGTTTCGGGAGACGATTAGCCCGTCACGAGGCACAGCAAGGATTGATGTGGGGAGGAGTTGTCGGTTGAGCGCAAAAACGCGAGGCACTGCAGTGGCGATCACCTTGCTCGGAGTGAGCTGGGTTGGAGCCGTCGATGCCCACCATTCCTTCGCCGCTTATGACATGACCCGCAGCGTGACGGTGCAGGGGACCGTCAAAGAGTTCCGATGGAGCGCACCGCACTCGAGTGTCGTCGTCGTGATCAAGTTGGCCAACGGGAAGTCGCAGGAGCTGAATTTGGTTACAGGGCCTCCCGACATCTTCCTTCGCCAAGGCATGGCGCCGAAGAGCTTGCGCGCCGGCGACAAGGTAGAAGTGACCTATCACCCGAATATCAACGGCTCTTCCGGCGGCTCACTGGCCGGCCTCACCTTGCCGGACGGGCGAAAATTCACGGATCGAGAATCCTTTGGCGCCTCGCCGTCGCCACCGCCCTCCACGTCGCCACCATGATGTTGACGAGTTCGCCGAAATGAAACGTTTATATCCATTTTTTGCCTCGCTCGTGTGTTCGAGCCTCGGCGTTCTCTGTTGTTCCGCCTGGACGCAAGCAGCATCAGCCGAAGTCAATCTGGAGGGGACTTGGCAAGTCGCACGGCCGCGCGCGATTCTGGATCCGATAGACGGCGCTGTCCCGTTCACGCCCGAGGCGCGCAAACATTACGAGGCCAACAAGCGCTCGCGCGCCTCCAAACGTTACGATTACGACCTCGTTCAAACACTGTGCTCAACGCCGGGGCTTCCGCGCCTGATGTTGACGCCGGATCGCTTTCATATCTGGCAACGGCCCGAATGGATCACTTTCCAGTTCGAGTGGAACCGGCTCTTTTACCAAGTCGACATGACCGATCGCGAGACCGCACCTCTGCTGGTCGGCGTCAACATCGGCGTATCAAAAGGGCAGTGGCAAGGTGACACGCTGATCGTCAAGACGGACGATTTCACCGATCAAACATTGATCGACTCGCTCGTGCCGCACAGCGATGAATTGAAATTGACGCAGCGATTCAGGCTGCTCGATTCCAATACGCTTGAAGATCATCTCACGATAGAGGATCCGCAGACTTTTACCCGGCCGTGGGAGGCGATTATCAAATATAACCGTCAGCCGGACGCGCCGTTTCCAGAAGATGTATGCATCGACCGGCTCAAAGCCGGACAGCTGCCATTGCCGCCAAAATGAGGATGCCGGTGTTCGCTCACGTTAAATTCTCTGCCTACGCAAGTGTGTTGCACCGAGGCGTCTTGACGGCCCTAGGCATCGCTGGCGTGGTCGCATCCGTGCAGTATGCCGACGCACAGGGCCCTTTCCCCGCAAGCGGCACGGCCCCGCCAGGCGTTGCTGCCCCTCCAACGGGCATTGGCCCGCCTCCCGGTATGACGGGCCCGCCGCCAGGTGTTGGCCCACCGCCCGGGGTTACGGGCCCACCGCCAGGTGTTGGCGGTCCACCCCCCGGTGTTGCTGGGCCACCGCCAGGAACTGGCCCATCGCCGGACGGAGGGCTGCCCGAGGGGGCCATCGCCGCTTTCCGGGACAAATTGGCGGCGGACTTGCTGCCACTCTCGGGTAAGTGGCCGTCACCATCGCCCGATCCGAAAAATCTCGAAGGCGTCTGGCGACAATACAATATGCTTCCGCTAGAGCGTTCCACCGATATGTACGGCGCAAAGACGCCGCTCAACGCTGCGGGACGCTCACTTCTCGCAAAGCGCGTGGCCGCGGCGCACGCAGGTACTCCGTATGTGAATGCCTCGGCCGTCTGCCTCCCGCCGGGACAGCCCCTGCAACTCGAAATCAACCTGCCCTTCGTAATCCATCAAAATAAGGGGTGGGTCCAATTTTTGTTCTATCAATACCACGGCGCCTGGACGGTGGTATTGGATCCAGCAATGCAACCAAGCGGTAGCGTTCGCTCCTACATGGGACGCTCGGTCGGGCATTGGGAAGCCGATACATTGGTCGTCGAGACAAGTGGCTTCAAGCAGGCGCTTTGGTTGGACATCAACGGGACACCGGTCTCGACCGACGCCAAGCTCACGCATCGTATTCGCAAAATGCACCAAGGTGCACAGCAAGGCGACTGGTCGCTCGAGGTCATCACCACCGTTGACGACCCCACTTATTACACGAGGCCATGGTCGTGGGCGACCGCCTATGTCTGGCGGCCGGATAAGGCGCCCATTAGTGAATTCGACTGCGAATATTCGGTTAATCGCCCCGATTACATCACGAGCTCTGGACTGGTGCCCGAACCGAAGGATTGAGATGGCGCCGGTCGCTTTCCCGGGTGGAAACGAGGATGAAAATGGCTTCAACAAGTCTATGCACGGTCGCAGATTAACGCCAGAGAGAATCCCGAAGCGCACAGCATAGCGAGAGTCCGCTCACACGGACCTGCTCGTCGGTTCTTCGAATGTCAACAATTACTGACCGGGGCAAGGTCAGATAGATGGGGAGAAATGTAATGAATCGAATTCGCTTGCCGTTGTCGACAGCGCTGCTCGGCTGCGCCGTCATGGTCCAGCCCGCGTTCGCCGAAGACACATCCGCCCCGGCGGCGGCTTCGGCGTCAAATCAGCCGTCGAAGGACAGCCAAATTCTGGAAGAAATAGTGATCACGGCGGAGCGCCGAATCAGTACGGCGCAGAAGACGGCCGCCTCCGTCAGCGTCAGGTCCGGCGAGGACCTGCTCACCGAAGGCCGCTACGAACTCAAGGACATCCTCGAGGATGTGCCTGGCGTGGTGGGCGGCGCCGCCACGAGTACGTCCTCAACGCGGGCCGGTGGTACGGACAATCCGGCCTCGGGTCTGACCATTCGCGGCGTGCAGTCCAACGGCGGCGGCGGCGGGAGCATCACCTCGACCGCTGCGGCGGCGGCAATCTACGTGGACGACGTCTTCAGCGGCATCGGCGGCGGCTATAACATCGACCGCGTCGAAGTCCTGCGCGGACCGCAGGGTACCCTGTACGGCCGCAGCGCGACATCGGGCGTGGTCGCCATCCACACCCGCGAGCCCGATGCCACGGTATTCAGCGCCGAAGGCACGGTGGAAGGCGGCAACTACGACCTGCGCCACTATACCGGCGACGTGAACCTCCCGCTGATTTCGGACCAGCTGGCGCTGCGGCTGTCAGGCAACTTGGCCGAGCGGGACGGCTACTATTCAGCCCAAGGGGATGCGCGTAAGAACACAGACTTCAGAGCGAAAGCCCTCTGGACCCCGACCGACAATTTCACCGCCCTGTTCGGCTACGCCCTAGAAGACATCCTGACTCACACCGGGGGGGTGGCGATCGGCCAAGTCAACTCACCGAGCAACTTCGTTTACACGCCGGTAGTGGTAGGCCCAACGGGAAAGAACGACTCCCGCCAGTATTGGGGCAACTTCAATCTGGAACTAGGTCCTGTGGCGATCACCTACATCCCGGCGTATCGCACCTGGTACGGGGACACGGTCGTCTACGGTCGCGGCGTATTCAGCGCCAACCAGACCCTCTACACGCCGACCGATTGGTTCATGACCCACGAGCTGCGGATTCGCAATACGGACAACGATTCTAACCTTACATGGCAGGCCGGGTTCCTCTACTACGACAACTCCCTGAGCAATGTGAACAACCTGTTCCTCATTCCGGTCGGGCCATACGCGTTCAAGTCGGACTCGCACAAAACCACCTCGGCTGAAGGCGTCTTCGCCCAAGCCACCTATGCCTTTGCCCCTGACACCCGCCTGACCACAGGAATCCGCTTCGACCACACCAGGACTCTCAATACCGAGGACTACTCGGCCTTTGGCGGCCCCTATCTGTCGCTGACCGGCGATGAAGGCCTGAGAACCTTCAACAACGTCACCTATAAGGTGCGTCTGGAACACGATCTGACCCCACAGAATCTGCTATACGCGGCGATCTCCACCGGCTTCTCACCGGGCGACGTCACCATCACCACGAACCAGGTTTTCCAGCCTCAGGTCCAGGTACTGCAGGCTGAAACCCTGACTGCCTACGAGATCGGTTCAAAGAACAGGTTCCTGGACAGTCGCCTGCAAGTGAACGGTGACATCTATTACAACGATTACGGCGCCTACCAGACCGCGGGGATCAATACCAACCCCTCAAATCCGGCGATGTCGACCTTCAGTACGCTCTCCGCTCCGATGAGGTCCCATGGCGCCGAGTTGGAGGTGCTGGTGCGCCCCTGGGAGAACGGCGCGATCAGCTTCAACGCGTCCTACACCGACGCCCGATACGGCAGCTTCGGCCAATATCAGTACTTGTTCTCCAAGAGCGAGGTCCCTGGCGTAGCCCCGTTTCAGGGAACTTTGGCCTATGACCATCGCATCCCCATCGGCAGCGCGACTCTGGAGCTGCGCGGCGATGTCCGCTTCTTCACGGGTCACGATACTTCGTCAATTCCGGTAGTGTGGGCTCAGCAGGGCGCCGCACCCTATGTGCATGTCGCTTCCCAGGCCATCGGCGACTTCAATTCCACCTTGTGGCTCGGTCCCCACTACGGGATAAGCGCCTACGTTCGGAATATTACGGACGATCGTTTCATTCCGGACAACTGGGTCGTGACCAGTGCCGGTCCGGTAACCTCCTCCGGCTCCTTCCTCAGTGATCCGCGCACCTTCGGGATGATCCTCACCTTCAAATACTGAGATCCGAATCCAACGAGTTGCTGATGCTGTATGCCGGCATCTTGGCGCATCGCGCCTCGATGTCGGCGGCAGAGACGGCGCGCCGGATACCGCCACTCTCGGCGTCTACCGTGCGCCAAGCGATGCGCTGAGCCGGGGACGAACGTCGACTCGCCGAGGCGAGCGCCGCGGTGCTCGCCTACAGGAGTAAATGCAGGCGATCTTCGATCGCTGGGCGCAGCGTCATAGCGGCGCCATACCAGCGCATAGGTACAACCCCGGATTGAAGTATGGGGGGAATGGCTCATGCTCTGCCGGCAGTACCCCGGACAATCCGCATCTTGTTGAAATCCATCGATGAGTGAGACTCTCCCGCGACGGCCCCAGCACAACGTTGCCGCCGCTAGCGCAGTACCAGTCTCAACACGCGAGCCTGCTATCGCAAGTCCATCGCGGCGGCACACCGAATCAACCGCGGAAGCTACAACCTCGTTCAACATACGGGAAGGATGACATGACCTGGCTTGCTAGAATTTTGCTTGCGTGTGCCGGTCTCATCGCTGGCTGGCTCGTGTCACCTCACGATGAGATCAGATATTCGATAATGCAGGTGGTCGTGATCCTGTTACTTCTGCTCGTGGCAGCCGTTGTAGCGTTATACTTCCCTTGGATTCGCGGTTTCGTGCAGCGGGCATTTCGGAAACGAGACTAGGCCAGAATCCGTCGACAGAGGCGCGGCTGCCGATTCGCTTGGTGCGATAGGCGGGTATACACGTCAGATTCTAGGGAATTTGCAATTCTAGTCGTAGCGGACTTCGGAACGTAGACGATGGCATCCATTGTAGCGGCCCTTCGACGCGAGCATACCTCGGAAGGACCTTATGTAATTCCTCGAAGGCGATCCTAACAGACAAGCGCGCAATCGCTGTGCCCAGACAGGCATGTACGCCTCCCCCGAATCCCAAGTGACCCTTCGGCTTGCGCGTGATGTCATAAACGTCGGCGTTGCGAAACTGTCGCTCATCTCGGTTGGCAGACCCATACGCAAGGCAGACGAAATCGCCCGCCCGCAACTCTTGCCCATGCAGCGTGACATCCTTTTGCAGACAGCGTCGGAAGCGCTGGGCAGAGGTATTGAACCGCAACGACTCCTCGATCGCATCAGGAAGCAGGGACGGATTGGCCACCACGACGGCGAGCGGGTCGGGGTGCTCCGCCATGTTCAAGGCAAACATCGCCATGAACCCACCGAGGGATTCTATACCGGCCATGATCAAGGTCGTGGTGGTGAGCAGCACTTCCCGCTCGTCAAGTCGATCACCATCGATCTCGGCGGCACTGAAGAGAGAAATCAAATCATTTTGCGGCGACTTGCGCCGATCGGCAATCACATGCGCCGCATAATCCTGCATCCACTCATATGCAGCGATATGCTTCGGACCTTTGGAATGTGTGTCGGGGTCGCTCTGCACCATGAGAACGGCGTTGTCACGCACGGTTTGCTCGTCGCCCAGAGGCAGCCCGAGCACAGCAAATAATACTCTCACAGTGAACTTGGACGAAAAGGACGCGATAAAGTCGAACTGAGATTGACCGCGTAACGTCTCAGCGGTGTTCCGAGCTATGTCGCGAATTGATTCGCTCAATCCCTCGAGATTGCGTTTCATGAAGGCGTGCTGGATCAATCCGCGCAGTCGATCGTGGCGCGGTGGATCAGTAGTTCCAAGTGTCGCACCAGCGCGATTCGGCAGTTCTGTCATCAGGTTGCCTTTCGCCGATGAGTACGTCTTCCAGTCAAGCCCAGCCGCCAGGATATCTGCGTACCGCGACAACACCCACATCTGCGCCTGCGGGCTCCAGAAGCATGGATATAAGTCGCGCAATTGCGCATACACCGGAAAAGGATCGGCGTCGATGGCAGGTAAATAGGGATCAAAGGTGAACATAGTATTGGCTTCAGTGACTGCTCGAGGCGAGCTTAGGCTCCTCTTAGCCTTCCACAATGCACAAATATTGCTGGAACTTGCACTTTTCCTCCAGGTAGCGACACGGCCTTGACTCGTCGAGCGCCCGCGAAAGGTTCGCTTCGTCGGCGGAGTCGGCCAATTACCCGTGGCTCGACAAAGTGGCGCTCGGTACGGCCAAACCGAACCGAGCGCCAAGAACGCGCCGTGACGAATCAATCGCTCCGAGGTGGAGCCTTCGTAGGCGATTAGCCGGGGGGGCGACCACCGGGAGGCGCGCCTGGAGGTGCCGCTCCCGGCGCTCCCATGCCAGGCGGCATTGGCGGCATCGGCGGCAGCGAATCGCCCAAGTAAGCCTCTACTTGAATTACGAGGTGCACAGTGGAGTCGCCTCCCTCTACCGCCTTGGTCAAACCGAATTGCGCTCGATCGAAGTCGGCGCTGGCATCGCCACCGCATTCCTCAAGATTGAACATGGGGTTCTTAATGCAGGCAAAGTGGTCGATCTTGAGTTTTACCGGCTTGGTAACGCCTTTCAGCGTCAGCTGCCCGTCAGCGCCGACCGGCATACCATTCGAGAAAGTGATCGACTCGGACTTATAGGTCGCGGTGGGATACTTAGCGGTGTCGAAGTAGTCCACGCCTTGCATGATCTTGTCCAGGATGGGAACACCGAAATTTATCGAGCTTGTATCGATCGTGATGTCGATCTTGCCGGTGGAATGCTCACGGTCGAGCCAAACCTTGCCGGAAGTCTTGTTGAATTTACCGCTCCAATGCGAAACGCCATGATGTGCGGCAAAAAAAGTCGGGAAGGTGTGAAGCGGGTCGACGGTATAGACCTGGGGAACCGCAAGCGCGGCTGTGGTAAAGCCACTTATCATGAGCGCGCAGGCCAGCGCCGGGTATCGAATCATTTGCCACTCCTAATAGACGGTGATGATTGCAGAAGAACTGAGATCGTGAGGCCTAAATCAGGCGATCGGTACCGCCTCATTCCTTCGATTGTTTTACGAATAATCGATCCTCGTCAATTTACTACATATTGCAAACCGTTGCCTAACCGCAGCACGTCCCGCGAGCAACGCGCGGGAGCGTTACGTGTCAGCTATGACCCGCATACGCGCCCTTGAGTAGTCGGCCGCGTCGCCACGATCGAGCGCCATGTAACAATTCGCAATCATTGTCATATTCCCTGGCCCTGGCGCCGTTTGAGTTGCAGCGAAGGTGATCGGGGTGCGCATGGCAGTAGCCAGCAGGCTCGACGACACCGCGAACAGCCTTGGGAAACCAATGAAACGATTTGAGACGTTACTCGTCCTCGCACTTGCCCTCAATGTAGCCGAGACGGTCAATTTCGCAGCGTACGACATCCCCGGCCTTCAGCAATCCGGGAGGCTTGCGCGCCCAGCCGACTCCGCCCGGCGTGCCGCTGAAAATCAGATCCCCGGGCTCGAGCGTCATGGCCTTCGACAGGTACTCGATCTGCGCCCAAAGATCGAACACAAGATTCTTGGTATTCGACACCTGACGCTCCTCGCCGCTAACCGTGCATCGAATTGCGAGACCGTGCGGATCGGGCACCTCATCGGTGAGCGTGATCCACGGGCCAAATGGCGAATGGGTATCGAAGGACTTGGCGATTGACCATTGCGGCGAATGACGCTGCCACGCACGCACGCTGACATCGTTGCCGACGCAATATCCGAACACCGCCTTCGGTGCTGCTTCACGGGTGATGTGGCGGCCGCCCTTGCCGATGACGGCGACCAGTTCCACCTCGTAGTCGACGCTCTCGGGCGAGGCCTTGGGAATTTGAATCGCATCGTAGGGACCGGAAGCGGAGCTTGATGCCTTCATGAACCACATCTGTTCCTTTGGCGCCTCGCGCCCGGTCTCAGCAATGTGATCCGCATAGTTCAATCCGATGGCCAATATCTTACCCGGCCGACTGACTGGGGCGCGAAGCTTCACATCACCCAGGGCAAGCCAACCGTCGCTCGAACTCTCGAGCTGTTGGATCTGTGCACGAAACTCATCAAAGCGGCCAATCAGCTCGATCATAGTGCGTGGCGCCTGGGGCAACGCGCGTGTGATCGACAGGATGCGCCCGTCTTTTACGATACCGATCTCATCGGACCCCACGGTAGCGAATGTGGCTAGTTTCAATACAAATCCCCTTAAATCGCGTGCTGTAAATAAAGTTTAGCAGGACGTGTGGGTTCAAGACATCGCAATTTCACGAACCGGGTTGGCGCCATCCCAGTCGACGCTGGCTCGATACATGCCGGTGAACATCTCGTCGAGAGCGGTGTCAGACTCGATCAACTCGATCATGCCGGGGAGAACTCCCTTCGTATCGTAAGCGGCCACTCGCCCACCGGACGGCACGACAGCCGTGAATTGCTTCTCGAACCCACGAGCCTCCAACCGCATCACATCGCTCATAAAATCCGCGGACGCCATTCCGTAGTGATGAAAACCAAGTTTCAAGCTCCCATCCTCGCGGCGGTAAATCGATGGATGGTCGTCGGTCTGATGGATGAGCTCATATTGCATGTGCCCCGCGAATCCAAACGCGACATCGCAGCGCGCGAGCGCCGGTTCACCGCGGTAGCGCGGATCCATTCCCGCGAATTGGCGCAGGACAAACCACGGCCCGATGCGCAGCAACGTGCGCCATTCCTCCATCGCCGTGGCAAGGTCGGTCACGACATAGGCGAGTTGAATGATGCTGTTGTCAGGTTGGCCGAAGCCGAAGGTACGCATATCTATTCCTGGCGCTCAAACGGGTCGCGGCCGATCAGGAGCATTTCTTCCGGCGGTATCGGGGCGATATCGACTTCGACGTTGATACAGGCCGGTCGGTCTTTCGCCAACGCCTCGGTCAATGCGCGCTCCAACCCGTCCTTATCGGTGACGTGATAACCGTCGGCGCCGAGCGCTCTGGCCACGTCGTGATAGGCGCCATTATCCAATCGCGTGTTGGTGACCCGATCAGGCCCCACCGCCAGCTCCTGAAAATGAAGAGTCGCGCCCCAACTTCGATTGTTCATGATCACCACGATGAGCGGCAGATGATGCCGTACCGCAGTGTCAAACTCCGCGAGGCTATAACCGATAGAGCCATCGCCGGTGACGAGGATGGTGCGCTGTCCCGTGCTCGAGGCGGCAGCCTGTGCGCCCAAAGCGACTCCGAAACCCACGCCCATCGATCCCAGATAGCCATGGCACAAGAATTCTCCTGGCGTGGCGTCACTGATCACCTCGCTCAGCCAGAGGTAGGTGAGGGCTCCGTCCGCCACGACGGTGGTCTTGCGGCCCACCTGGCGTGCGACGATCTCGGACGCATGAAACGGATGCAGCCTGGGGGTACCGCTCGCTCGCTCTGCCACTTTCGCGCGCCGCGCTTCTATGTGGTTGCGAAGCAGACTTCGCCAAGCGCCGCGATCCGCCCAAACCACCGATTCAACCGCATCGGCGAGCGCCGCGATCGATGGCGCGACGTCGGCGGCAATGCCGAGCTCCACGGCCTGCAGCCTGCCGAGTTCACGACCGTCCGGATCGATCTGGACGATGCGCGCGTCGAGCGGCAAGAGAAGGCCCGACCCATGCGCGGTGTTGAGCCCGAAGCGTGTCCCCAAGAGAAGTACTACGTCAGGCGCAGCGCCTTTCGCGGCGAGACCGTACAGAGCCTGGACCAGACCGCCGCGGTGTGTCGCCGGTATATCCCGCAGGAGCCCCAGTCCTTCGAAGTCGGAAAACACGGGGACGCCGCTCGCGGCGACCAGCCTTCCCAGGCTCTCGTGCGCACCGCCCGCCTTCGCCTCGGAACCGACCACAATGACCGGACGGGCCGCCGTTCGAAGGATATCGAGAGTGCGAGCCAGCTCTGCCGAGGCAATGGCGCTGCCGGCGGCTCGATACACCGACGGCGGCGGGCCAAGGACGGCCTCCTCGACTTGCCCGGTCAGGATATCCCAGGGGATGTCGAGCATGACCGGTCCGCGTGGCGCGGTAGTGGCGATGCGGATGGCCTGAGCGACCAAGCGGGGGATGTGCTCCACCGCGCGAATGCGGTGCGCCCATTTGGTGACGGGCGTCGCGATCGCCACCTGATCGATTCCTGCCTGAAGCGTATTGGTTTCATCGTCGCGCAGTGGCCCGGATCCCGCGATCACCAGGAGCGGCGTGCGATCCTGACGCGCCTGCGCCAGCGACGTGACGACATTGGTCATGCCGCCACCGGCGGTGACGAGGGCCACGCCGACCCGCCGAAGGCTACGTGCGTAGCCTTCGGCGGCATGTCCCGCATTCATTTCGTTCCGAGTATCAATGATGGGCAAGCCGGCATCGAGACACGCCTGGAAGATCGCGTCTATGTGCGCGCCGTGCAGGCCGAATAGGCGATCCACACCCGCTGCGCGCAGGGTTCGGACCACGAGTTCGCCGCCCGTAATCGGCATTACTGCTGACCCGTCAGGCGAAGAGCAAAAATCTGCTCAGGCTCCAGCGCTTTCAGCAGATTCGGAATGAAGGGGATGCCGTCGGTCCCTACCACGTAGCGTAACGACGGATTCGCCTCGCTGGACGCCGCCAAGACGGTTTTCACGAGCGGCGACAGGTCTTCCGCCGCGTGCTTTTCGAGCTCCGCAAACACGTTTTTGAAGTGCCCGTGAGTGGCCGCATAGGGCTCGCTCGGCGGGATATCAAGCGACTTCGCCGGCAAGCTCGTCTTGAACGGACCAGCAACAATCGCAGCAACGCGCACGCCAAAACTTCGCGACTCGATATCGAGCGCAATCGATGCGGCATCGAGAGCTTGCTTGCTCGCGCAGTACGCGCTCATGAATGGCGTGCTGAACAACGACGCCACGGAAGTGATGTTGATGATGCGGCCCGTGCCCTGTTTTCGCATAACGGGCAGCGCGAGCCGCATGAGTTCCAGCGGCCCAAAGAAATTAGTGGCGAAAATGGTGTTCAGAGTGCTCGTCGGCATATCTTCCAGCGATCCCGAAGCGCCCACCCCGGCGCTATTGACGAGAACGTCCAAGCGCCCGAACCTGCTCACTGCCAGGTCGACGGCTCGGCGACGTGCGTCTGCGTCGTTGACATCCAATGCCGCGATGGTCACGGCAGACGGTCGTTCCGCGACGAGATTCTTGATCGATGCCGGCGCCGTTTCAGGCCGCCGCATCGTGGCAATTACATTATCGCCGCGCTTGGCAAAAGCGAGCGCGAGCGCCTCGCCGAAACCGGAGCCGCACCCAGTAATTAAAACTGTACTCATACCGTTCCTCGTGAAGATCCCTCACGCAAGGGACCTTCAAATTGTGAACCCGAGAGAGAGTCCGCGGTTCAGAACGGATACGGCGTCGGCTTGCCGCCCACCGTCATCCACTGCCACTCGGTGAACTCGTCCAAGTTGCTGACGCTGCCGAAGCGCGAGCCGTTACCTGATGTCCCGCGACCGCCAAAGGGGATGCCGGCAAAGTCGTGGATGGTCTGGTCATTGATGTGCACCAGACCAGACCGGATCTGGCGCGCCACGCGCAGCCCCCGCTCGAGCGAGCCGGTTTGGACCGCACCCGACAAGCCATAGTCGGTATCGTTGGCGATACGAATTGCGTCCTCCTCGTCCTCAGCCACGACAATTGGCGCCACCGGCCCGAAGATCTCTAGTTCGTACGCCGACATCGAGGGTGTCACGTGATGCAACACGGTCGGGTTGTAGTACGGACCCTTGTGCGTTCCACCGGCGAGCAACTGCGCGCCGCTGGCCACCGAGTCCTGCACGATCTTATCGACCCGCGCCAGCTGCTTCTCGTTGATGAGGGGCCCGATGGCGACCTGCTCGCGAAACGGGTCGCCCACCGGCAGCGCGCGGGCTTTGCGAGCGAGAATCTCCGCATATTCATCGGCCACCTTGCGAAGCACGATGTGCCGGCCGATGGCCATGCAGATTTGGCCCTGATGCAAGAACGAACCCCAGGCACCGGCGGCGGCCGCCGCTTCCAGATCCGCATCGTCGAGCACGATAAATGGGCTCTTGCCTCCGAGTTCGAGCGCAACGCGCTTGATGTGTTTTCCCGCCAGCTCGCCCACTCGCCGGCCGACCGCCGTCGAACCGGTGAAGGTAATCATGCGCACGCCGCGCGCCTCGACCAGCGCCTCGCCCACCGCCGCACCGCCATTGATGAGATTGAAGAGGCCCGCCGGCAGCCCCGCCTCCTCGAAAGCGCGTGCGATGATTGCTCCGCCGACGATTGGCGTCTGCGGATCGGGCTTCAGAATGACCGCGTTGCCGAGCGCAATGGCAGGCGCGACCGATCGCATGGCCAGCAGCAGCGGAAAATTCCAAGGCGCAATGACCCCCACGACACCCAAGGGTACGCGCCGCGCGAGGCTCAACCGCTCAGGGTTCGAGCTCGGAAGGATTTGTCCTTCCGGCTGGATCAGCAGCGCGGCCGCGCGGTAGAGCTCGTCGATCGCGCCGCCGAGTACGACTTCCGCCTTCCCGCGCACGCCGCCGGTCTCGCGCTGGATCGCATCGAGCAGCTCCGGTCGAGCCTCCTCGAAGACCCGGGCTGCACGACGCATCAATGCGGCGCGCTCGTCGGCGGACTTGAGTGCCCACTTCGCCTGCACGCGTTGCGCATGCTCGACGATTGCCGGCAGATCGGCGGGCTGAGACTCGCCCACCACACCGAGCGTTTCGCCGGTCGCGGGCTCCCGGACCCGTAGAGTCGAGGCGCCGATGCGCCATTCGCCGCCCGTGTAGACCTTGTTGCCCCAGACGCTCGCGTCGAGAAGTCCGGCGGAAACCGGCGCCGCCACGGTCGCGTTGTCGGATACGGTGCTCATTCTGCCTTCTCCTTCGTCAATCGATTATTTAACTTCGCATGAGGGCCACGCCCCACTGGTTGAGCGTTTCCATGCGATGGTCCCAGGTTCCCACCGCCCGCTCAGGCGCGCACTGCTCGAGATCCGAGGAAATCTCGGCAAGGTTGCCGTCCGGATCCATCACCACGAAGAAAGTGTCGTTGCCGGGTCCGTGCCGACCGATGCCCCACACGAGGGGGCTCGATCGGCGCCCCATCATGTCGGCCCAGTCTCGCAGCGAAAGCCAGTCCCGGGTCTCGCACGAAAAGTGATCGAGCCTGCGCTCGGCGGCGCCAAAAATGGCGAGTGAATGATGTTCCGCATCGCTGCGGAGGAACCCCGCGGTCAACTCGCCGGCCTGATTTCGCACGAGATCGGAAATAGTGAAACCGAGCGAATGTGCATAAAAGTCCACCAACACCTGCGGTGCGGGGGTGCGGAGTGCATAGTGTTGAAGGCGCGCCGGATGCTCTTGGCCTGTGCCACCGCCCGCCACCGGCGTTCGGTCAACATGCACCGCGAAGCACACGCTCCGACCCTCGGGATCCTCCATTCGGATCGACCTGCTCCCGTGTTCGTCCTGGACGGCATACGTCACCCCCCCTCGCTCGAGGCGCCCGATGTAGCGATCGAGCGCGGCGGGGTCGGCGAACACGAACTGCGACTCCAGAAGCTGATTGACGCGGCCTGGACGGATCCATAACGAGCGACCGGCGGCCTCGCAATGCGCTTCGTCACCGAGCATTTCCGCACGATAGTCGAAGGTGTCGGCGTAGAATTTGGCGAGACGTTCCACCTTCGGACTCGAGAGGATCAATCGATTCAATCTGGCATCGATGGGCATCGGAACTCCAAGCGGGCGGCGGTCGGACACCACGACTCACTCGTCAAGTGCCGATTATTCCGGCACAAATCGATTCTCTATGACTCCTAGTGATTCGACCTCTATGCGGACGACGTCACCGGGCATTAGAAACTGGTTACTCGCGATGCCGACCCCGGACGGCGTCCCCGTGGCGATGAGGTCCCCGGGTTCCAGGGTCATCACGGTCGAGAGATACTCGATCTGCTGGTAAATGTTGTAAATCATGCCGCCGGTCGAGGCTCGTTGCCGCTCCTGCCCGTTGACCGAGAGGGACATGGTCAGATTATGCGGATCCTCGATCTCGTCGTCCGTCGTGATCCAGGGGCCGATCGGACCGTGGGTATCGAAGCTCTTGCCCAGGGTGTAGGTGGGCGACCGGTGCTGCCAGTCGCGCGCGCTGACATCGTTGCACACCAGATAGCCGGCGATGACCTTGCGCGCCTCCTGGGCGGACACGTGACGGCAGCGCCGGCCGATGACGAATGCGAGTTCCGCCTCGTAATCGACCCTGTCGGAGGCTTTGGGCAGCTGAACAGGGTCGTAAGGCCCGTTGATGCAGCTGACCTGCTTGTTGAACCATAGTTGGGATTTTGGGATCGGAATGCCCGCCGCAGCGGCCTCGTTCGCATGGGCAACGTAATTCATTCCAATGGCGAGGAATTTCTGCGGATCGTCAATCGGGGCGGTGAGCTTTACCTGGGCCAGCGCGGACCGGGGTCCCGTGGCCTTCTCGAGGGCCGGACGTAGGGCCGGCAGATTGTCGAGCAGAGCACGCATCGACGCGCCCCCGACGATCTCGCTCAGATCGATCACCTGATCGTCGACCACCCGTCCAATGCGCGTGCGGCCGCCCTCGACAAATCGACACAATTTCATGTACCGCACCCCGTTGACGTATCGGCGGACGCGAGGAGCGAAAGGTCTCCTGCCCGTGCGGACGCATTATAGAGTAATTATCGATTCTTTGTCCAACTACCGATATGTTGGTCAATTCGCGCGATCTGGACTCCGGCAGCGGAGGATGGGCGATGCGCGCGGCCGCGTGACGTTCAACCCTGTTTCATCGCTCGGGCGGCATACGCCTTTTCTGGTTGGGCACCGGCAACGCGGGCGAGGGATTTGCGCTGCTTGTAGAGCCGATAGGCCAACAAGAGGGCGAGAATACCTGCGTAGACCAGGGGCTCGCGGATGTCTTTCTTCACCTGCCACCAGAAATGCCAGACCCCGAGCACGGCAATCACATATATCAGCCGGTGCAGCTTGGTCCAGCGACGTCCGAGGCGCCGCTGCATGGCTGCCGTGGACGTTACGGCGAGCGGAAGCAACAGCAGGAATCCCAGCACGCCGATGGTGATGTAAGGTCGCTTGACGATATCCTGCCAGACCGCGCCCAAATTGCCGGCCTGGTCGAGCAAAACGTAGACAATCAAGTGCAGCACCACGTAAAAAAACGCGAATAGACCAAACATACGGCGGAACCGCAGCCAAAAAAGCCACCGCGTGGCGTCCCTCAGCGGGGTCATGCACAAGGTGATGAACAGAAAGCGCAACGCCCACAGCCCGCAGGTATGGAGCATGTATTTCACGGGATCGGCGCCGAGCGACAGGCCCCCCAGACCGAGCGCGCCGGCCGCAAGATAAAGGCCCGGCATCAAACACGCCGCAAACACCAGCGGCTTCGCCACCCATGTGGTCGCCCCCATCAGAAATTCGTCTTGAGGTTCATGCCAGCGTACAGGCTGGCTACTTGGTTTGCGTACCCGTTGAACGGCAACGTGGGGCGGCGTTGGTCGAACAGGCTGGCGCCGATGTGCCGCTCGGTCGCCTGGCTCCAACGAGGATGATCCACGGCAGGATTGACGTTGGCATAAAAGCCATACTCGCTGGGCGCCGCCCTAGCCCACGTGGTGAGCGGCATGCGCTCCACGAAGCGCAGGGAGACGATGGCTTTGACCCCCTTGAAGCCGTACTTCCACGGCGTAATCAGCCGCAATGGGGCTCCATTTTGGTTGGGCAAGACTTTCCCATACAGTCCCACCGTCATGAAGGCGAGCGGGTTCATTGCCTCGTCCATGCGCAAGCCTTCCGTGTAGGGCCAATCGAGCACCGAACCGCGTTCGCCCGGCATCTGTTTCGGGTCCATGAGAGTCTTGAATTCGACGTATTTGGCCTTCGATGTGGGTTTGAAGCGCTTGATCAGCTCGGCGAGCGGAAATCCCACCCACGGCACGATCATGGACCAGGCTTCCACGCACCGCATCCGGTAGATGCGCTCTTCCAATGGGTGCGGCTTCAACACATCCTCGAGCGTCAGTGTGCCTGGCATCTCGCACTCGCCGCTGACGGACACAGACCACGGCCGGGTTCGGAACTTTTGCGCGTTTTCCGCCGGATCGGATTTGTCGGTGCCGAACTCGTAGTAATTATTGTACGTCGAGATATCTTTGTAGGAGTTCGGGGCGT